>OIDZ01000003.1_pt1:0-95000 | contig 96708 bp, 87 predicted proteins | sample 1581681 | NCBI WGS metagenome assembly OIDZ01 (sample SAMEA3882512, study PRJEB24775) | human gut metagenome | biome: human-associated habitat; feature: intestine environment; material: feces | place: Netherlands | collected 2009/2010
GATTTCTCTCCGCCCGCCACTGCTGTTATGTTTCTTTTAACAATTCATCCCACCGCTTTAGAAGCGGGGGACTTCTTATCTACTGATGTTAAAATTCTGCTTCCATTATACCGTCTCCGCCCTTCGTTCTCAATGCCAAAAATTTTTCGAATCAAATTTGGTACGCCTGCGGCATAAAAATATCTCTGTTTTACTGATTTGCTCCAGTAAAACAGAGATATTTAACTTCCTATATATTCCGAAAGTCCCTTACGCAAAAATACTACTCATGAGTAGTATATAATATGCTTCTAAAAAGCTGTTACTGTACGGCTGAATAATGAGCCTTTCTGTTTTTAACATAAACTCCATACTTCTTTCTCCCATCGAACTTTCTTTACACTCGTCCCTCATTTATTTTACAATTTCTATTTCAGATTGCAAAACTCATCCGCCGTCAGCTCATAGTCGACAGAAGATTCCATTTCCCCCAGCTGATTTTTCCAGGAATTGTAATGGACTGCGGTTTTGCGGAAGCCGAGTTTTTCGTAGACATGCTGTGCTCTTGTGTTTTTGAGGTTGGTATCAAGAAAAATAACGTTGGCTCCCATGCGGAACAATTCTTCTATGAGCATGCTCAGTACAACTCTTCCAATGCCTTTTTCCTGGTAATCGGATTCGCAGATTTTGATTCCGATTTCATATCGATGATTTTCGAATACATAGAAACTCATTTCGCCGATTCGCACATCGTTGTATTCTATGATGAGTCTTCGTCTTGTTTCATCGCTGTCGTCGGCAATCTGTTTTTCAATTTCCGCTGCGCTTGTCCCAAGCCCGTTTGGAAATCCGGCGTGGGCCATGACGGTTCCATCGTTCCACCAGACGGCTAATTGTTCACAATCTTTCTTTTCGGCATTTCTAATGCACAGCTGATTGTATTTTATGTTCATTTCTTCTCTCTTTCTCTGCAATCACTTACAGCTTAGACTCATACCATTCCTCCGCCGTTTTCTCAAATCCGACCGACTGGAACATGCGCTGGCTTTGTCCATTAAAAGAATAAATATTGGCTTTTACCCGCTCCATTCCCTTTTCTCTTGCAAGCTTCAGCATCTCCAGAACGCACCGTCTTCCAATATGCTGATTCTGGTATTCTTTACAGACAACGACAGCGATTTCACTATTCTCTCTCAGCGAAACATCTCCCACCAGCACGCCCTTATATTCTATATAATAGCAGTCACCGTGCGCGGTAAGATAATCATACATCCGATGCAACAGCTCCACATCATACGGCTTCTCCCGGTTGTCCACCTGCCTACACACGTCCAGATCCTGATACCACGGAAGAGAGGCCTCGTCATTCCTGTAATATGGGATCAGCCGGAGTTCATTGTCTATGATTCGTTCGGTCATTTTGGTTTGGCTCCTTGTTTTTTGATCTTAAAGTGCTGCAATTTCCTCTGTAATTTCACAGACACTCTTATTACTCGTATCAATTTTTACCGTATCAAGTACCTGATACATCTGAATTCGTGCAATGCTTTTGTCCATAATCTCTCCCGTACGAATCTTATTTGCGATGTCGGATAATAACCGCTTCCGCAAATTTGCTTCATCCACGATCAGCGAAATTTTAATCACTCTGCATTCTTCCGTGTCCAGCTTACTGACGATTTCATCAACAATACTCTGCTCATGCATCACCCAGCAGAAAATAACGTTTTCATAAGCGCTGCAATGCAGAAAGTTATTCAGCAGATAACAGATGTTGTCCATCACCATCTCTTTCGTCTCATCCGTCACCTGAAACGGATCGGCGTCCCAGCACCAGTCGCCGTCAAGAAAAACGCTGTTCGCCAGATCTTTTTTCAGCTGCTGACTTACCGTCGTCTTGCCAACGCCCATCGTTCCGCCGATCAAATATAATGTTTTCATTTTTCTCTCCCCATAACACGAATATCCGAAAAAATATCGTTTTCAAAAAGGATTTCAAATCCATCTGCCGGCTGAAATCTGCCATTCAGGATTTCTTTTCCATGGAAGGATATTTTTCTTACTTTGTTTTCCGCATCTTTCACTTCAATTTCACAGTAAGAAAGCAAATATGCACAGATCGCCGTCGCATGAGAAACCACGAGTGCTGTTTCTCCTTCTTCCATCTGTCCGACGATAGAATCGATCGCGGTTTTCATCCGCACCTTCACTTGATTTAACGATTCCCCGCCCGGATTGCGAAAATCGTGATCTTCATACTGTTTCAGCCAGAAATCCTCCCTGGCATCCCCGATCGTTCTTTCATGCAGCTCCTTCACAATGACCGGGTGATCTGCGATGAATTCAGCCGTTTCCATTGCTCTCCGATAAGGTGAAGAAAAGCATCTGTCCACATTTGAAAATATATTTCTTTTTGATACAGCAAGCGCTTTTCCCTCTTCCGATAGAGGAATCTGCTCATTCGGCATATCCCCTTTTTCCGGGATGGAATGCCTCATTAAAAATATTTTTTTCATTTCACTCTCCCCTGCTGTTATTCCTAAAGTTTTTTAATCAAAAACATCTCCATCGGCTTTTTTCCATATCCTTTTTCTGATGTTCCCCAGCGATAAAAAGCATGGTGCAAAACGGAGTATTATCCCAGAAAAGATTATATTGCAGCAATCAAATGTTTCCAGCGGACCTGCTCTTGTGGATATTCTTGATAAACTGATACGAATGGATGTTGTTGCAAAAGAAGCTCCTATTAACGATGAAAATGATGTGTCGCACGGACGGAAGCTTCCCACAGTTCCACCAGCGTTTCCATCCGCGGCATTCTCTCCTGTACTTCATATATTGTTATCTTACTCATCTTCCTTCCACAGCTTTCCTTCTTTATAATGTTTCCTGCAAAGCGCCACATAACTCTCGTTCGATCCAAGGAAAATCTGCGCGCCTTCCCGAACGATTTTTCCGTCTGCGTATCTCGTATTGCACTGCGCCCGTCTTCCGCACCAGCAGACCGTTGGGACTTCCTCGATGATGTCAGCGATTTCCATCAATCTTCTCGAACCCGGAAACAGATGTGTCTGGAAGTCCGCACGCAGACCGTAGCAGAGAACCGGAATCCCATAAAAATCCACGATGTCCGAAAGCGTATCAACTTCCTCCGGAGAAAGAAACTGCGCCTCGTCGATAAGAACCGCATCCACTTTCTTTCCGTGATACCGGTATTCCCCGCTGTCTGCACTCCAGGTCTCTGAAATTTCTTTTAAAAATTCATCCACATATTCCGCCGGTGCCTCCAGCCCGATGCGGGACTTGATTTCATGTTCTCCGTCGCGGTTGTCCGTCCGCGGCTTCAACAGGACAGCATACTGCCCGCGCTCCTCATAATTATAGCGAACCATCAAAATATTAGCAGATTTCGAACTGCCCATCGCGCCGTAGCGGAAATATAATTTTGCCATTGTTTTTCGTCCTTTTGTCTTTTCTTATTCTTTCAGTTCTTTCCGTAAAAACGACTCCTCATCAAGCCAAGTCTCTTAAAAATCATCGCCTTCTATTCCTTCCTCATTTTTCTTTGAATCACCCACCGAACCGCCAGCGTCACCGCAATCAGAACCGCCGCAATTACGCCATCCCGCAGAATCCCTGTATACCACGGTGCAGACCACGTCTCATACAAACCGGGGTGTGCTGTGTAGTCATAATACGTATAAACGCTCTTTCCAAGAAACACGCCAACGACACACCACAGAAAAATTCCGGAAATTTTATGGATTGTTTTCATTGCTCTGCCCCCATTTCTTCTCTATAACAGAAAACTACCGACAAACCTGCTTTTATCGATAGTTCTCTTACCTCTCAAGCACTCAATTTAAGCTTTCCACTCTACACCTGTGCTTTTTCTCCGTCTTTTCATACCCAATTCCCACAGCCAGTATTTTTCCTGTATACTTTTTCTGTTCTGCAAGCCGCGGCACAAATTTTAATGCATACTTCCTGTCTTTGATCTGCTGAATTGCTTCTTCCGGAGTGTGGTCTACTTTTAGTTCAAGAATAATTCCATCTGCGGTCAGATCATATGGATAGAAAATAAAATCCACATACCCAACTCCCGCCTTATCCTCACGCTCTACCCGGTAACTGTCACGCGCAGCCAGGTATACCAGATTGACAATGGCTGACAATTCTGTCTCATGGTTGTACGACAGCAGCGGAACTTCCGTATCGTGCACCAGTTCCAGAATTTTTTCCATCGTATGCGTATCTCCCGCCAGAGTCGCTTTCAGCATTTTCTCGGACTCTTTCGCCAGACGATATACATATCCCAGAGATTCATTCTTCATCAGCAGCTCATCAAACTTCTCCATCAATTCCCTGTTCGGAATAGACACTTTTCCATTCAAATAGCTTAAAAATCCATACACCACCATCGCAGAGTAAATTTCATCTCTCGTAGACAGGTTCATGGAAGTGGCCGCATATTCCTGTATTTTTGCCGAAACTGACTCTCCTGCTGCCATCAGTGCAAGGTCATCCCTGACGTCGGATACATTATTTCGAATGTAATAATAAATTTCATCATATGGACCTGAGCTGGTCCAGTAATTTGCCAGATTGTTAAACTGTAGTGCAAAAACAACGGAGCGTGGATTGTATACCCGCTCTCCCGATTTTGTATAATAACCGTTATACCAGTCTCGCAGACCTTTTCGCGTCACATTTTTTATTTTTCTCTGTTTTTCGCATTCTCTACAGTACCTTTCATACAAATCATCCACTTCGTCATCTGTAAATCCAAAGTATGTTCCGAACATTGGTGAATTTACCATCGTGAACTCCGCAAACATATTCAGTTCCGATCCGCTGGAATATTTCGCAATCGGCAAAATTCCCGTCATATACGATAAAATCACATAGGGACGGTCCTTCAGCAGATTACTTAAAAATGCCACATACTTTGCTTTATCCGCTTCTGTTATAAATCCCCTGTGAAAAATAAAATCCCATTCGTCCAGAACAAAAATAAATTTTTCGCCATGATACTGTTGAAAGATCTCTTCCAGAATATCTCCAATCGCATCTGTTTCACTGGTTTTTGCATCCGGATACGCTTCCCGCAGATCACTGATCAGAAGTTCTTCCACACGCTCGATATACTGTCGGTAAGATTCACAGTTTCTCGGCATTTTACTGAAATCAATCCGAATGACGTTATACTTGTTTTTGTATTTCTGGCAGTCATCCGCTTCTGAAATTTTAAGCCGGTCAAAAAGTTCACCTGAATCAATACCCTTCTGAAAAAACGAGCTGATCATATTGGCCGCAATTGTTTTTCCAAATCTGCGCGGCCTTGTGACGCAAAGATGGCGATTCCCTGCAGCCACATAGGGAAACAGTTCCTGCAGCAGCATTGTTTTATCCACAAAATACGGGCTGCGGCTCTCACTCTGATACAGGGTATACGGTGTCTGACTGTTTAAATAAGCTCCCATTCTGCGCCTCCTCTTTTCATACGTTCCATTATTTTTTATTATAACCGATCCCGCTCTGTTTTCCAATTAAAAAGGCAGAAGAAATGAAACCTTTTATCCCGTTTCCATTTCCTCTGCCTTTCTTACATTTCTTTCCTCTTCTGATTCCTCTTCTTCCGCAGGTTCTCTTTCTTCTGCCGGATTTCCCCCGCCTCCTGTTCGCTGCTGATGCGGATGGTTTTCACGACGAAGAGTTTTCCTTCATCCGAATGTTTCATGCGGGCTTTGCCTTTCAAATATCCGTGCTCCGGGCACCAGGCTACGCAGTAGTAGTTTTTCCCGCCGGCCGAAAACCAGCGTAAGCGTTTTCTTGCCGTTTTCCCGCAGATGCAGCAGTGCGTGCTGCAGACCTCGCGGTCGTGCATGGCTTCTTCTTTTGTGTCGAATTCGCGGGAGATGAATTTCGTGTAGCCATTATAGACGGCGTGGATCTCCTCTTTTTTCGATTTCGGGTTCTGATATACGTCGATCGAGTCGTACGCCAGCACAACATCCATATCGATGCGCGCAAAAATGTCGGCCGTATATTTTGCATCCGAAAGCGCCTGATGAAAATGCTCGTCCTTCGGGAGATGGAGGAAGTCGGCGGCGTACTCGAGCGCCCGGCGGCTCTTCATCGTTTCGTACTGGATCGCGAACAGTTTCTGTACATCGTAAAAATGAATCGGCCCGCGGATCAGCGACAGGAGGTTATAAAATTTCATGTTCCGCTGGAGCTCCGTCAGGTCTCCCGGTCCCCAGGTGCCGAACATGCACGCACCGCCGGAGAATGCAAAAAATTCCTGCACGGCCTGCGCAAATGGGATTCCGTTCTGCAGATCCTCTTCTGTCAGTCCGACGACCTCGCGCGTCCGGTGATGGAGATGCTGGTAGACCACCGGTTTTACAATCCGGTGAAACGTTCCCACCACATTCCGCTCACCATCCATCTTCACCGCGCCGATCTCAATAATCTCAAATGGCAGCTTCGGGTTCTCTTTTCCTTTTCCATAGGGACACTGGTTCCATTCCAGGTCAAAAATCACATAGTCCATTGTATTGTCAATCCTTCATTCTGTGTCGTCTGTCCCTATTATAAATGATTTTGATATAATGAGCAACTATCTGGCAATTCCATTCTCTGCCCATTCTGGCAATTTTCTTCCTGTGCATTACATTTCCCATTCATTTCATCCTGTTCTCTTTCAAACTTAACGCTTCTTTTATTGAAATCCCAGGGTAAATCCGATATAATATTTTTAACTCCGGCCTTCGTTTTTACTCAAAAAAATCACCTGAAAAAGCCGGAAATATTACGAATTTAGATGAGCATCCGATATGAAAACAAAATTAACGCAAAAACAGATTCGATTTCAGGCGCTTCTGCTGTTTTTTATTACATTTTTTCTTGTCGAGCTCTGCGCCGGTTTTCTGTATCAGAATCAGTTAAAGGAAGCAAAGCTGAAAGCTGACTATACCGCACAGACGACCATCGGCCGCGTGAAATCGCAGTTAAACCATTATCTTGCCGAATCCAATCTGATGAAACACATGATTGAAGCCGGTTATACCGTCAATGACGAAGAGTTTTCCGTCCTCTCCTCGCTGATGCAGGACGACCAGAATGTCATCAAAGCACATGAGCTTGCAAAGGACGGCATTGTCACACTGATTTATCCGATGCGTGGAAACGAAGCCGCTCTCGGACTCAATACGCTCGAAAATCCTGCCAGACGGCAGGAGGCCACTCTTGCCAAAGAGAGCGGTGAGTACACCATCGCAGGACCATTTGAACTGCAGCAGGGCGGCATCGGCGCACTGCTTTTTGACCCGATCTACACAACCGATGACAGTGGAAACAAGACCTTCTGGGGCTTTTCGCTTCTCGTTCTCGACTGGGAATCCTTTCTGGATGAAATCGAACTGAATACGCTGGAAGAAGCCGGCTATACCTACGAAATCTGGAAAATTTCTCCGGCCACCGGCGAACACGTTTCCATCGCACACTCCGGTAATTCCCGGCGTTCCGATGCCATGGAAGTTCTCTGCACCGTGCCGAACGACACCTGGCATTTTGAAATTGTACCGAAAAACGGCTGGCTCAGTCTGCTGCAGGTTTTTGTTTTCTTTGCACTCGGGCTCATCCTTTCCCTGCTTGCCTCTATTGGTTTTCTGCAGTTCCAGATGCGCCGCTATAAAGACGAGATTCACGCAGCAGAACTGGAAAAAGCCGTACAGGAAGCACAGTCTGCCAACGAAGCAAAAACACGTTTTCTGTTCAACATGAGCCACGACATCCGAACCCCGATGAATGCCATCATCGGTTTCTCGGATCTGCTGGAAAAGCACATCGACGAGAAGGACCGCGCGGTCGACTACATTGCAAAAATCAAGTCCTCCAGCAGTTTTCTGCTCTCCCTGATCAACTACGTGCTTGAGATGGCGCGCATTGAGAGCGGTAAAGCCTCGCTGAAAATCGAGCTCGGCAGCTACAGCGAGCTGATCAATTCCCTGAATGCAGTGTTTGAGCCTTCGTTAAAAAGCAAAAATCTTTCCTATCTCTGTTACAACACGGTGGAACACGATGCCATCCTCTGCGACCGGACAAAAATACGGGAGATTCTGCTGAATATCATCAGCAACTCCATCAAGTATACGCCGGAGGGCGGAAAAATTTCCGTAAAAATCGAAGAGACACCGGCACCAAGGAAGGGCTTTGCCTCCTACCGCATCACCGTGAAGGACAACGGCATCGGCATGAGCAAAGAGTATCTGCCGCATATTTTTGAAGAATTTACAAGAGAACATTCCTCCACCGAAAGCCACATCACCGGAACCGGCCTCGGCCTTCCGATCGTAAAATCCCTCGTGAATCTGATGGGCGGAACGATCGATGTGGAAAGCGAACTCGGTGCCGGAACAATAACTACGATCTGCCTCACGTTTGAACTTCCGACCGAAGAACAGCTTGCGGCTCACCAGCATAAAGACGAGATTCTCGAGCAGTCCCTGCAGACGCTTTCCGAAAAACGCGTGCTGCTTGCCGAGGATAATGACCTGAATGCAGAAATTGTACTCACCGTTCTGGAAGAAAACGGCATTCACGCCGAGCACGTAAAAGACGGCGCCCTCTGCTTAAAAGCAGTCCAGAACGCACCAGAAGATTATTACAATGTTATTCTGATGGATATTCAGATGCCGAACATGAACGGCTATCAGGCCGCAGAAGCGATCCGTGCACTCCCGGGAAAACGCGGGGAAATCCCGATTGTCGCCATGACGGCAAACGCGTTTGAAGAGGACCGCCGAAAAGCACTGGAATCCGGCATGAACGCCCATATCGCGAAACCCGTTGACGTTTCGGTTCTTCTCGAAACACTTTCCAGGTTTTCATGACCTTTACAGATCCCGATGCACCGCGCCTCTTCTATGGAATTTTAACTTCCATCGACGATCAGAAACCCAAAAACAAATAATATGCATGAAAAAAGGAGCGTTCCCGTAAAGAGAACAGCTCCTTTTTTCATGCGCCGCAGCGGACGCTTTTATTTCTCGTTTTTCAGCAGCTCCAGGTTTTTGGAGATCAGCTCGCATCTCTGTTTTACGCAGTCCGGGGATCTGTGCGGATCCTGCGGTGTGTTGAACAGATAGTCCTCGAGTTTGTCGATTGTGGTAGTTGCTACATGCATTCTTGTATCGCAGGATGCATAGTAGATGTAAACCTCTCCGTTCTCACGCGCAATCGCGCCGTTTGTAAATACAACGTTGGAAACGTCTCCGACTCTCTCTTTTCCAAGCGGAACCAGGAATACACCGGACGGCTCTGCAATGACTTTGGACGGATCGTTCAGATCGGTACCGAAGACATACAGAACGTAGCGAAGGCCTGCTGCTGTATTTCTTACACCGTGTGCAATGTTGATCCAGCATTTCTTACCGCGGATCGGCACTGCTCCAGCACCGTTTTTGGACTCGGTCAGGGTATGATAAATACGTTTGCTGATGATCTTCTCCTCGTCGATGACAGCGTGTGTGATATCATCGCAGAGTCCGAAGCCGATTCCTCCGCCGCTTCCGGTCTCAATGAAACCATCCATCGGACGGGTGTAGAAGGCATATTTTCCGTCTACGAACTCCGGATGCAGAACAACGTTTCTCTGCTGCGGAGAACGTAAGGTTTTCAGGTTGTCCAAACGCTCCCAGGTCTTCAGGTCTTTCGTTCTTACGATACCAGCCTCAGCAACAGCCGCGGACAGATCCGGATCGTTTTTGTCCTTGCTCTCAGAGCAGAACACTCCGTAAATCCAGCCGTCCTCGTGCTGGGTCAGACGCATGTCATAAACGTTGGTTTCCTCTGCGCAGGTATCCGGCAGCACAACCGGGTAATCCCAGAAATGGAAGCCGTCGATACCAGTATCACTCTCTGCAACAGCAAAGAAAGATTTTCTGTCATTACCCTCCACGCGGACAACGAGATAATACTTTCCATTCAGATAAATCGCGCCGGAGTTCATCACAGCGTTGATGCCGAGACGCTCCATAAAGTACGGATTCGTCTCCTCATCCAGATCATATCTCCAGTGAACAGGAGCGAACTCTCTTGTCAGCACCGGATACTCATAGCGGTCATAAATACCGTTGTAAAAATCTGCTTTTGTGTTCTTTCTTGCCACAAGGCGGTCTACCTTGGCTTTTTCCACATAATACTGTTTATTCAGCATCTTTTAACCTCCCAATTACTTCCATACACATCCGTCCATTGTGATACGGGCATTTCCACGGTTCTACAATCGGCTCATGGATCGGGCTTCCGTCTGCATTCACGCACCAGAACCACTCAGACCCCTCTCGTTTATCGATCACATATTCCTTGATGTAGCCCCAGATGTCTTTTGCCGCATCGAGATACTTTGTTTCCTCCGGTTTTTTCTGCCATGCATTTAAAAATCCAACGACAGCTTCTGCCTGTACCCACCAGACTCTTGTGGTATCATCCACACCGCGCTCGCACTCATTCATCAGCGAATGATTTTTGTATGCCGTATTGTAGATATTTTCCGCAATCTCTCCGGTGATCGGCAGCAGTTTTTCCCGGTAAGCCGGATCGCCGAGCACTTCTGTACCCCGGTCGATCAGCCAGGAAGTCTCGATATCATGGCCATAAGAATACAGATCAATCAGCGTATTCCATGTCCGGTCGAAAAATACTTCCTGACGGCCTTTTTCCTTGTTGTATACTTTATCCGCGAAGAGATCCATCATAAAGCGGAGACGGTCACCGGTAAACGGATCCTTTGTCACGCGGTACAGCTCGGTATATGCTTCGAAAACATGCAGCAGCGTATTCATGGTCTTCTCTGCCATGACGCCGTTCTCCGAGAGCTTTTCATTGCTCTCCGGCTTGAAATCGCGGGTAAATGCCTCGAGATAACCGTACTCGTCGGTGCAGTGTGTCTCGATGATCTGCTGCAGCGATTTTGCCAGCTCCAGCGCCTCGGTGTCGCCCGTCGCATCAAAATACGTAGACAGCGCATAAATTGCAAATGCCTGATTGTACGTATGCTTTGTCGTATCGAGCGGCTTTCCGTCGTAGGTGACAGACCAGAACACGCCACCGTACTCGCGGTCCACACACGCCTGTTTCATAAAGCGGTACGCATGCTCCGCATCGGCGCGCAGCTTCTCGTCCTTTAAGGTCAGGTACGCATTCGAGAAAAACCAGAGAATTCTGCTGTTTAAGATGCAGCCCTTCTCATACGTTTTCTGCACGTTCAGATCAAAGTCCTGATAGCCGTAAAATCCGCCGTATTCCTCATCTCTTAAGCCCTCCCAGAACGGAACGATCCGTCCAGTAAGCTCCTGCTTTACTTCCTTTGCCAAAGACTGCATCTTTTCTTTCCTTCTTTCTTATCTTCTTCCAATTTCGGTGTCAGACTCGCGTACGACACTGTTTTTCTTGATATAATCTACAATCAGATCTACGGTTGTGAATGCCAGTCCTACATACGTATCGGCTGCGCCGTAGTAGATCGCGATCTTTCCGGTCTCTGCATCGTGAATGGTTGCGCACGGGAAGGTTACGTTCGGAACGAAGCCTCTCTCCTCATACCACTCTTCCGGTGTCAGAAGGAAGTTCTGGCAGCGGTATTTTACGATGGACGGATTCTCTTTGTCGAGGATTGCGCCGCCGATGCTGTATACATAGCCATTGCAGGTGCCGCTTACACCGTGGTAGAACAGCAGCCATCCTTCGTTGGTCTCAATCGGAGCTGCGCCGCCGCCGATCTTTAAGGACTCCCACCACTCCGGGCTCTTGCTCATGACGTGGCGGTGTTTGCCCCAGTACAGCATATCCGGGCTCTCGGACAGGAAGATGTCACCGAACGGTGTGTGGCCGCTGTCGCTTGGACGGGACAGCATCACGAAGTTGCCGTTGATTTTTCTCGGGAAGAGAACGGCATTTCTGTTGAATGGAAGGAATGGATTCTCCACACGTACGAAGGTTTCAAAATCTTTTGTTTTTGCCATTCCGATGGCTGCACCGTAGAAGTCCTGGCACCAGATGATGTAGTAGGTATCTTCTACTTTTACAAGACGCGGGTCATATGCGTAAACCGGCATGAACGGTTTGCCTTCTTCGTCAACGAACTGGATTTTGTTCTCATCGAAATTCCAGTGGATCGCATCTTTGCTTCTTCCAAGGTAGATGTACGGGATTCCGTTTGTCTGCTCACCACGGAATACTCCGATGAACTCGTCGCCGTACGGCATAACGGCGCTGTTGAAGATTCTTGCTACTTCCTTCACCGGATTTCTTCCGATGATCGGATTCTCGCTGTATCTCCATACCGGTGCACCGGAAAACTCAGCCGGGCCTTCCTGCCATGGCATATTTTTGACAGCATCTCCAATAATTTTAACTTCGCTCATTTTTTGAAACCTCCATGAAAAATATTGTTTGTTTATGAGTTGTACTTTGTTTTTTTAAGTTTCTGTTAGTGGACAGAATCTTGTTTTTTCATTCTTTTTTCTCCGAACCGCCGTGTTTTATCACCCTCACGCCCAGTCCTTTAGCTTAATTTTAACATAGATGATTAATTTTTCAACTGGAAATTACTTAAAAAATAAGTTCCGTTAGATACTGTCAATTTTTAAGTGACTTTGTTGTGTAATATGTACAAAAACGGGGCATTTCAAAATGCCCCGTTTCTTAATTTATAATTCAGTTATAAAAATCAAAGCTTTACGCTCTCTTTCGGCACCAGCTGTCCGGAGACAATTTCCATATTTTTGCCGGATGCCGCGCCGCGGATCTGCTTCAGCGCTTTTTCGAGCGCTACTTTTACCATCGCCTTCGTATTGATCTCATACGAAGTGATCTTGAGATCCGGGAAACCCGGATACAGGTAATTATCGAAGCCGACAATGGAAACATCCTCCGGCACGGAGATGCCGCGTTTTTCCAGCTCGAGCATCAGAAGGCCGGCGGTCAGGTCGCAGTTGCAGACGAACGCTTCCGGCATCTGTTCCGGGAGATGAATTTCGATCTGGCCCCGCTCATCACGGTCCTCCAGAATCCATTCCGCCGGTGTCACATCGCGGTGTTCCAGAACAGCCTTGGAAAAACCGCAGTACCGATCCATGATACTGCTGGAAAAATGAATCGAACCGACAAAAGCCAGCTTGGTCAGGCCATGCTCATACAGGTATTCCGTCATCAGATACATTCCGTGAAAGTTATCTGCGATCACGGCATCTTTTGCCAGCTCATTGTCGTAGAAATCCAAAAATACGATCGGAAGATCCACGTTTTTCTTCAGATAGTGGATGTAATCGCGGCTCGTGTCTCCCATAAGGATCAGTGCATCGACGGTCTGCTCCTTGGCGATGCACGGCACGATCATCTCATCTTCCATCTCCTGTTTCAGGATCTCCACGGTCACCATACAGCTCTTTTCCGTCGCCGCCAGTGCCATCTCCTGATACATTTTCCAGTAAAATGTCGTATACTCTGCCAGATACCGTTCCGGAATCACCACTCCGATGCAGCGCAGGCTTTTTCCCTGTGTATTTCTCGCTCCGCTTCCCGGCTGGCGGTACCCCATTTCCTTTGCAATTTCCAGAATCCGGGCGCGCATCTCATCGCTGACCCCTTTCTGTCCTGTAATCGCGTTATGCACGGTGACGGCGCTGACGCCCGCCACCTTTGCAATATCTGCCAATCTTACTTTTGCCATATCCGTTGCTCCTTAGTCTACTGCAACAAAGTGATACAGTCTGCTGACGAAATCACCCCAGAAATCTTTCATCCGGAAACCGGCATTCATCAGCATCTCGCCGCTGTAAACCTCATCGGTTCCCTCCAGACGATATTTTTTCGCCGGATCAAAGCCGCGCAGGCGAACCTTGCGGGACGGCATATTTGCCTGTGCCAGCACCTGTACGTAGGTCACAAGCACTTCGCTTTTATCCTCCGATGCTACTGCCCAGCAGTCGGATCTGTGGTTTTCACGGCTGGAAAGAATACGGTAATACTCTCCCTCGCGGATCAGTTCATGATATTTGTGATACATTGCGGTCTGCTCCGGAATCAGCTTTCTCTCTTCTTCCGGCAGTTTTGTGATATCAAGCTCATAGCCGAACGTTCCGGCCAGTGCCACATGGCCTCTCGTTGTAAACGGAGTTACACGGCCAACCGTGTGGTTCGGGCATACGCTGACGTGTGCACCCATTGAGCAGAGCGGGTAAATGAGGGCTGTTCCCTCCTGGATTTCCAGACGCTCAATCGCATCGGTGTCGTCGGAGCACCAGATCTGCGGACTGTAGTAAAGCATTCCAGGATCGAAACGTGCACCGCCGCCGGAGCAGTTCTCCAGAAGCAGATCCGGGAACTCCTGTATCAGACGCTCCTGCATCGCATACATACCGAGCACGTAGCGGTGGAACAGCTCCTGCTGGGAATCTTTGTCCAGGTAGGTGCTTCCCAGGTCGCTTAACTGACGGTTCATATCCCATTTCACGTATTTGATGTTTGCACTGCGCAGGATTTTTGCCACACATTCATACGCATAATCCTGCACTTCCGGGCGGGAGAGATCCAGCACGTACTGGCAGCGGATCTCAGTCGCTTCTCTTCCCGGAATCTGAATCGCCCATTCCGGGTGCTCTCTGTAGAGATCAGAGTCCGGGGAGATCATCTCCGGCTCGAACCAGATACCGAATTCAAGACCGATTTCATTCACTTTGTCAACCAGATTTTTCAGGCCGCCTTTGATCTTCTCTTCGTTGACAACCCAGTCACCGAGGGAAGAATCGTCTTTATTTCGTTTTCCGAACCAGCCGTCATCCATAACAAGCATCTCGATGCCGTCTTTTTTTGCCTCTCTTGCGATATCGAGGAGTTTATCGGTATCAAAATCAAAGTAAGTTGCTTCCCAGTTGTTAATCAGAATCGGGCGTTTTTTGTGGTTGTACGGGCTGCGGATCATATGTCTGCGATAAAATGCATGGTAGGAACGCGTCATTTTGCCAAGTCCCTCGGCAGAGTAGACCATAACAACCTCCGGCGCCTGGAATTCATCGCCGGCTTTTAAATTCCAGCAGAACTCCTCCTGGTTGATACCCATGACCATACGAACGGTATCAAACTGGCATCTTTCCACCTGTCCGATAAAGTTGCCGGAATATACGAAGTGCATTGCGTAAACCTCGCCGCGCTCCTGATCCGTTCCCGGTGTCACCAGGGCCACAAACGGGTGCTCCTGATGGCTGGACTCTCCTTTTCCGGAGGAAACGAGCTGTTTTCCGTAACGGAGCGCACCCTGCTGGATGTGGCGTTCTCTTCCCCAGGATCCATGAAGAGAAAGCATCTCAAAGTCTTCGTTGTCCATATCGAGGCAGGCACTGTAGATTTTCTCTACCTTCAGCGCTTCACTGCCTTCATTTTTCACGCGGACACTTCGGGTGATAACGTTTTCTTTTGTAAAAACAGAGTAGGAAAGGACAACAACAAGATCAAGAACAGGATCTTTGCAGGTGATTTCCAGAGTTTCTACTTCGTCCTCGGTTCCAAAAGAAGCTGGAAGACCGGTCAGCGGGCGTTTTCCTTTGAAAATTTCATAGGAATCAAAGAAAATCTCACATCCCATACGGCCCTGTGCATTTCTTATATTCAGACAGCTCTCACGGTAATCGCCGACTCCTCCGGTCGGGTATTCCATTGGAAAACGGTCGAGGAACGAAGATTTCTCTCTCTTATTGACGGACGGGGTGAACGGCGGCTCATCCATGCGGAGCGGATACAGATCCGGCTCTCCGTGCAGAAGGGGTCCGTAGTAAACATGTCCGACGTAGCCTTCCGGGCTCAGGCCGATCACATACGTCGTATTCTCTGTATTTAACTGAAAAAGCTTTTTCTCATCATAATATAAAATCGCCATTTTCTTCTCCTTATTTCAGGTAAGCTTGATCCGCCGGGCCGATTTTTGTACAAAAAGACCTCACCCGCCGGGCTGAGGCCTTTTTTTGTTTCTATATCACACAGCGTTTAAGCAGTTACCATTGCATTTTTTAATTTTTCCAGTTTCTCGGCTGCATCTTCAAGGGATGTGCCTTTTACGCCGAAATAGAATTTGATCTTCGGCTCAGTACCGGATGGGCGCACACAGCACCATGCGTTGTTTTCCAGCTCATAGTAAAGAACGTTGGAGGACGGAAGTCCGGTCGCGCTCTTCTCTCCGCTTACGAGATCCTGGCGTACATCTGCTTTGTAATCGCGTACGGCAAGAACCTGGAAACCGCCCAGCTCTTTTGGCGGGTTCTCACGGAAGTTGGTCATCATGGTCTGGATCTCTTTTGCACCGTCGATACCTTTTAAGGTCATCGTTGCAAGACCCTCTTTGTAGTAGCCGTACTCCTCGTACATATCCACCATGGCATCCCACAGTGTTTTGCCCTGCTGTTTGTAGTATGCAGCAACCTCGCAGAGCATCATAACTGCCACGCAGGCATCTTTATCTCTTGCATATGTTCCGGCCAGGCAGCCATAGCTCTCTTCCAGACCAAATACATAATTGTGTGCACCGCTCTGCTCAAAAAATTTGATCTGCTCGCCGATGTATTTGAATCCGGTCAGAACCTCGATCAGTGCCACGTTATAAGCTTTTGCGATTGCTTTTGCCATATCGGTCGTAACAATCGTCTCAACGAGTGCCGGGTTCTCCGGCATGGTTCCGTTCTTGGTGCGCTCACGCAGAATATACTCTGCGATCAGCATACCGGACATGTTTCCGGTGAAGCTTACGTACTCGCCGGTCTTGCTGTCTTTTGCATAAACGCCGAGACGATCTGCATCAGGGTCGGTTGCAAGGATGATGTCAGCGTCTACTTCTTTTGCCAGTTTCAGCGCCAGTGTCCATGCTTTCTCGTCTTCCGGGTTCGGGTAAGCCACCGTCGGGAAGTTTCCGTCCGGCACTTTCTGCTCTTTTACAACGTAAACCTGATTAAAGCCAAGCTCGCGCAGAACGCGGCGTACCGGCACATTTCCGGTTCCGTGAAGCGGTGTGTAGACGATCTTCATATCTTTTGCCGCATCTTTGATGATTTCCGGATGAATGCTCTGCTCTTTTAATTTTGCAACGTAACGGTCATCAAAATCGGTTCCGATGACCTGGAACAGGCCTTCTGCTCTTGCATCATCTTCTTCCATCGTTTTAACGGCAGAAAACTCGGTTACTTTTGCTACCTCTGCGAGAATGTTTTTGTCGTGCGGCGGTGTAATCTGTGCGCCGTCCTCCCAGTATACTTTGTATCCGTTGTACTCTCTCGGGTTGTGGCTTGCGGTAATGACGATACCGGAAATACAGCCGAATTCACGGACAGCAAAAGAAAGCTCCGGTGTCGGACGCAGGGACTCGAACAGATACGTTTTGATTCCGTTTGCATTCAGGCAGAGTGCTGCTTCGCGTGCGAATTCCGGAGACATTCTTCTGGAATCGTGTGCGATGGCTACGCCTTTTTCCTGTCCGTTCTGGGAAATAATGTAGTTGGCAAGGCCCTGGGTTGCCTGGCGTACGGTGTAGATGTTCATGCGGTTGGTACCCGCTCCGATGACACCGCGGAGTCCGCCGGTACCGAACTCAAGCTGACGGTAGAAACGGTCTTCGATTTCTGCCTCATTTCCTTCGAGTGCTTTCAGCTCTTCTCTGGATGCCTCATCAAAATATGGATCATTGCACCATTTTTCATATACTTCTCTGTAACTCATGTTTGTTATCCTCCCTGTCTGTTGTACTTTATTTAACTTAAGACAGCAGACTTTTTCTGGATTTAAGCTCGTTTCATCACAGCTTAAAGTTACTATTTGTTTAGTCTGCTGTCAACTTAAAAATTAATTTATTTTTTCTAATTCTCTTGGTTCCTGATAAAGCTCTTTTAGATCACTGAGAACCTGTACTTTTCCTTTGCGGTCTGCGGTGCTCCAGGCTTTTCGTCAGTTCCATGACAGCCTTCATATAGCAGGCATGATCCTCTCTTAACCGGCCATACCTTCCGCAGCGTTCCGCGCAGACGGTACATCATATTTTTCAGTGCTCCGTACGGATTTTCACTCTTCTCATCCGTCCAGAGTGCTTCGGTTAACTGTTCCAGTGTTACGATATGGTTTTTGTTGCAGATCATATAAACCAGCAGCTTTGTGATCATCGGGGAATGAATCGCTTCCTCGTTGAGGCAGCGTGTTTCATCGTACATGCGGAATCTTCCAGGCAGCTGTACGCGAATCATAAAACATCGTCTCCTTCTAAGAACTCAAGCTCTTTTTCGGTCTGAATTGCCGGCAGTGCACTGTATTTCAGATTCTTTGCCCAGCCTTTTTTCTCCTCGGAGAAGCGCTCGCTGATTCTCTTGTAGACGAGTTCGCATCCTCTCTGGCTGCCGCCCTGCAGCAGAATCACATACTGGGACGGGCTGTATTTTGCAAAGAAATCGGAATGACGCAGGCTGCGTTTCATTACCTCAAGCAGCTTTTCGGACATACGGTCAAGGCGCGGACCGCCTTTTGCCGGGTAACCTTTTCCGTCTGTAATGGTGCACAGCATCAGCCACGGCATCTGTCCGTTCAGCTCGGACATACGGTAAACAAGTCGGTAGCAGTCACGGAATCCGGCGAGGGAACAGAAGAATGCTCCGCCCTTTTCTCCCGGGCTCTCCTGAAGATCTGCCTGTACCTCTTCGATCACGCGGTGTCTGCTGCCCATGCGGCTTCCCAGATAGCGGTACTGCTCCACCAGTTTCTCGCTCGGTGTAACGCCAAGCTCTTCAAAGTAATGTTTCGAGGTCTGCTCGTACAGTTTCATGGCCTCTTTGTATCTCTCCAGGCCGATCAGCGCCTGCATCTGGACTGCCTGCCACTCGTCGAACGGATACAGTTCGGAAGCAACAGAAGTCAGTTTCTGCAGCTCATCGAACTCCTCGTTTTTCAGAAGATACTCACTTACTTCTTTCAGTGCATCGGAATATACTTTTTTCAGCTGCGCGCGCTCCGCCTGTACCCACTCTTCCTCGCCGAAATCTGCAAGGAACTCTCCGGTGTACAGCTCCAGTGCTTCGATCATCTGATCCATGCGCGCTTTCTCGTCCGTCTCTTTTCCTGCTTCCAGGATCTTATTTTTGATATCAATCGCATCTACCTCGACCGGCATCGGGCTGGTCCAGTGGTAAACGCCTTTCTGTGTATAAATGTACTCAAACTGCGGAAGTCCTGCCTCGACAAGGCTTCTTTTCAGGCGATGTACGCCGACACGCAGGCTGTTTGCCGCGTCCGCCACATCTTCTCTTCCGTATGTGCTCTCCAACAGTCTTCCTCTGGAAATTCCATTGTCCTTGTTATAGAGGAAAATCTGCAGAAGTCTCATCGATTTTGTTGCCATTGTTTTCCGGAAGGAAATCGGCTGGTCGCCGTACTCCAGGAAAAAACTTCCCATCATGTGTACTTTTAAAAGCGGTAACTGTTCTGTTTGGTTTTTCATTTCTTCGTTCATACTAACTCCTGTATTGCCTGTTGTGCTCTAATCTCTGTGGTCGGTTGCGCTGCGCTCCGCAATCGGCTGCGGTAACGGGCCGGCGGTTCCCTGTTCGTTCATTTCAAAAACAATTACGGACGCCGGATTTCTGTTTTCTATTTTACATCATTTTAATCAAAAATCCTACTATAAAATGTATAAAATATTAACTTTAACACCGAAAAATTCCTGCTTTTTCTTCTTTTGTCTTGTTATCTTTTTGTCAATCCCATCTCATCCGTAAATTGCCCGCATGATTTTAGCCATCAGCCGCCCTGCAGGCGCCGAGAGCACCAGTACTACAGCAAGAGATACCATGCCGCACCCGAGCAGTGCGCGGTTCACAAGTCCCCGTGCTGAGCAGAATCCGAGGCAGAATCCCTTCTTCCAGGGCCAGAACAGCTTTTCCGGTTTCCGGTTGAAAAAATCGAGCACCAGATGGGACAGAAAGCCCACGGCAAAATAAGCGGACGCATCCGGGTAGATGATGTCCACGCACGCCGTCAGCAATGCCAGCGCCGCAAATGAATGCATGAAGGAGCGGTGCGGCTGCTGTTTCCCATAGGCGCAGATCAGCAAAAATGCTGCCGTTCCGGTGAGGAGACGCAGCACGCTGCTGTCGCTTGTGAGGCGGCGGTAAATTCCAAGATTCAGTTTATACTCCGCAAGAATTGTGAGCACCGCAACTGCAACTGTTGCCGTAATAATCTTATCGGCATCGCGGTGCGCCTGTGAAGTGCCGACATCAATGTCACTGATCAAACCGCCGATCGCGGCAGCCCCGGCACCGGCCACAAGCGCGGGAACCGTCTGCGGCTGTAAAACAGCAAGTGCCGCTGCTGTTCCAATAAAAAAATGTGTTCTTCCAAGCATTTGTCTGTTTTTTCCTTTCGTAAAATTTCCTTTATCATAGCACATTCCCGCCCTTTTATGCAACCATTTGTTCGATTCTTTTACGACCGTATGGTCCTATCAGGATCAAAAAAGAACCTCCTGCGACCGTTTATCGCCGCAGGAGGTTCTCCTCTGTTTCTGCCTTTATTCCATACTATTTCCAGGTTATCTTATTTCACGTTTTTCCCTTCATTGTATGAATTTTCATTTGACATTTATCGCTCATTTGAGTTATATCTTTATGCTTCATATACCAGTTCACCAGCAAGATACGTCCGGCACACCGGAATGTCTTTGATCGTGCTCTCATCCACCTCAAACGGATTCTGACCCAGTACGACGAAGTCTGCCATCATGCCTTCTGCGATCTGGCCTTTCACGTTCTCCTCGAAACTTGCCTCGGCACTGCGGATCGTGTAACTGTCGAGTGCTTCCTGTACGGTGAATTTCTGATCCGGCAGGTACGGGCCGACATGGTCGCGCAGCGTTGTTCTTGTGACAGCGCACTGCATGCAGGCGAGGGCATCCGGCAGCTCTACCGGGCAGTCAGTTCCGTTGCTGACGGAGACGCCGTTATTCATCAGCGTCTTCCAGCTGTAGCTTGTGCTCGCAAGCTCTTTGCCGATGCGCTCCTCTACGATATGGTTATCGTAATCGAGGAAGATGCTCTGTGCGTAAACGTGAAGATGCATTTTCGCGATTTTTTCAAGCTGATCGGCTCTTGTGATCTGGCAGTGCACGATGCCGTGGCGGTGATCTTCTCTCGGGTTTTCAGCAAGGGCTTTTTCATAGGCACTTAACACGCGGTCGAGGCACGCATCACCGATCGTGTGAACTGCAGCCTGCATGCCGTGTGCATTGGCGTAGCCGATCATCTCATCCATGGTTTCCTGGGTGAATACCGGGATTCCGCAGGTGGACGGGTCGTCTGCGTATGGGCGACTGAGGAATGCTGTTCTCGCACCGAGTGCGCCGTCGCCGAGCATTTTCAGCGGTCCGATTTTAAAGCGGTCTGTGCCGATGCCGGTCACATTTCCAGCCTCAACGAAACCTTTTAAGGATTCCAGATCGGTAAAGTTGCTCTGCTCGTAAACGCGGACGGTCAGCTCGCCGGAATCCTCGAGTTCTTTGTATGCTTCGTTGACGGTCTGCCACGGAACGGCGCGGTAAACGCAGTAATCATCACTCTGGCTGCTGGTGACGCCGTAGCTGTTCAGGGCTTTGCAGGCGCTGCGGATCATATCTTTGATTTCCTCTTTGCTCGGCACCGGAATGCTGTCGTAAACCGGTTCCATTGCATTGTCGAAGAATCTTCCGTCCGGCTCACCGTTTTCCATACCGATCTCTCCGCCCTCCGGCTGCGGGGTATCTGCGGTGACGCCGAGGAGTTCCAGCGCTTTGCTGTTGACTACGAGGCAGTGGCCGCACGCTCTCGTCGCGCAGATCGGAACTTCAGTTGATACGCGGTCAAGATCGTAGCGGTTCGGCATGCGGTCCACGTCCGTGAAGTAATCCTGATTCCAGCCGCGGCCCATCAGCCATGCGCCGTCTTTTCGCGGATGCTCTTTCTGGAAGGTGTCGAGGCAGGCGAGCATATCTTCCAGGCTTTCGGTATGTGCGGCAAGCTGCGCTTTCAGCAGGGAGCTTCCGTAATTTAAAAGGTGCATATGGCTGTCGTTAAAACCGCTGCAGACGAATTTTCCGCCGAGGTCTACAACTTTGTCGCCGGCTGCTGCAAGGGCATCTGCCTCTGCGCTGCTTCCGGCGAAAACAAATTTGCCGTCTTCTACTGCAAACGCTTCGACAAGCGGCAGTTTTCCGGTGTAGACAGCTCCGTTTTTGTAAATTGTTTTCATATCATTATCCTCCTACTGTCATCTAAATTTGATTCTATTCTTTTCTGCCCATTTGCGCAATATACAAATTCAGACACGCTATTCTCTTGCGTGTCTGGATTCGCTTTTGAATATTTTTTATTTCGTTTTCTCTTCGTAGAACAGGCAGGCGTTCTTGTCTACCGTGCCCTGGCCGAAGTTTCTTGCTTTGTAGTCTTTCAGCAGTTTGAAATACTGGTTCGAGAGAATCAGGATCACTGCTACGTTGACGAAAGTCGGGATCGCAGATGTGATATCAACGACAGTCCAGATAAAGCCCTGGTTGTTGGTCTTTACCAGATAGATCGTCCACAGTACGCCCGGCAGAGCGCGGACTGCATAGAAGACTTTCATGACGATATCTTTCATCTTGCCTTCTTTTTTATACAGATGCTCCAGAATTGCCAGATAGTAGGTGAACCATCCGCCGGAAGTCGTTACAGTGAAGATGACCATGATGACTGCCAGAAGGATGCTTCCAAATTTGCCGAATCCGCTTGCAAATGCACTTAAAGCAAGTGTTCCGCCGTTCGTTCCGTCGGTCCAGTTTCCGCTTAAGATAACGGAAAGTGCGGTGATCGTACAGATAACCATGGTATCAAAGAATACCTCGAAAGATCCCCACAGACCCTGCTCTACCGGATGCGGTGTTTTTGCGGAAGCATGGATCATTGGAGAAGTACCCCATCCAGCCTCATTGGAGTATACGGAACGCGCCATACCCACACGGATAATCTCGCTGACTGCGCAGCCGGCAAAACCGCCGATCGCTGCTGTTCCGGTAAATGCGTTTGTTACGATGGCTGCAAATACGCCAGGAACGCGGTTGATGTTGATGATGATCATGCCAATTCCCATCAAGATATAAAGAACGCTCATAAATGGAACGAGCTTGCTGAACAGACTTGCGATTTTCTTCGTACCGCCGCTTGTAACGACATAGGTCAGAATGCAGAGCAGAACGCCCATCACGATAACGCCTTCTACTTTGAAGCTTCCAAGATTGATATTCTCAATACCGAACGCACCGGCTACGACCTGAGATGCGGTCAGGTTGGAAGAGGTTACGAAGAAGGTGGAGAAAATACCGATGCCGAAGATGAGCGCCGGGATCAGCCACAGCTTGCCCCAGTGGCGCTCCTCGCCAAGTCCGCACTCCATGTAGTAAGTCGGACCGCCGTAGTACTCACCTTTTTCGTTGGTGTGACGGTAGTAGCAGCCGAGGGTAACCTCAACCTGTTTTAATATCATACCAAGCAGAGACGAAAGCCACATCCACATAATGGCTCCCGGGCCACCTGCTGCAACTGCAGTTGCAACACCGGCGATATTACCGAATCCTACGGTACCGCCGATAGCGGTCGAAATCGCCTCAAACGAGGAAAGCATACCCTTTCCTTCACTTGCTTTGTCTTCTTTCTGGAACAGTTTTCCGCCGGTTCTCTTCATAATCCAGCCAAAGTGACGGAACTGGAAAAATCCAGAACGAACGGTAAAGTACAGACCGGTCAGAATCATCAGCGCGATCAGCGGCACGCCCCAAAGGACACCGTCCAGCCAGTTAAGAAATGCTATCATGTCAAAATCCTCCCTTTTTTCTTTTCCGGCAACAGTTTTCTTCAGACGTATCCTGTAACACCCGTTTCGTCTTTCGTTCTCCAACCAAACAGATTTCCACCCCTGGAACCTTTTGTCACGGTTCCAACTGCAGTACAATAAAAAGAGCAGCGGTCTTCACCACTGCTCCATTAAATCTACGTTCATGAAGCAATAGCTCCTCCACCAGTACGGTGAGAGTGCACAGCCTGTTCGACTGTACCCCAACGCAGACAGTTTTTCGGGAACTGCCCCGTTTCGGCGAATGCTCCTTTCCCTGCCCGTCCCAGACCCCGTTGTCTCAGGACAGCTACTCTTAGCCTTCGCGCCTCTATTGCCGAATATGTATATTGACAGGTATTATCATATGTTTCTTTTCGCTACTTGTCAATCGTTTTTTCGACATTATTTTACAAAAATTTTATATTTTCGAAATTTGTCCTGATTTATTTGACTTTCTTGTCTCCCTCTGACGGCTTCAGCTGATTGAACTTCCACAGACGCTCCATATAGCCGGACTGCTCTTTGGCCAGCTCTTCCACATTCGGGTTGTAAATGATTCCTTTTACCATTCATTCTCTGTCTGTCATACTGTCCTCCTGTCTGCTGTAGGATCTAAATAAGTATCCCTTCCAGATGATCCATCTCATGCTGGCAGATCTGGGCTGGCCAGCCGGTGAATTTCTGGCGTTGTTTTTTCCAGTTCCAGTCGTAGTATTCGATTTCGATGTTCTGGTACCGCTTTGTTTTCCGCACGCCTGGCAGGGAAAGGCAGCCTTCTTCTGTTTCGTAGGGGCCGCTTTTGCGGACGATCACCGGGTTGAACATGATGATGTCGCGGAATCCGGCGTTTACGATGATGATGCGTTTTTTCACGCCGATCATATTTGCCGCCATGCCGACGCATGCCTCGCGGTTTGCTGCCAGTGTGTCCTGCAGATCTCTTCCCACCTGCAGATCTTCCTCTGTCGCCGGGATGGATTTCTGTCCGAGGAAGAGAACGTCTCTCATAATTGGTTTTACCATTTGTGTTTCCTTTCTCTTTCGGCCTTAAAGGCCAAAATCGTTTAATTTTCTATTTGAATCCGCATATCGCACGATGTGCATCCGATTACGGTTTTTCCGCCTTTCTGCTCCAATCGTTCTACTGTTCCGCTGCAGAACGGACAGATCCAGTCAATCTGTTTTCCGGCTTTGACGGCCTGCATCATGTTGACGAATTTTGTCGTATCTACATTTTTCGAATTGCAATTCTGCGTCCAATCACCGGAGAGTACTTTTCGCAATTCGCCGTTTTCATTCAGAATAACGGTGTCGCCCTCCTCGATGTTCCGGTCATACAGCATCTGATCCTCCTGGCGGATGCGCGATTCGTTCCCGTTTTCATCCTGTAACACAACAACTGCCATGACAGGCTCATCGGCGCTGCGTTCCTCGCAGCCGAAATCGATGTCTTCGTCGATCCGCACTACCTGATATTTCATTTAAAAATCCCCCTTACTCTGCTATCGTAAAAATCACAACCCGCTCCCGGCTGTCCCCGCCCGGGAAGAGATCCATGCAGTCGATCTCATCAAGAAATTCCAGTTCCGGCACCGTCATCAGATACGAGATATAGGCATCCGACGGGTAATAGAAAAACAACTGGATCTCCCGCGGATTTTCATAGTACGATTCCAGCAGTCTTGCCATTGCTTTTCTTAAAATTTCGAGCGAAAACGGGTTAAAAAAATACACCCGGTCCACTTCCGCAGGAACGGGAAAATTTTCGGCGCTCTCCAGCACAAACTCCGTCCGCGCACCAGAGGCCGCCGCCTTTTTGTTTTCCATTGCCTTCGCATAAATCCGGTCATCATACTCCACACCGATGGACCGGCACCGGGTCTGCGCCGATAAGAAGAAATCTACGCGGCCCTTTCCGCATCCGTAATCGAGCAGCGTATTTCCCTTTCGGATCATCCCCGTGTTTGCCATCCGCTCCAGCACGCAGTACGGGGTCGGCTCATACGGATACCGGTACAGATCCGACCGGCTGTCATCCCGCCCCATTGTATGGATCTGCAGCAGCTTGTCCCAGCGGTTCTCGTTTTTATCTTCTCTCATCGCCCGTCTCCCGATACTGATACTGTTCGAATAATTCCAGATATTCTTTCTCCACTGCATCAAACGGCCGCACCGCGTAGTCCAGCGTGATGTGAAGCTTCGGTGCATCCCCCTCCTGCGGCTCCTCCAGCAGATTCGTCAAATCGTACCACAGCAGATCATTGTCGATCTGTTTCATCATCCGCTGCTCCTCCGCCGTCAGATCACTGCCAAGATATTTCTCATAAATCACCGAAAGCAGATGGTCCTCGATCTCGCGGTACCGCGGCATCTCCTGCTTTAATGGCCGCGGCACGTCCGACATGTAACACTCGCTCGCGTCATGCAGAAGGCACGCCAGCACCAGCCGCCGGGAATAGCCGCGCGCGGCAGCCTCTTTCGCACAGCAGATGCAGTGCTCTCCCACTGACCAGAACGTCGTCACATGGCCGTTTCCGCGGCAGATCATCGGCAGCGCATGCGCAAAATCCTCCACACAGAGCAGCCCCGGATCAGGATGTACGGGATCGAAGTGTTTTCTTGTATACGTCGTTATCGTACTCATTCTTTAACCTCGCTGTACGGCTTTACTGCCGGCTGTCCCGCGTGCGGCTCGCCGATGATTTTTTCCATCCAGACCATATCGTACCAACGGTCGAATTTGTAGCCGCAGTTGTGGAAGGTTCCCACAAGTTCGAATCCGAGATGTGCATGGAACTCGGCGCTGTTTTTCGTCAGATATTCATCCTCGACCTGCGGATAGCCGATGCAGGCGTAGAGGTTCAGAATGCCCATTTTTTTCAGGCGGTCCGCCAGCTCTTCATACAGTCTCCGGCCAAGGCCTCCTTTTCTTGCATTGTGATCGAGATAAATGGTCAGCTCGCTCGACCAGTCGTATGCGGCGCGGCCGACAAAGGCATGTGCGTATGCATAACCTTCGATTTTTCCATCCTGCTCGATGACGAGGTATGGATATTTTTTCATGATATCACGCATGCGGTTCTCAAATTCTTCCAGAGACGGCACGTCCCACTCGAAAGAAATGACGGTGTATTCTACATAATAAGCATAAATCTCCAGAATGCGTGCGGCATCCTCTATTTTTGCATCTCTGACAGTAATTGTACTCATAATAAATTCCTCCTCTGACCGTACTGCTTGCGTTTTCTGAACTTTATCTTATCACTCCGCTGAAAAATGGACAACATGATTTCCAGATTTCCTTTTTTTCTAAATTTTTCTGTGCTCTTTGCTTTCTTTCCTGTATAATAAAAGAAACAAAACGGATCACTATTTTTCTTCTTAATGAAAGAAAGGAACGTGCCTATGAAAATTTTAAATCTCGAAAACGAAAACCGGAAATTCACCAAATCCATCGAAAATTTCCACGTCATGGAATATCTCCAGGATTCCAGCGTCTCGCCGATGACTGCCATGGAGGAGTATTACATGAGCAAAATGAATGTGCGCCGCCGCCAGGTTGTCATTGAACTGGACAAGGAGCACTCCGCGATTATCCAGTCCGGTGCGATGCAGTGGATGGGCGGCCATGTACAGGCGACCGCCGGAATCAAAGGGATCGGCGACCTGTTCGGAAAGGCCATCAAAGGCGCCATGACAAAGGAATCTGCCGTAAAACCGGAGTACGTCGGCGACGGATATCTCGTGCTGGAACCGACCTACAAATACATCATTCTTGTGGATGTCGAGAAATGGGGCTCCTCCGGAATGACGATTGAGGACGGCATGTTCCTCGCCTGCGACGGCAGAGTCAAAACCAAACTGACCGCCCGCAAGAGCATTTCCTCCGCTGTCCTCGGCGGCGAAGGCTTCTTCAATCTGAGCCTCGTCGGCAGAGGCGCCGTTGCCCTCGAAAGCAACGTACCTGAGGACGAGCTGATCGAAGTCGAACTCGAAAACGACGAACTGAAAATCGATGGAAACCTCGCCGTCTGCTGGTCCTCCAACCTTGATTTCACCGTAGAGCGCTCCACCGGAACCCTCGTCGGCTCCGCCGTCAGCGGTGAAGGCCTCGTCAACGTCTACCGCGGAACCGGCCGCGTCCTCATGAGCCCGGTCGCCCCGACAGATTCCCTGCTGACTGCAACCAACACGACCCAGGCGAACCCCGCTGTGAAGAACAACCTTCCGCCGGAAAATTAAATTCGAATCCTCTCCGCCCCTATGCCTAATACGCATAGAAAAAAGTCAAATTAAACCTCGTTTTTGATTGACACTTTCTTCAAAGCATGTTAGCGTAAAATACGCATTTATCTTTACATTCTTAAGAAAAACCATACGATAAAATACATGTTCTGGAGAAAATGATGAATAGAATAAACTGGACTGAACTGAAACCGCAGATTCAGCAGGTCGGGCGATTAAGTCTGCCTGCGATTCTTACACAGATTACTACGATTGCGATGCAATACATTGATTCCGCGATGGTCGGCGCGCTTGGGGCGAATGCTTCGGCGGCGATCGGACTGGTTTCGTCGACGACGTGGCTCCTCAGCGGTACGATTTATGCGGTTTCAGCCGGTTTTTCTGTTCAGGTAGCGCATCAGATCGGGGGAAATCATGACAAGAAGGCAAGGGATGTTGTGCTGCATGGCATCGCGTCCGCGCTTGTTGTGTCGGCTGTTTTGTGCCTGATCGGGCTTCTGATCAGTCATCCGCTGCCGGGGTGGCTCGGCGGTGCGCAGAAGATCCGGCGGAATGCCACGCTCTATTTTATGATGTTTGCCATCATGCTTCCGTTTTCCCAGCTCAACTCGCTGATGTCGTCCTTCCTGCAGTGCAGCGGTGATATGGTGACGCCCAGTATTTTAAATGCCGTCATGTGCGTGCTCGATATCATTTTCAATTCTCTTTTGATTCCGGTTTTCGGTGTCATGGGTGCCGGTATGGGAACGATGCTGGCCTGCGCCGTCATCAGCCTCACGGGTGCCTGGTTCTGTTGTGTCCACAATCCGCGGCTGCGTCTCCGCCGGAAGGAAAAAACGGTTTTTGATACGAAAATTCTGAAAACTGCATTCAAAATCGGTGTGCCGGTTGCCGTACAGGAAATCGCGATGAACAGCGCCATGGTTGCTGCCACCATGCTGATTGCCCCGCTCGGCTCCATTGCGATTGCGGCCAATTCGTTCGCCGTCACCGCCGAAGGCCTCTGCTACATGCCAGGCTACGGCATCGGTTCCGCCGCGACAACGCTCGTCGGCAGAAGCTACGGCGCCGGAAATTACAAGCTGGCGAAACGCTACGGAAATATCTGCATTGCCATGGGCGCAGTCCTGATGGCCATCACTGGAGGTCTGATGATGATCTTCTGTCCGTTCGTCTTTAGCATTCTGACTCCTGACCCGCAGGTGCGCTCGTTTGCCGCCGAGGTACTCCGCATCGAACTGCTCGCCGAGCCGTTTTTCGGCGCTTCCATCGTTGCCGCCGGAGCCCTCCGCGGAACAGGCGATACGTTTGTGCCAAGCCTTCTGAACCTTGGCAGCATCTGGGTCATCCGCCTCGGTCTCGCGGTGCTTCTCATCACCCCGCTCGGCCTGCGCGGCATGTGGATCGCCATGGCTATCGAACTCTGCATCCGCGGACTGCTGCTGCTCTACCGCCAGCATACATCGAAATATTATAAACTGCCCGCAGCCTGACTTGGCGGCAGCGTATAGAAAAAGCGCTTATTTGAGATTTCATTCCCGCCTCAAATAAGCGCTTTCTATTTTACCTTATCCCTTGTTTCAATTCACAGTCGGTATTTTCACGGAGTCTGACATGTCGAAAATAGTTCGACTGTGACTTGCCTCATGTCAGTGGAGGATACCGATTTCTCTCCGCCCGCCACTGCCGTTATGTTTCTTTTAACAATTCATCCCACCACTTTAGAAGCGGGAGACTTCTTGTCTACTGGTATTAAAACTGAATCACTTCCGGCTCATCCGTAAAGGAGCTGATCATTGCCGTTGCGTTCTGGAAATTTTAAACGTCTCAACCTCCACAACCCGGTCTTTCCCTTTCGTTCCCCAGATCATCAGATGGGCCTTATATTCCACCGAATCCCGTGCATAAAAGAATGGCTCCTCGCGCAGCAATGATGCGCGTTTTCCTTCGGCTTCCAGTATCTTTTTCCGTTTCATTGCCTGCTCCTGGATTTTTCGGATCTGGGTTCCTTCTTCGCCAGTGAAGCGTCGTTTCGGGTAATTCTGTGCTTCGCGGGCCAGTTTTTTTTCCAGTAAATCCACGACTTTCGCGTGGCGGCTCGTATGCAGCAGTTTTGCGATCTGTTTTGCGAGGAGTTTTCCCTGCCATTTTTCATAAAGTGCAAGATACCGCAGCAGCACTTTATCGCCTGCCTCCGATGCCAGTTTTTTCATCTCCGTAATTGCCTCTTCCGTCGCTTCCCACCACGGGCATGACGGTACGAGATACTGATCCGGCACCGCCGGGTAGCAGCAGAAATTGAGCGGCGGGAAATTGGCCAGCGATGCCAGACGCATTTCTTCCTCGGTGCAGAACGCCTCGCCGAGGTATTCCAGCTTGTCCCGCAGGATCGCAATACGGAACTCAATCTGCCGCAGATACTCGTATCCGTCCACCCAGAAATGACCCGTTTTTCCGTAATCAAACAGATGCACTTCCAGTGAAAGGCGGCTGAAAAACAGCGTGCACACCGTCTCTCCCTGCCGCACGATCAGAACGTACTGCTCCCCGTCTTTTTCCAGTGCGGCATCTATTTCTCCCTCGTATTCCTTCTGATACGTTCCCGTCAGCTCCGCGTCATGAAAAACGAGAAAGCTCTCTGCCGCATCGTTCATCAGATAGACAAGCCAGATCTCCTTTTCTCCTCCCCCGTACCGCTCACCCGGAAGCAGCAGCTCGAACTGCCCCTGCGAAAGAAGCACATCCAGCCTTTCCAGTTCCTCGGTCCATGTGATATTTTCTGCAATTTCCATTCCGTGATTCTCCCCTGTTTTCTTTTACTTCCTATGATACACTATAAAAAGGCTCCACTGCAATCCAAAGCAGTAGAGCCCCTTCTCCAAATTTTTCTGTTATTAATCCGTCCCGTTATCCGGCGCATGCCGTCCGCACTTTCTCGTCCAGCGTCGTCTGAATCTCTTTTAAGTTCACCGGTTTCGGAATATGCCCGCGTCCGCGCACCGCTTGCGGTCCGTTGCAAAGGTATTTGCTGTCATCGCAAAAATCGGAACATCATTGTCCTCACGCACACTGTTTCGAATTTTTTTCGTCGCCTCGATGCCCTCCATCACCGGCATCTGCATATCCATGAAGATCGCAAAATAGCTTCCCGGATCCGACGCTTCAAACTGATCCACGGCCTCGGAACCATTCTCCGCCCAGTCCACGACAAGGCCGAGGCTTCCGAGCAGCTCCGTCGCAACCTCTGCATTCAGTGCATTATCCTCCGCAAGCAGAACAGCAGCACACCTGCAATCAGTGCCACCAGATACAGCGGGTGGTCAAACAGATACGCCATGATGGTCGGTGTCTCCACGTTCATGCTCGTAAATACGGTGATCGCCGGATGGCGGGAAAATGCAAACTCCTCCTCTCGTATTTTCTTTTCGCAGGCAATAAAAAAGCACCATAGATTCTCCTACCGTGCATTTCAGTCATTTCTCCCTATTTATTTTATAAGAAATGTTCCATATTTACGCAGCTGGCTGCCATTTTACAGGCCTTGTAGCTTTGCGTCACAGCCTTTCGACTGCTTTGCCGAGATTCTTTTTTTATTTTAATTCATTGCTGTAAGACTCTCTTCTCCTTTCCCATCGGAATATGATATAATGACCTCTGGATTTTGGCAGATTACTGTTTTTAACATTGGAGGTGTACGATGAAATACAGACTCATGACAGAAAACGATTTAGAATATGTTGTCGAAAAAAATAATGAATACTACAACAATGTCGAAGGCTGCTGGACCTATGAAAAAGCCTATAAGAGAATTTATCAGGTACTCACAATGGAAAATTCCTGAAGTAAACTGCGGAATCGCAAGTATGTGTTTCGTCTTGAAAAAGCAGCAAAAATATAGTATAATATTTTTGCTGCTGACCTGGCTGAAACATTTATAATTTTTGTTTCTGTAGCTCAGTAGGATAGAGTGTCCGCCTCCTAAGAGAAAGCCGAGGCATTCCCCAAAGGGAAAAAATGAAAAACAACTTTCAGTTCGAATCTATTCTGAAAAATGCTAATGGTGACAACAAAGCATTCCCCAAATTGGGGAACGTTCTAATGTTACCAAATCAAAAAAATCTGTAGATTGACAACTCGAAAAAGAGTTGATAATCTTATATATGGCCGAAGGGAAAAATCCCAGAAACCCAGTAAAATCAAGGGTTTGCGGCATGTGTCGTCATAGCTCAGCTGGATAGAGCACTCGCCTCCTAAGCGAGGGGTCGGAGGTTCAAATCCTCTTGGCGACGGGCTTCAAAGCGTTCGAAAATGTTAGCTGGATTAGCTGACAACGAACGCTTTTGTTATTTTCAAATCACGTTCGTGACACAAAATTCCATTCAAAATGATCAATTTCCAGCTAACGCAATCCGATTTTTGTTAGCTGACAGCTAATCAAAATTACCGGTTTGCAAACATGGGTTTTAAGAAGTCCAGCTAACATTTGGGTTCCGCTCTGTTGTCACCCCTTATTCGGGGATGTAAATCAGAGAAAAGGCGGGAAAAGAAACAATCTCTCCCAAACCTGCAAACATAAATTAGCTGAAACAGTATTCAATTCTATTAGCTACAGCTAATGGTCAAACAGCAATGTCTGTTTGGAACTTTACTATCTATAAAAGTTCCAGGCAGGCATTTTTTATTTCCTGAATCCTGGAGGAAAGGAGTCAAGATGACTGAGCCAAACAGACAATCAGGAGAAAACGAAGAAAGAATCATAGAAATTGAGATTGAGCGTCTTCGTCCGTTCAAAGAGCACCCGTTTCAGGTAAAAGATGATAAGGAAATGTTTCTTTTGCAGGAAAGCATTGAGAAGTATGGAATTTTAAATCCGTTAATCGTCAGACCAGTACCGGATGGATACTATGAGATCATATCCGGTCACAGAAGAAAACATGCTGCGGAGAAACTGGGATACCGTAAAGTACCGGTAATCATCCGGGTATTAAGTGAAGATGATTCCATCTTGAGCATGGTAGATTCCAATCTTCACAGAGAACGGATCAGCTACAGTGAAAAAGCTTTTGCTTACAAACTGAAGAATGACGTATTAAAAAGAAAAAGTGGTCGAAAAAAGAGCCAAGTTGACCACAAAACACCAAGAAAGCGGGCAATAGAAATCATCAGTGAAGATTGTGGTGATAGCCCAAAACAAGTGCAGCGTTATATCTCACTGACAAAACTGATACCGGAAATGCTGCAGAAACTGGATGATGAGATTATTTCTTTTTGTCCGGCTGTAGAGATAGCAGCATTAAGTGAAAAAGAGCAAAAGGAATTGCTTGTAGCAATGGAGTATGCACAGGCAATCCCATCACTCTCACAGGCCCAGAGGATCCGGCAACTGAGTAAAGAAAAACAGTTGTCACTGGAAAAGATGGAAGAAATCATGTGTGAAGTGAAAAAGGGTGAGATCACAAGAGTGGCATTCACAAACGAGCAGTTACACAAGTATTTTCCAAATTCTTATACACCGGCAATGATGAAACGGGAAATACTGGCACTGTTGAAATTATGGAAAAAAGAATCATGGGAAAGTTAAAGGAGGAAGAAATCATGTGTAAAGTTATATCCGTAGTAAACCAGAAAGGTGGCGTTGGAAAGACCACCACAACCGTAAATGTAGGCATTGGACTGGCAAGAGAAGGTAAGAAAGTGTTGCTGATCGACGCGGATCCACAGGGAAGTTTAACCGCAAGTCTTGGATATGAGGAACCGGATGATCTTCGCATCACACTGGCAACGATCATGATGGATGTCATCAACGAAGAAGAAATCTCTCTGGAAGATGGTATCTTACATCACCAGGAAAATGTAGATCTACTTCCGGCAAATATTGAGCTTTCTGCCCTGGAAGTAACGATGGGAAATGTTATGAGCAGAGAAATGATCATGAAGGAATATATCGATGCGATAAGATGCCGATACGATTATATCCTGATCGACTGTATGCCGAGCCTTGGTATGATGACAATCAATGCACTGGTCTCTTCTGATTCTGTTCTGATACCTGTGCAGGCCGCATATCTGCCTGTTAAAGGACTTCAGCAGCTGATCAAGACCATTCTTACAGTAAAGAAAAGACTGAACCGGAAACTGGCGATTGAGGGCATTCTCCTGACCATGGTAGATTTCAGAACCAATTACGCAAGGGATATTGCATCGAGAGTACATACAACCTACGGAAGTCAGATCGAGGTATTTGAAAATGTGATCCCGATGTCTGTAAAAGCTGCTGAGACCAGTGCAGAGGGAAAAAGCATCTACATGCACTGCCCGAAAGGAAAAGTTGCCGAAGCATATAAGAACTTAACACAGGAGGTTTTGAAAAATGAAAAATAGAAGTGGCGAAAAGATTAAACTGGCAAGCATTGATGAACTGCTGGGTGTGGTAAATGAAGAATCTGCAATGGAGATAGAAATCAGTAAGATCCATCCGTTTAAAAATCATCCGTTCAAGGTGCTGGATGATGAAAAGATGCAGGATCTGGTTGAAAGTGTAAGGATCAATGGAGTACTGACACCGGTACTGCTTCGCATGGATGAAAATGAAGAATATGAAATGGTATCCGGTCACAGAAGAATGCATGCAGCACAGCTTGCAGGACTTACGACTATTCCGGCAATCGTAAGAGAATTATCGGATGATGATGCCATTGTGGCGATGGTGGACGCTAACATTCAGCGAGAGGAACTGTTGCCGAGTGAGAAAGCTTTTGCTTATAAGATGAAACTTGAGGCAATGAAAAGACAGGGAGTTAGAACAGATTTAACTTTGTCTCAAAATGAGACGAAGTTGAGATCTGATGAAGTCTTGAGCAAGCAAGTTGGGGAAAGTAGAGCTCAGGTTCAAAGATTTGTACGATTAACAGAACTTATTCCGGAACTTCTTGATCTGGTAGATAACAAGAAGCTTCAGTTTACGGTTGCTGTCAATATCTCCTACATCGATAAGGAAGTACAGGGATGGATCTACGAATATATCAGCGACACCGGATTCATCAAACCAAAACAGATTGCAGCACTCAGAAATCAGCTGAATGATGGACCAATCAATCAGATTCAGATGTTATCGATTTTCAATAACTGTGTGATGGCAAAGAAAGTATCCCGGTCTCTCACTTTCTCAGAAAAGAAACTGACAAAGTACTTTCCGGATGATTATACAGCCAAAGATATGGAGCAGGTGATTGAATCATTATTAGAAAAATGGATGCAGGAACAGTCCTGTTAAGGATAGAAAAAGCTAAGAAAACAAAGTCAAAGAAGTTTAAAAAGAGGACTTCTTAGCAGAAAATGAAAGGAGGAAATTATGGAGAAAAAAATGACATTTAATTATTTTTACGGTACCGAAGCTGATCAGTTCAGCTTCTACCGCATACCAAAAGCATTATTTACAGACAGTTATTTTAAAGATTTATCGAGCGATGCTAAAATTTTATATGGACTGATGTTGGATCGAATGTCTCTTTCCATCAAGAATCAGTGGTTTGACGACAAAAACAGAGCATATATCTACTTTTCCATCGAAGATATCATGGAATTACTGAACTGTGGCAGAAATAAAGCCATCAAATCCATGAGAGAACTGGATGACGAAACAGGAATTGGTCTGATTGAGAAACGCAGACAGGGATTTGGAAAGGTGAACGTTATCTACGTGAAAACCTTTATGCCTGAGAAAACAGATGAGAAAAAATTTGGAGAGGAATTAAAGAAGTTTAAAAAACAAACTTCTGTGGAAAATGAGGAATCTACAGAAGTTTACAATTCAAACTTCATGAAGTCCCAAAATCAAACTTCTAGAAGTCCCGAAAACAAACTTCAAGAAGTTTACATTTCAAACCCTAATAATACTAATCTTAGTGATACTGAAATGAATGATAATAAATCTAATCCTATCATATCTGTGGATGAGAAAAGATTTGATAGCGATAATCACTCTGAGGATTATCAGGCTTATGAAAACCTTGTCAAAGAGACCATTGATTATGAATCACTGGAAGTAACCCATCATGACGATATGCGACAGGTAGATGAAATCGTGAACCTGATCGTAGAAACTGTGATGTGTAAAAATGACAAGATCTTGATTGCCAGCAACTGGTATCCGGCATCACTGGTGAAGAAAAAATTTCTGATGCTGACCTATTCACATATCGAGTATGTCTTACACTGTATGAGTGGTAACACCACAAAGGTGAAGAACATCAAGAAATATTTATTAGCAGCCCTGTTTAATGCACCGTCAACGATGAACGGGTATTATCAGGCAGAGGTGAACCATGATATGCCAGGACTGGTAAGATAGGAGGTGCACATGTTTATTTTAAAACTTGCTGGGAAGATATTATTACTGCCGGTATGGCTGATCCTTTTTGTGATCGGCCTGGCAGTGAAGATGACAGTACAGACTTATGCGGTTGTCAGAGGGATCCTTGGGTTTATATTCACTTTGTTGATTATAGCGACTGCATACTGTTACCATGACTGGGTACAGGTTGCATTTCTGTTTTCGCTGAGTGTAATTCTGTATCTGATCCTTTTTGCAGGAGTGTTCGTAGATACTGTACTGGACATGACAAGAGAACGTATTATTGATTTTATTATATCGTGAGGAGGATATGAAAATGAGCGAAAACAATGATTATATTCAGTTACCACCACTTAAAAAAGACACACCGTCCGATGTGGTAGCATTTATGTGGGAGTACATGAAAGTACCGGAGGATTCAAGAGAAAAAGTTAAGAATCTGCTTAAAGATGCAAATGAAAATGGCGTAAAATTAAGTCATCAGGCACCAACACTGTATGATGTTGTCCCAAAAGAAGAAATTGCTGAATTTGAAGAGCTTATGCGCAAAACCATAGCTGACATTGTATCAGAAGCCAGTAGCGTTGCCTGTTGGGTGTATGTGCAGAAATATGTGAAGCACAAAACCCTAAACGAAATGCTGCAAGAATTGCCAGACGTAGGTCAATTCATCCTAGCTATGGATACCTGGTTTGAAAAACTGATGGAGAAATAATCTAGGAAAATAGTTTAAAGTTTACATGTTATGATCATGTATGAAGTTGGAACAAAATAAAAGATTGTGCTATACTATTGTTCAAGAAAAAAACTCATTGACATATTTCAATCTATTTAGGAGGATAAACGATCATGTGTACAGCAGCAACTTATAAAACAAAAGATTTTTACTTTGGACGAACCCTCGATTATGAATTCTCTTATGGTGATCAGATAGTAATTACACCACGTAATTATGCGTTTAATTTTCGCCATGTTGGCGATATGAAAAATCATTATGCAATTATTGGAATGGCTCATGTTGCAGAGGATTATCCTTTGTATTATGATGCTATGAATGAAAAAGGAGTGGCAATGGCAGGACTGAATTTTGTCGGAAATGCTGTTTATGCCGCGATTAAGCCAGATGTGGAAAATATTGCACAGTTTGAATTTATTCCGTGGATTTTAAGTCAGTGTTCTTCTTTAGTTGAAGTTCGCGAGCTTCTTGAACGAATTAATATTGTTAATACTCCTTTCAGCGAGCAATTGCCATTAGCACAATTACACTGGATCATTTCTGATGAGAATGAGTCAATTACGGTAGAATCTATGTCAGATGGTTTGCATATTTATGACAATCCAGTAGGAGTGCTTACGAATAATCCGCCATTTCCACAGCAGATGTTTCAACTAAATAATTATATGTATTTATCTCCTAAACAGCCCAGAAATACTTTCTGCGAAAATTTGGCTCTTGATGCATATAGTAGAGGTATGGGAGGATTAGGTCTTCCGGGAGATCTCTCATCTTCCTCACGCTTTGTACGTGTAGCTTTTACAAAGGTAAATGCAATTTCAGGTGAATCAGAGGAAGAAAGCGTTAGCCAATTCTTCCACATTCTCGGATCTGTGGATCAGCAACGAGGATGTTGCGAAGTAGCGGATGGAAAATATGAAATCACATTGTATACGTCGTGTTGTAATGTTACAAAAGGTATTTATTATTACAATACTTATGAAAACCATCAGATCAGTGCAGTAGATATGCATGTAGAAAATCTGGATAGTGATAAAATGATTTGTTATCCAGTAATTCAAGGAGAACGAATCAACTATCAAAATAAATAATGTTTTGAAATCAGGGATGAGGTAGAAAGGAAAGTTCCATGACAAAAGATGAAGTAAAAAAACTCAGGATGAACAGTCCGGAATCACTACAGTTTTTAAATAATGCTACAAAATTTTATAATTTAATGATGATGTATCGTTGTGCTATTCGGGAGATACAAACTAAACTTGAGGTTTTGGATGATGAATTTTCAGTTGAGAACAATCGAAATCCTATTTCTTTTATAAAAACAAGAATTAAGAAGCCCAATAGTATTTACGATAAACTGCAGAAGATGGGATATGAATTTACAACAGAAAATATACAGACATATCTCAATGATGTAGCAGGCGTTCGAATAGTTTGTGCGTTTATTGACGATATTTATATGATATCAGATTTGATTACCCAACAGGATGATATTAAAGTTATTGAAATAAAAGATTATATAAAAAATCCAAAATCGAATGGTTATCGAAGCTATCATATGATTGTTGAAATACCAGTATTTTTTGCTAAGGGTAAAACACCTATGCGTGTAGAATTACAGATTCGAACCAATGGTATGGATTTCTGGGCAACATTGGAACATCAACTTCGCTATAAAAAAGGAATTGAAGAAATGCCTGGCTATGATGAGATAAGTGAAGAATTACTTCATTCTGCAAGAGCTATCATTGAAGCAGATAATGAAATGCAGAGAATAAAAGACAAAATTGGTATGTTCCACGAAATTTAGGGAGAAAACTGAGCAAGTAGGAAGGTGGAATATATATGAAACAAGATACTTTAGAGGGCAAAGCAAAAACAAAAAATGGGGTAAAACGGCTGTGTTTTTCCATAATCTGCATTCTTCTGGAAGTGATTTTTATTATTACTATCGTAACACGCTTGAATGAATATGCAGAAATCATAAATTTATTTACAAGGATTTTGAGTGGGATCTTGGTTTTGGGATTGTACGCATCAAATAAGACATCCTCTATGAAAATGCCTTGGGTCATCTTAATTCTAATTTTCCCAATTATGGGTGTAGGCCTGTATTTGTTGATTGGTTTGAATGGTGGCACACATAAAATGCGTGAGCGATATGCAGAAATTGATAGCAAATTGTTACCAATGCTTCCGGACAGTCAGGAGTGTTTGAGCAGAATAAAAGAAACAATTCCGAAAGCAGGAAATATAGCAAGTTACATACAAAGAAATTCGCAGTATCCAATCTATCAGAATACGGATATTGTGTATTTTGATGAAGCAGTGAAAGGATTAGAGGCACAGCTTAAGGATTTGGAGAAAGCACAGAAGTTTATCTTTATGGAATATCATGCGATAGAAGACGCTGAAGCATGGCATAAGATTCAAGATGTTCTGGAAGAGCGAGTAAAAGCAGGTGTGGAAGTTAGAGTATTCTACGATGATATGGGTTCTATAGGCTTTATTAACACAGATTTTGTGAAAAAGATGGAGGCAATAGGAATTCATTGCCGTGTATTCAATCCGTTTATGCCAGGTTTAAATCTGTTTTTGAACAATCGTGATCATAGAAAAATAACAGTTATTGATGGAAAAGTCGGATTTACAGGTGGATATAATCTAGCAAACGAATATTTTAATTACACACACCCGTATGGACAGTGGAAAGATACAGGTATTCGTTTAGAAGGAGATGCTGTTCAGTCGCTTACGGTGACATTTTTGGAAATGTGGAATGCAGTAAGTGATAAGGATGCTAATGATTCTGATTTTAGTAAATACCTTTTCCACTATGATTATGCGGCACAGCAAACTGGGTTTGTTCAACCTTATGCAGACAGCCCTATGGATAATGAGCAAGTAGGAGAAGAAGTTTATATCAGTATGATAAATAAAGCTGAAAAATATTGTTGGTTTATGACTCCATATCTAATCATAACAGATGAAATGACGCATGCGTTATGTCTGGCTGCTAAGCGAGGGGTAGACGTAAGAATTATCACACCTGGTATCCCTGATAAAAAATTCATTTATAATATAACTCGTTCTTTTTATCATGGATTAGTTAAACATGGTGTTCGTGTTTATGAGTGGACTCCTGGTTTCTGTCATGCAAAAATGAGTGTGGCAGATGACTGTATGGCAACTTGTGGAACAATTAATCTGGATTATCGAAGTTTATATCACCATTTTGAAAACGGCTGTTTTATGGCAGATTGTCAGGCAGTTGTGGAAATAAAAAATGATCTGATAAGAACGATGGGAGAATGTCGTGATGTGACAGACCAATATCAAACCGGACGAAGTGCATATTTGCGACTGGGACAATTATTTATGAGATTATTTGCTGGATTGCTATAAGAATCTGATGAAACGACCTTTCAAAAAACAGTTGATTTAGAAGTTAACTGTTTTTGAAAGGCCGTTTTTGCTATATCTAACAGTCTGTTGTACAAAGAAGATTTTGCATGGATGAAAAAACAAACCTTGTTGAGGTTAAATTGAGTTTTCCATTGTATTGTATTGCTAATGAATAAGAATAAGAAAAAGAACAGACAATGCTGAATGCTCTGGAAACAAGAATATCTGAGTATAGTATGTAAGTTCGTAACAGAATGAAAGGAGCGATTCAAATGAGCAATTTGGAAAATTATATGAAACAGCAAGCAATTTTTTGTGAACAAAATGATAGCATTAGTAAGAATCTGTATTCAGAGTATGGTGTAAAAAGAGGCTTACGAGATGAAAAAGGCCAAGGTGTGTTGACGGGGCTTACAAATATTTCTGATATAAAAGCTTTTGAATATCGTGATGGAGTAAAGAGTCCATGTGATGGCGAGTTATCTTATCGTGGTTATAATATAAAAGATTTAGTAACAGGAAGTAAAGGAAAAAGGTTTGTCTTTGAAGAAGGAGCATATCTTCTTTTATTCGGAGAATTGCCAACTGATACACAGTTAATGGAATTTCAGGGAAGACTATCTGATTGTATGGAACTACCGACTAACTTTACCAGAGATGTCATTATGAAAGCACCTACATCAGATATTATGGGTTCTATGACTCGAAGTATTCTTACATTGGGCTCTTACGATAAGGAGAAAGAAAGTCTTGAAATTCCGAATGTGCTAAGGCAGAGTATGCAGTTGATCGCAGCATTTCCTATGTTAGCAGTATATGCATACCATGCTTATTGTCATTATGAAAAAAACGAAAGTATGTATATTCATAGACCTGAAAAAGATTTATCTATTGCTGAAAATTTCCTGCGCCTATTAAGACCAGATACAAAATTCACAGAACTGGAAGCAAGAGTACTGGATATAGCATTATTGTTACATATGGAACATGGTGGTGGTAACAATTCTACATTCACTACACGGGTAGTAACATCTTCAGGTTCAGATACTTATTCTGTTATTTCAGCAGCAATGTCATCCTTAAAAGGAAAAAAACATGGCGGTGCAAATCTGATGGTAATGAATATGATGGATGATATTAAAAGTCATGTGAAAGATTATGAAGACGAAGAGGAAATTGCATCATATCTGAGTAAGATTTTGAAGAAAGAGGCGTTTGATCAGAAAGGACTTATTTATGGAATGGGACATGCTGTATATTCTATTTCAGATCCGAGAGAAAGGGTGTTCAAAGGCTTTGTAGAACAACTCGCAAGGGATAAAGGACGTGAGAAAGATATGACCCTTTATAACAATATTGAGAAGATTGCACCTAAGTTGATTGCAAAGCAGCGTCAGATATTCAAAGGAGTAAGTCCTAATATAGATTTCTATAGTGGTTTTGTGTATGACATGTTGAATATTCCAAGAGAATTGTACACGCCATTATTTGCGATAGCAAGAATTGCTGGTTGGAGTGCACATCGCCTGGAAGAATTGATAACTACAGATAAGATCATTCGCCCGGCATATAAGAGTCTAGTCAGCAAAAAAGAATATATAGAAAGAGAGGAACGATAATATGGGAGCAGGAACCAGTGCAGAGGAGTTTTTTTTAAAGAGCATCAATGTTGAAAGCATATTTGAATTTATTGAAAGAACAGATTATTTGTTCCTTTATAGTATAAAGGAATGTGTTGAAAAATCAGACTGTCATGAAGGAGTATATCTTTCAGAAGTGGCAGAATACATGAAATTATCGATTCCAGAAACATCTAAGATGGTAAAAAGTCTTGAAAATAAAGGATATATTATCTGGAAATTAGATGAAAAAAAAGAAAGAACATACCTTGTTTTGACGAACAAGGCAATTGAATTAAGTAATTGTCAGAAAGAAAAAATGATAGAAGCTTATGAAAAAATCATATCGAATATACAAGAAGATGACCTGGCAGTTACACGGTGTACATTGAGAAAAATCCGACAGCTTATGGAAGAAATAAAATAGTGATTAATACAACGGAGTAAGAAAAGCTCCTTCATATATTAGAATAAAAATATGACTGTTTCTTTAAAAAGAAGCCGGTCATATTTTTTTATGAAAAATAAATTTTGTTGAGGTTAAATTGAGATTGACTTTGTATTGTATAAGTATGAAATAAAAAGGAATCAGGTGATGTACAATGAAAAAGCATAAAATATGTAAAATCCTTCTTGTTATACTGGCAATTTTTTTATGTGTGGCTTTTTATGAATTGCTCGGAATCTGCGTTGCATATAAAAAGCAGCCGGAAGTGTCCAATACAACCAAAAAAGAAACAAAAAATGGGTCATGGAACGAATGCAGTGAAAATACAGAACGGGCAGTAATCATAGAAAAGAATCCAGAAGCGCTTTTACAAAGAGTGCGTTTGATCAAGAATGCAAAAAAGGAAATTATTCTTTCTACTTTTGCATTTCAATCCGATGAAAGTGGAAAATTGATTTTAGGAGCACTGCATGATGCGGCAGACAGAGGTGTACATATTCGTCTGTTAGTAGATGGAATGGAGAGCTGGATTGATATGGAAGGAAATCCGTATTTCTATGGATTATCTTCCCATGAGAATGTTGAAATTAAACTGTATAATAAGGCCAATCCGTTGAAACCGTGGAAAATGATGGGTAGAATGCATGATAAATATTTGATTGCAGATGGAAAGAGATATATTCTTGGGGGAAGAAATACATACAATTATTTCCTGGGTGATTTTCCGGGACATAAGAACTATGACAGAGACGTGTTAGTGGTTTGCGATGAACCTGAGAAAGAAAATTCAGTTAACCAGTTGTCAGAGTATTTTGAAACCATATGGAATCAGGAAGACAGTGGTTATTTTCATAACAATAAAAAACTGGCAAATAGAAAATCTGTAAAGAACGCAGTTTTAGAGCTGCAGAACAGCTATCAGAAATATTTTGAAGAGAATAAGGAAAGAATCTGCGAGACCGATTATACGGACGAAACTTTTGAGACAGAAAAGATTACATTAGTGTCAAATCCTATTCACACAGGTTCCAAAGAACCAGTAGTGTGGTATCAGTTGGGAGAATTGATGAAAAATGCAAAAAATCGTGTGAAGATCCACACGCCATATATTATCTGTAATGATATGATGTATAATACATGGGAGGAGATTGCAGAGAACGTTTCAGATTTTTCTATCATGACAAATTCAGTTGCGAATAATGGGAATCCATTTGGGGCTGCCGATTATGCGAAAAACAGAAATAGAATCTTAAGTACAGGAATTAATATCTGGGAATATGAAGGCGGTTATTCATACCACGGAAAAAGTATTCTGATTGACGATGATCTGTCTGTAATCGGTTCCTTTAATATGGACATGAGAAGTGCATATCTGGATACGGAACTGATGCTTGTAATTCGCAGTAAAGATATTAATAAACAGTTGGAAGAGGGCATGATGGAATATGAAAAAGTGTCCCGCCAGATATTAGAAGGCGGAACTTATAATGATCCATATCATGTAGAGCCAATCGAATTAACAAAGAAACGTCAGAGAAAAATATTTTTGGTACAGCATCTGCTTGGATGGGCAAGGTATCTGTTTTAATAAGGAGGAAGGAAAACGTGTTTCAAATATTGATTGTAGAAGATGATAAAGAATTAAGCCAGCTATTCCAAAAAGTGCTTGAGAAGAATGGATATCAAGTCAAAAGTGCATCGGATGGAGCACAGGCATTAGAAGTATTGGATAAGGAATATATTGATCTGATCATTTCTGATATTATGATGCCGGTTATGGATGGCTATGAACTGGTGTCAGAACTTCGTTCAGCAGGATATCAGATACCAGTGCTTATGATCACTGCGAAAGGTTCCTTTGATGATATGCGCCAGGGATTTCTTTCGGGAAGTGACGATTATATGGTAAAACCGGTAAATGTGAATGAAATGGTTTTAAGAGTCGGAGCACTGCTTCGCCGTGCACAGATACTGAATGAACACAAAATTGTGATCGGTTCAACAGAGTTTGATTATGATGCAATGACGGTTACAACTGATAAGGAAAGTCTTGTTTTGCCTAAAAAAGAATTCCTGCTTTTATATAAGCTTGCAGCTTCGCCAGGCAGAACATTTACAAAACAACAGTTGATGGATGAAGTATGGGGATACGAGACGGAGGCAGACCCACATACGATAGAGGTACATATAGGAAGAATCAGAGAGCGTTTTAAAGATAACCCTGATTTTGAAATCGTAACAATGCGTGGAATTGGATACAAGGTGGTGAAAAAATAATGGAACAAAAGAAAGAAAAAGGATTGCGGATCCGATCCTGTCTGACTGGTGCAATCTGGCTGGCACTTGTATTTTCAACAGTCATATCTGCTTTATTATTTGCTTTTTTGAATCATTTTTTTAATCTGCCGGGCAGCATACCTGTGCTTGGCTGGCTTTTGATTTTCAATACATTGATTGCAGGGCTGATCACTTCCTTTATTAATGCAAAGTTACTGGAACCAATTACCAGACTTAGTAAAGCAATGAAGGAAGTTTCTCAGGGAGATTTTGAACAGCATTTGGAAACGAACAGCCGTATAGCAGAAGTTGGAGAATCTTATCAAAGTTTTAACGTTATGACAAAAGAACTTCGTGCAACAGAGGTGCTGCAGATGGATTTTGTATCTAATGTTTCTCATGAGTTTAAGACCCCGATTAATGCCATTGAAGGATATACAATGCTGCTTCAGGGAGAAGAACTGTCTCCGGATCAAGAGGAATATGTAGAAAAAATCTTATTTAACACCCAAAGACTTTCCGGATTGGTTGGTAATATTTTGCTGTTATCCAAGTTAGAGAATCAGAATATACCAATGAAAAAAACAGAATATCGTCTGGATGAACAGATCCGCCAGGCATTTCTTTCATTGGAAACAAAATGGACAGAAAAAGAAATTGGTTTTCAGGTAGAATTGGAGGAAGTTAAATATACTGGGAATGAAGGACTTTTTATGCATATCTGGATAAATCTTTTGGATAATGCGATTAAGTTCAGCCCTTCAAAGGGGACAATTACGATGTTTCTGAAACAAGAACAGGATTCTGTTAAGTTCATTCTGGAAGATGAAGGACCAGGAATAGAGGATGATGTAAAATCCAGAATATTTGACAAGTTCTATCAGGTAGATGGATCTCATAAAGCAGAAGGAAATGGCCTAGGTCTTGCACTTGTAAAACGGATTGTAGATAGTGCCGGAGGAACAATCAAAGCAGAAAACCGTGAATATGGTGGATGCAGATTTGTTATAGAGCTGCCAAAGCAGAAAGATGAGATTATATAGTTTTAAGATAAATTAGAAGATGGGAGGATTTATATGACATTTTATCAGGAGTTGCAGTTAAATCAGGCAGGTTCTAAAAACCTGTTGAAAAAGAGTGAAACACTAAAAGAAAAATTATATCATATGTGGGTATATCTGGTGAAGATAGCTGTTACAATGGCATTTTGTTTTTTCTTTGTTAGTATTTTCAGCATCCTATTTGGAAATGAGAACAGCATTGTAGGTGTAGTAGTCTTATTATGTCTCATGGTGTTTAGAAATGCGGATCTGGGGATCCACACCGGACAATCTACGATGCTTTTGGCTTTGTTCTTTGTAATTATGACTGTATGTCCGCATTTAGCAAATCAGTTTTCACCGGTATTGGGAATGCTGTTAAATATTGCGGCACTGGCTGTGTTGATTCTGTTCGGATGCCATAATCCATTCATGTTTAATCAATCTACATTGGTTCTTGGGTATCTGCTGCTATATGGTTATGATGTTACGGGAAAAAGCTATCAGATGCGATTAGTCGGAATGGCTTTAGGTGCAGCACTTACCTGCTTCGTATTTTATCGAAATCATAAAAACAGAACTTATAAAAGAAATCTGAAAGATCTGATACAAGAATTTGATATCACTTCTTCCAGAACAAAATGGCAGATATGTCAGATTTTATGCGTACCGATTGTCCTTTGCATTGCAGAACTTTGTAATATGCCACGTGCAATGTGGGCTGGTATTGCGGCCATGTCCGCGATTTTGCCGTTTATGGAAGATATGCACTACAGAGTCCGTAAAAGGATTGTCGGAAATATTGCAGGTGTTATATGTTTTACAGTATTATATTTTCTGCTTCCTTCGTCAATCTATGCATATATAGGAATTCTTGGTGGAATCGGTGTAGGATTTTCAGCACAATATGGCTGGCAGGCAGTATTTAACACATTTGGTGCTTTAGCCATTGCTGCAGAGACTTATGGACTACAAGGAGCGGTTAGTCTTAGAGTGATTCAAAATGTTTTTGGTGTTGTGTTTGCTTTAGCATTTTGTGTTATATTTTATTGGTTTATGTCTAAAAAAAAGGAAAGTGAGGTGACCGTACATGCAGAGTGAAGTGAATCAGGAAGAAAATTTGAATAGAATTATTACGGTTCCTAATCTTCTTTCTTTTTTTCGGCTTTGTCTGATTCCGGTAATTATATGGAGTTATTGTGTAAAGAAAAATCCTCTGTTAGCTGGTGAAATCTTATTGCTGTCTGAGCTTCCCGATATGTTCTGGTAAAGACTTGGACCATGGCAGAAGCTCTGTTAGAAAATCAGTTTTTTTATCCTCCACATGTTTAGGGATTTCTCTGAGCAGATGTCGAACTTTCCTATTATATAAGAAAATTCCGCATAGCCGCTGATGATAATGAGCTACATATCTTCCCGGATTTTTCTCAGCACCGAGCAGACTTCCAGTTCAAGTTCTTCCCCCAGGATCCTACCTTCCATCCTTTCTTTTCTGTCATACCCTGCTGTAAGTATAGCATAGACTTTTGTTTCCGACATTAAAAATTCCATCGACATCCGTTTCTGCACACGGTATAATAGGTATCATGTAAAGAAAAAGGAGGTTGTTTTCTTATGTTATCCTGCACCTACGAAGTAGTCGCCATCGATGGTGATTACGCGCATTTACGCCGCAATGACATCGAACCGGAGGACAATGAAATGAAACTGGTTGCCCGCGCACTGCTGCCGCCGGAAATTATGGAGGGCAGTATTTTGAAATACGAGATGCTGCAGTATGAAATCATTGGCTGATGCTGTTTTTCCGGCCGAGGTGTTTTCTCTCCCGCTCTTTCATGGCATCTCGGAAACCGGGCGGACGGCTCTTGTTTCGAGCGGGTGGCTGCGGACGTGTTCGTTTGAGAAAAACCAGACCATTTATCACATGGGTGACCGCGTGTCCGAACTGGGGATTGTGCTGTCCGGCAGCGTTTTCGTGGAGAATACGGATCTCTGGGGCAACCGCAGTATCTTAAGCAAGATCACCCCCGGCCAGGTATTTGCCGAAACGTATGCCTTCTGTCGGGAGCCGATGATGGTGAATGTCACGGCAGCCGAAGCCTCGACGGTTCTCTTTTTCAATCTTCGAAACCTCGACCAGACCGCCGATGGTGATGATGCATGGCTGTCCCAGCTTCGCAGTAACATGCTCCGCATCTCCATGCAGAAAAATCTTACCCTCTCCAACCGCATTTTCTGCACTACACCAAAGACGATCCGCGAGCGCGTGCTGGTCTACCTCACCGCGCAGTCTGCCAAAACCAGCGCCGACACCTTTACGATCCCCTTCGACCGCCAGGGCCTCGCCGACTACCTGAACCTCGACCGGAGCGCCCTCTCCAAAGAACTCGGAAAAATGCAGAAAGAGGGAATCCTCGAATTTCATAAAAACAAATTTACGCTGCGTCATCCGTCTCTCTAGGCGGTACCGCAGCGTAAATTTTTTACCGTTTCATCGTTTCAAATGCTTATTTTTCATAAACGAATATACACAAAAAGTATTTTTCCGTGGTTATAACCACATACTTTTCCTGTTATATCCGATATTCTGTACGTGTAAATTATGAAACTCCGCGCAGATCTGTTTTTCCCTCTGCGCTTAACCCCTCGGAAATACCCTACAGGAGGAACTATTTTTATGGAACAGAACATGTTTTGCTACCAGTGTCAGGAAACTGCCGGCTGCTCCGGCTGTACAAAATCCGGTGTCTGTGGAAAGCGCCCGGAGACAGCGGCGCTGCAGGATCTGCTGATCTGGACGACGAAAGGACTTTCCGCCGTGACGACACAGCTCCGCCGCGAAGGAAAAACCGTCGATGCCAGCGTCAATCATCTCATCACCGAAAACCTGTTTACGACCATCACAAACGTGAACTTTGATGATGATACGATCCGCGCACGAATTGAGGCAACGCTTGAGACCAAAGCGCTTCTCGCTCAGCTTGCCGACTGCTCCGCTCTGCCGGAGGCCGCCCTCTGGAACGGCACAACCGATGAGTTTGCCGCAAAAGCAGTAACCGTCGGCGTACTTTCCACGGAAAATGAGGACATCCGCTCTTTACGCGAGCTCATCACCTACGGTCTGAAAGGACTTGCCGCGTACACCAGCCATGCCAATGTTCTCTTAAAAGAAAACGAGGAAATCGATGCCTTCCTGCAGCGTGCTCTCGCCGCAACGCTCGACGATTCCCTCTCCGCAGAGGAACTGACGGCACTCGCACTCGAGACCGGCTCCTACGGCGTGCAGGGAATGGCACTGCTCGATGAGGCCAATACTTCCGCTTACGGCAATCCGGAGATCACCACCGTCGATCTCAGTGTCGGCACCCGCCCGGGTATTCTCGTCTCCGGTCATGATCTGCGCGACCTCGAGATGCTGCTCGAGCAGACCGTGAACACCGGCATCGATGTTTACACCCACTCCGAAATGCTGCCTGCACACTACTATCCGGCGTTCAAAAAATATGAACATTTTAAGGGAAATTATGGTAACGCCTGGTGGAAGCAGAAAGAAGAATTTGAAGCCTTCAACGGCCCGATTCTGATGACGACGAACTGTATCGTGCCGCCGAAGGACAGCTACAAAAACCGTATTTACACAACCGGAGCGGTTCGTTATCCGGGATGCCCGCACATCGACGGCGTCATCGGTGATACAAAAGATTTCTCTCTGCTCATCGAACAGGCAAAGCACTGCGCACCGCCGACGGAACTCGAGCAGGGAACCATTGTCGGAGGCTTCGCCCATGCACAGGTACTCGCCCTGGCAGACCAGATCGTCGATGCCGTGAAATCCGGCGCGATCAAAAAATTCGTTGTCATGGCTGGATGTGACGGCCGCGCAAAGAGCCGCAGCTATTACTCTGATTTTGCACAGGCACTGCCGAAAGACACCGTGATTCTGACCGCCGGCTGTGCAAAATACAAATACAACAAGCTGAACCTCGGCGACATCAACGGCATTCCGCGCGTCCTCGATGCCGGCCAGTGCAATGATTCCTACTCTCTTGCCGTGATTGCACTGAAATTAAAGGAGGTCTTCGGCCTCGACGATATCAACGATCTGCCGATCATCTACAATATTTCCTGGTATGAGCAGAAAGCCGTCATTGTTCTTCTGGCGCTGCTGTCGCTTGGTGTCAAGAACATCCACCTCGGCCCGACACTCCCGGCATTTTTAAGTCCGAATGTCGCAGCTCTTCTCGTTGAAAACTTCGGCATCGCCGGAATCGATACCGTTGAAAACGATATGGAATTGTTTTTCGGAAAATAATCGAAAGCCCTTGCTTTCTTTCATTTTTCCACGTATACTGTATATGTTCAGACAAAAATATCTTTGAATTTGGGCATATCAGAAAAACGGACCGCAGATTCCATTTCTATCACGCCCGACACCGATGAGTCATCTCATCTTAATCACACATTTTTAGAACGTGCCTGGGAATTTTTTCAGACACGTTCTCATTCTATCACGGAGATTTATGAACTATGAGCATCATGAAAAATATCAATAAAGCCAAGGTTATGGTCTTAAAAGATCAGGTTTCCTACCAGGAAGGCCAGATCGTCAGCAAAACACTGGTACAGAATGAATCCGTCAGCATCACCTTATTTGCCTTCGACAAAGGCGAAGAAATCAGCACCCACGAGTCCGGCGGCGACGCCTTCGTCACCTGCCTCGACGGAACCGGTGAAATCACCATCGACGGCGTAAAATACGAACTCCACGAAGGCGAATCCATCGTCATGCCGGCAAAACATCCGCATGCAGTGTATGGCAAAGAGCAGTATAAGATGCTTCTGGTAGTGGTATTCTAACGTATCCTTTTTGAACCAATTATTGATATGCCTGGCAAAATAAGGCAGCATGCCTCAGGATTTCCTGTGATATGCTGCCTTGCCTTTTTATTCATTTACGCCTTTTCTATCAGGCATTCATTCTTTTTGGTCTTTTTATCATAATTAATTCCAACCAGTAGAATATCTCCAATATACGGTTCCAATGATGCAATGTACTTTTTCTCTTTGATCTGATCCGTCTCCACCCACAGATGGGCTATGAGCTCCTCAGCAAATGGGATTCCACAAGACCATACGCCGAGGCGGCGCTCTACCACCATCTCTGGTACGACGAAAAAGGCGGCTATCCGCGCGAGTATACCCATAAAGGCAACGACAACGCCATTCTCTACCAGATCCTCACCTGCGCCGATTGTCTCGGTGCGGCAACCGATTCCGTCGGGCGGCTGATCACCGCGGAACGCGAACAGTTATACCGCGAAGTCTTCGGTAAAAACGTGGAGCTGGTTCTATAACTTTGGTTTCTGTTTATGGCGTTAATTCGTATATCCGTATATTGTAGTTCTTTTCAAGGTTCTGTCCGTCTCGCGTGGACACATTGTAGAATGCACAAATTTCATTCAGCTCATATGTTCATTTCGTTAATTTATTAATGAACGTGTTTTTTCAATTTTATGTTTTGTGTTAATTTATGTTCATTTATTATTCATCATTTTGTGAACATTAAGTTGACATCATCAAAAGAAAATAGTTTACATTTTGGAAAAAATATACTAAAATAACAGAAACGGTCAAATCTCCGCCAAAAAACGGCGGAGATTTTTCTGGAAAGAAGGGCGAAAAACGTGTTGGAAAGACGATCGAAAAATTTCGAAGGAAATGCGTAGAAAATCCGCCCGAAAAGGTGAAAAACCAAGCATAAATCACAGGGAGGAACTCATACTATGAAAGAAATCATCCAGGGCTTCTACCAGAAGAAACATTTCTGGACCCGCCTGATTCTGGTCATCGCTGCCGTCATCCTGATGGGCTTTGCGCTCTCATGGCTGCTTCTCGTCGATCTCGGCACCGATCCGTGTACCTTGTTAAACCAGACCATCTCCACCCGCCTCGGCATCAGCATCGGAAACTGGCAGGCGCTCTTCAATACCGTCCTGCTCATCTTCGTTATCATTTTCGGCGGCAGAAACTTAGGCTTCGGAACCCTCGCAAACATGTTTCTCGTGGGATATTCCATCGACTTTTTCTCCTGGATCTGGGCGAAAGTCCTTCCGGCAGACCTCTTCACCTCGATGGGTGTGCGAATCGCCGTGCTGATCCCGGCGCTGATCCTGTTTATCCTTGCCGCATCCTTCTATATGGATGTTGATATGGGAACTGCACCGTACGACGCAGTATCCTTCATTATCTCCACCCACCTGCCGAACGTTTCGTTCCGTGTGATCCGCATCGTCTACGACTTCGTTGTCACCGCGATCGCCGTTCTGCTCGGCGGAAAACTCGGCATTGTTACCGTGCTGATGGTTATTACCCTCGGTCCGGTCATTGAATGGCTGGGAAATATCATGAAACAGCATCTGAATATTTTTGATGACTGAAATCATTGCTTTTCCGCGCTTTCTATACTACAATAGAACTACCAGATGATCTTTTTTCTAAAAGAAAAGCCTGCCTCCGGGACTCACATCTCTGTGGCAGGCTTTTCTTCCCTAAAAATAGCCGAAAAAAGACTCAAAAAGCAGAAAATCATTTATATTAAGGAGGTTTTTCCTATGAGCAACACCCCAAACCCTGTTTACGAAAAACTGATGAAATGCTACGAGAGCTTCCGCTCCCAGATCGATTTCCAGCCGGAAGTCGCACTGATTCTCGGTTCCGGCCTCGGTGATTTTGCGAATGATATCCGCGTTACCGCAACCCTCGATTACCATGATATCGAAGGCTTCCCGGTTTCCACTGTTCCGGGCCACGCGGGCCGTTTTATCTTCGGCTACGTCGGCGATGTGCCGGTTGTCTGCATGCAGGGCCGCGTTCATTATTATGAAGGCTATCCGATGACCGACGTCGTTCTCCCGACCCGCCTCATGAAGCTGATGGGCGCAAAAGCACTGTTCTTAACCAACGCCGCCGGCGGCATCAAACAGGGCACAAAGCCAGGCTCTCTGATGCTGTTAAACGGCCAGATCGCCTGCTTCGTTCCATCTCCGCTTATCGGACCGAACATCGACGAGCTCGGCACCCGTTTCCCGGATATGAGCCAGATCTACGACCTTGAATTCCAGAAAATCGCACGGAAAGCCGCAGCCAGCCTTGATATCGACCTGATGGAAGGCGTTTATCTGCAGCTCACCGGCCCGCAGTACGAGTCCCCGCAGGAAATCGCCATGTGCCGCACCCTCGGCGCAGACGCGGTCGGCATGAGCACCGCCTGCGAAGCCATCGCTGCACGCCATATGGGCATGCGCGTCATCGGTATTTCCTGCATTACCAATCTTGCCGCCGGCATCTCCCCGCAGCCTCTGTGCCATGCGGAAGTTCAGGAGGCAGCTGACATGGTTGCACCGCAGTTCAAAAAACTCGTTGCCGCAACGATTCAGGGCATCGCAAAGACACTGTAAACACACAGCGGCGGGGGTCTGTCAAAAAAACAGGCCTCCGCCGCTGAAAACAGCACGTAAAATAAAGGAGAGATCTTTTTTGAATACACGTTTTTACAACGCAAAAATTCTCGTACTCGACGCTGAAAACCATTTTTCCATCGCCGAAGACGAACTTCATGTCACCGGCGACACCATCACCTATATCGGACCTGGTAGAAAAGCAGATCCAGATGCCGCAGAGACCTCTGTCTTCGACCGCGAAATTGACGCCCGCGGCAATCTCCTGATCCCGGGCTTTAAAAACGCACACACGCACACCCCGATGACTTTCCTCCGCTCCTACGCGGACGATCTCCCGCTCCACGAATGGCTCGAGCGTCAGGTCTTCCCGAACGAGGCAAAGCTCGCCGGGGACGACGTTTACTGGCTCAATATCCTCGGCATCATGGAATATCTGACGAGCGGCATCACCTCCAATTTCGACATGTACATCCAGCAGAAAAACAGCATCGCTGCCACGGTCGACACCGGATTCCGCACCGTTCTTACCAGCGGTCTCAACAACTTCGTCGACAGCCCGGAAATTCTCGAAGAGATGTATAACTATGTCAACGAACTCTCCGACCGCACCTCGTATCTGCTCGGTTTCCACGCCGAATATACGACCGGCGGCCCGCTTCTTGAAGCCGTTGCCAAACTCGCCGAAAAATACCATTCCCCTGTCTGGACACACAACGCCGAAACAAAAAGCGAAGTCGAGGGCTGTAAAGAGCGCTGGGGACTCACCCCGACACAGCTGATGGAACGCTTAGGCATGTTCCAGTACGGAGGCGGCGGCTACCACTGCATCTGGATGGAGGACCGCGATTTCGAAATTTTCCGCGACCGGAAACTGACGGCCGTTACCAATCCATCCTCCAACCTGAAGCTCGCGTCCGGCATCTGCCCACTGAAACGTTTTTACGATAACGGCATCAACCTCGCCATCGGCACCGACGGACCGGCCAGCAACAACTGCCTCGACATGTTCCGCGAAATGTTCCTGACCACCGGTCTTTCCAAAGTCCGTGAGATGGACGCCGCAGGAATCCCGGCTGATGCGATACTCTACATGGCAACCGCAGGCGGCGCACACGCGATGCAGATCGATGACTGTGACCGTCTCGCCGTTGGCAAAAAGGCGGATCTCGTCATGATTGATCTGCACCAGCCTAACATGCAGCCGGAAAATAATCTGATCAAAAACCTCGTTTACAGCGGCAGCAAACAGAACGTAAAGCTTACCATGGTAAACGGTCAAATTCTCTACGAAAACGGCGAATTCCGCATCGGCTTTGACCCGGAAGAAATTTATGCAAGATCCAACGCCATTATCCGAAGAATTTCCGGCTCGCATGCAGATAATTAGTGGATTTCACGCAGTTTTTCCTTTGCTTGACATACTTTTTTCTTTTATATTATAATGTAGCCATACATGCAGAAACGCTGTACCGATTGAAAGGAGAATACTATTATGAAAAAGAAAGTAGTTAGCTTACTGCTTGCAGCCGCCATGACAACTGCTGCACTCGCAGGATGCGGTTCCTCCAATGGATCCTCTTCCTCCGACGCATCCACAGGTGCCGATTCCACCAGCGCAACTTCCGCTTCTGCTTCCACAGACGGAGAAAAAAAAGACGCCGCAGGTGAGAAAATTGCCATGATCACAGACTCCGGAGATATCACCGACGAATCCTTCAACCAGATCACCTGGGAAACTGTATGCGCCTACGGCGATGCAAACGGCGTAGAGTACGAGTACTACAAACCGGCAGAGGATACCGATGAAGAGCGTATCAACTCCATCGATCTTGCTGTTTCCGAGGGTGCTACCGTTGTTGTAATGCCAGGTTACCTGTTCGGACCTGCCATCGCTGAAGAGCAGGACACCTATCCGGATGTAACCTTCATCGCAGTCGATGTTACCGAAGGTGATATTGTAAAAAACGGCAAAGCTGTTGATCTCGGAAAGAACGTGTACATCTGCTCCTTCGAAGAAGAGCAGGCCGGCTACCTGGCTGGATACGCTGCAGTAAAAGACGGCTACACAAGCCTTGGTTTCCTCGGCGGTATCGCTGTTCCGGCCGTTATCCGTTTCGGTTACGGTTATGTACAGGGTATCAACGCTGCTGCTGAAGAAGACGGCGTAGATGTAAACGTAAAATATTACTATGGCGGCCAGTTCTACGGCGATGACTCCATCACCGCCCGTATGGAGGGCTGGTATGCAGACGGAACACAGGTTGTATTCGCCTGCGGCGGCGGTATCTGGACATCTGCTCTGGATGCAGCTGAGACACACGACGGAAAAGTTATTGGTGTAGACGTTGACCAGCGTTCCAAAATCGGCGAGCGCTGCCTGACTTCCGCTATGAAAGGTCTTCCAAGCGCCATCAACAACGCTCTGGATTCCTACTTCAGCGGAAACTTCTCTGAACTTGGCGGAACTGCTCAGCAGCTTGGACTGAAAGACGGAGATTACATCGGCCTTCCTACCGATTCCGAATCCTGGGGATTCACAACCTTCACACAGGATCAGTATGAAACTGTACTGGCTGGTATCCGCGATGGTTCCATCGAAATCTCCAGCGATACAGAAAATCAGCCGGAAGTAGGTTCTCACGTAACCGTTGATTACATCAGCTAATGTGCATACTGTTTCTGTAACAATATGCCTTTTGGGGAAGAGAATATTATTTCTCTTCCCCTTTTTTTCTGCCATGCAAAATGCTATACTAGACATAATGAAAGCCCGCAGTTCTGCCTTATTTTCCATAGCTTCGGCAGTCCTGCAAAACCACGCTTGAAAGGGAATATGTATATGGAAAATGAGTACATTATTGAGATGTTGAACATCACCAAAGAATTCCCGGGTATCAAGGCGAACGACAACATTACGTTACAGCTCAAAAAAGGAGAAATCCATGCTCTGCTTGGAGAAAACGGTGCAGGAAAATCAACCCTGATGAGTATTCTTTTTGGTCTGTATCAGCCTACCTCCGGAATCATCAAGAAGAATGGGCAGGAAGTCCATATCAACACGCCGAACGACGCCAACGATCTCAACATCGGTATGGTGCACCAGCACTTTAAGCTGGTCGAATGTTTCTCGGTTCTCGACAACATCATCCTCGGCGTAGAGCCGACCAAAGGCTTTTTCCTCGAGAAAAAGAATGCCCGTGCAAAAGTCATGGAGCTGAGCGAGAAATACGGTCTGATGGTCGATCCGGACGCTCTGATCTCAGATATCACCGTCGGCATGCAGCAGCGTACCGAAATTCTGAAAATGCTCTACCGTGACAACGAAGTCCTGATCTTCGACGAGCCGACCGCGGTTCTGACGCCGCAGGAAATCGACGAGCTGATGAAGATCATGAAGAACCTCGCAAAAGAAGGAAAATCCATCCTCTTCATCACCCATAAACTCAACGAGATCATGGAAGTTGCCGACCGCTGTACGATTCTCCGCAAAGGAAAATACATCGGAACCGTCAACATCAGCGAAACTTCCAAAGAAGAGCTCTCCCGCATGATGGTCGGAAGAAACGTCAGCTTCTCCGTCAACAAAAAGCCGTCAAAACCGGGCGACACCGTTCTGAAAGTAGAGCACATGACCGTACCGAGCAAGGTGCACGGAAACAACGCCGTCAAAGATGTTTCCTTTAATGTAAGAAAAGGCGAGATTGTCTGCATCGCAGGTATCGATGGAAACGGCCAGTCCGAGTTCGTTCAGGGCCTCACGGGACTGGAAAAAGTATCCGGCGGTAAAATTCTGTTCAACGGACAGGACATCACGAAAGCTTCCATCCGCGACCGCTCCAAGATGGGCATGAGCCACATCCCGGAGGACCGCCATAAACATGGCCTCGTGCTGGATTACTCCATCGAGCAGAACATGGTGCTGCAGCGTTACTGGCAGCCGGAATTTGAATCCTTCGGCTTTATCAAATCAAAAGCCGTGCGCGAATATGCCGAGCGCCTGATCGAGCAGTACGATGTCCGCAGCGGTCAGGGTCCTGTGACCATCACCCGCAGCATGTCCGGCGGAAACCAGCAGAAAGCGATCATCGCGCGTGAGATCGACAAAGATCCTGATCTTCTCGTTGCGGTACAGCCTACCCGTGGTCTTGATGTCGGAGCCATCGAATACATTCACAGCCAGCTCGTTGCACAGCGCGACAAGGGAAAAGCCGTTCTTCTGGTTTCTCTGGAACTGGATGAGGTTATGGATGTTTCCGACCGTATTCTTGTTATGTACGAAGGAGAGCTGGTCGGCCAGCTGGATCCGAAAACCGTTTCTGTCGAAGAACTCGGTCTCTACATGGCAGGTGCAAAACGGGATCCGGTTCCCGAAGAAGTATAAAAGAGAGGTAAGAAAAGCATGAACGAAAAAACGAAAAACGCTCTTCTGTCCATTGTCGCTTCTCTTGTATGTATTGTGATCGGTCTTCTTGTGGGATTTATCATTTTATACTGCATCAACGCGGAAAACGCAGTGGATGGATTTACACGAATCATCAAAGGCGGCTTTTACTTAAAGCCGAAGGGAATCGGAAGTGAAATCGCTCAGTCCGCTCCCCTGATTATGACCGGACTTTCGGTTGCATTTGCTTTTAAAACAGGTCTGTTCAACATCGGTGCTGCCGGACAGTACACCGTCGGTGTCTTCGGCGCCCTGTATTTTGCCATCATCCTCCACATGCCATGGTATGTATGCCTTCTGGCTGCTATGGTCTGCGGAGCCATCTGGGGAGCAGTTCCTGGTATCTTCAAAGCATACTTCAACGTAAATGAAGTTATTACTTCCATCATGTTCAACTGGATTGGTCTTTATCTTGTCAATGAGCTGATGTACAACACCATCCCGGACATGTATGATCAGAAGACCACACGTACTTACAAATTAAGCTCCGCTTCTCCGAAATCCCTGATTCCGGACTGCGGCATGAACTCCATTTTCCGTACCAGTTCCACAACGATTGCGATTTTCATTGCGATTGCCATTGCGGTCATCATCTACATCGTTCTGAACAAAACAACCTTCGGCTATGAGCTGAAAGCCTGCGGGTTCAATAAGGATGCTGCCAAATACGCCGGCATCAACGAGAAGCGAAACGTTGTTCTCTCCATGACCATCGCAGGTGCGCTTGCCGGAATCGGTGCAGGCCTCTACTTCCTCTCCGGTGCATCCGAGTGGAACCCGCAGGTATCGACAGCACTCCCGGCCATCGGATTTAATGGTATCCCGGTTGCGCTTCTTGCACTTAGCAACCCGATCGGCGTTATCTTCGCTGCTCTCTTCGTTGCTCATATTTCTGTCGGCGGTGCTTACCTGCCTACGAAATATTATCAGCCGGAGATCGCGGACCTGATCGTTGCCGTTATCATTTACCTTTGCGCATTCGTTACCCTGTTCAAGGGCATCGTTGCAAACCTGTTCAAGAGCAAAAAAGAGCAGAAAGCAAATGCCAATGCAGACAACGGAAAGGAGGAGAAGAAATAATGTTCCTTTTAATTAAATTTACCTTACTGTACGCCGTTGTTCTGATGCTCGTTGCGATGGGCGGTATGTTCTCCGAGCGAAGCGGTGTCATCAACATCGCGCTGGAAGGAATCATGGCGATCGGCGGCCTTGCCGGTGTCTTCGTCCTGGTTCTGTTCCCGGATCTCCCGGCTCCTGCACTTGTGGCACTTTCCATTCTGGCGAGCGCCGTATCCGGTATGATCTACTCTCTGCTGCTTGGCTTCTCCGCCATCACACTGAAAGCAGACCAGACGATCGGCGGAACCGCGCTGAACATGCTGGCTACTGCCATTGCCATCGTCCTGGTAAAAGCATTCAACAACGGCTCGGATGCCGGAAACGGTGCAGCTTCCGCAAAGCTAAACTACACCAACGCCGCTTTCATTTACAAGATCGGACCATTTACCGTGAACATCTTCCTGTTCATCGGCATCATCCTTCTGATCTGCAGCTACGTGTTCCTCTTCAAAACGAAATGGGGACTGCGCCTGCGTGCCTGCGGTGAGCATCCACAGGCAGCCGACTCTGTTGGTATCAACGTATACCAGTGGAGATACACCGGTGTTATCATCTCCGGTGCACTCGGCGGTATCGGCGGATTTGCATACATCGTTCCGTCCGTTACCACCTGGAATTTCGAAGTCGGCGTAGCCGGTGCCGGATTCCTTGCCCTCGCTGTTATGATCTTCGGTCAGTGGAAACCGTTCCACATTGCCGGAGCAGCCGTATTCTTTGCGGTATTCCGTTCCCTGGCAAACATTGCGGACTCCACTGTCCTCTCCCATCTGGGACTGTCCAAGAACATTTACAGCATGATGCCGTTTATCGCATCCATGATTATTCTCGCCTTCACATCCAAGAATTCCCAGGCTCCGAAAGCCGAAGGTATTCCATACGATAAGGGCGCAAGATAATATGTAACTATTCAGAGCCATGTGAAATGGAAGAAAAAATTGCGAATCATGCTTGCATAAATGAGCGGTTTTTTCTGGAATTTCATATGGCGAGCAGCCACATCGAGATGCAGCGCAGCGGAATCGAGATGTGGCTCTGAATAGTTACAATTTTTAAAGGCAGAGCCGTTAAATCCGAACTGTGTTTTTTCGGCTCTGCCTTTTCTCTATCATTCTGATTTATTTTTCATCAAAGAAAGGAAAAAATTATGCTGAACACCAAATTATTTGACCACACTATCTTAAAAGCAGACGCAACCGAAGCACAGGTTGCAAAGATCTGCGACGAGGCACTTGCACATGATTTTGCTTCTGTCTGCGTCAACCAGTACTACACCAAATTCGTTGCTGAAAAGCTCAAAGGATCTGACGTCAAAGTCTGCACCGTTGTCGGCTTCCCTCTGGGCATGTCCGATACCCGTGTAAAAGCGTTTGAGACCCGTGCGGCCATCGAAGACGGTGCACAGGAGGTTGATATGGTCATCAACGTCGGAGCCCTCAAAGACGGCAAATACGACTTCGTACGCTCCGATATCCAGACCTTAAAAGAAGTATGCGGCAAGGACATCGTTCTGAAAGTCATCATCGAGACCTGCCTTTTAACCGATGAAGAGAAAGTAAAAGCGTGCGAGCTCGCAAAAGAAGCCGGCGCTGACTTCGTAAAAACCTCCACCGGATTTTCTACCGGCGGTGCAAAAGCGGCTGATGTTGTCCTGATGAGAAAGACCGTAGGCCCGGATATGGGCGTAAAAGCTTCCGGCGGAATCCACAACGCAGACGAGGCACAGGCTATGGTAGATGCCGGCGCAAGCCGTCTCGGAACAAGCGCAACACTGGCTATCATCGGATAAAAAGGAGTTTCTTATGGATACGATACTGATAGGAATTGCCGGAGGAACCGGCAGTGGAAAAACGACACTGGCAGATAAGCTGGTAGAAAGTTTTGGACGCGATGAAGTGAGCATTCTGCGCCATGACAACTATTACAAACGCCATGACGATATTCCTTTTGAGGAGCGTGCCAAATTAAATTACGATCATCCCGATGCCTTTGATACCGACCTGTTATGCCAGCACATTCTCGAGCTGAAAGCCGGAAAGTCCATCGAGATGCCGGTTTACGATTATGCCATGCATAACCGCTCGGATAAAACGATTCTGGTCCATCCTGCCCCGGTTATCGTGCTCGAGGGCATTCTCCTCTTCGTTGAGAAGGATCTCTGCGATCTGATGGACATCAAAGTCTTTGTCGATACCGATGCGGACGTGCGGATTCTCCGCCGGATCCTGCGCGATGTAAAAGAGCGCGGCCGTTCCCTGGACAGCGTTGTAACGCAGTACCTGACGACCGTAAAACCGATGCACGAGCAGTTCGTAGAGCCGAGCAAGCGCCGTGCCGACGTGATCATCCCGGAGGGCGGACAGAACACCGTTGCTCTTGAAATGCTGATCGAGCGGGTGCGTAAGCATCTGAATCTGGTGCAGAACCAGTAAACATCCGTTTATCGTTATAAAAATCTGCAAAAAAAGAACGAGGACTGAATTTTCTCTTTTTCCGTCCTCGCTCTTTTTATTTTTCCCTTACAGATGTTCCAGCATTCCCTGCAGCCAGATCTGGCCTTTGAAACGTCTTCCCACTTCCGGTACTCCAAATAAATCCTTTTCGTTGATACAGATGTCTATCGGCACATCGTTGCAGACGAGGCCGAGCTCATACACCCGCTCGCCCGTTACCGCGTTCTTCGTTGTATTCATCTCCGTAATTTCACCCATCACGCTGTACTGGTCACATTCGAGACCGCTCGGCATAAAAAAGCTATCTACAATAGAAAAGACATCTTCCTTCGTCAGACGCTGGGAAATCATGGCATATGTGTCAATATCATCCATTGTGAGACTTTCCATCGCATCCTCATCCCCGTTTCTGGCAGCCGAGATCAGTGAATTCTTCTGCTGCGTGCTGCGGCGCTCCTTCTCGACCTGTTCCGGGTCTTTCTGGATCGGAAGCAGAATTGTTCCTTCCGCTGCAAGACCGGAGACAGAAAGCGGGAGCGGAAGCGGCTGCAGCGCATTTTTCTGTTTCATCTCAAGATATTCCGCTGCATGCGTCAGATAAAAGATCATCGTGATGCCAAGCCGCATATCGTCGCAGGCGCCTGCAAACGATTCCTTATCGACGTGGCGCTCCACCGATACCTCCTCGTAGGAACTGATCTGCCCGCCCTCGAAATAGGGATAATAATATTCCATCTGGAAACGGTTGTTCTCATCAATTTCCCCACAGACCGTGATACCACAGTCATATGCATATTCTTTCGAAAATTCAGCAAAAAGGTGGTGTTCTTCTGTTTCCACAATCTTTTTACGGTCGTAGTTTTCTACTACATCACGAAGAATCTCCTGGAGTTCCTTCGTCGTCTTGATCTTTGAAAATCCAATGGTTTTCAGGTAAGCGTGCATAAGAACACCTCCTCTCATTCCTTTGTATTTCTTATGCGATTAGTGTTTCGGAACCAGTTTCTCTTTTCCGCCCATGTACATACGAAGAACTTCCGGAATGCTTACGGTTCCGTCTGCATTCAGGTTGTTCTCCAGGAATGCGATCAGCATACGCGGCGGAGCAACTACGGTGTTGTTCAGGGTATGTGCCAGGTATTTCTTTCCGTCCTCGCCGTTGACACGGATTTTCAGACGTCTTGCCTGTGCATCACCAAGGTTGGAGCAGCTTCCTACCTCGAAGTATTTCTTCTGACGCGGAGACCATGCCTCAACATCGACAGATTTTACTTTCAGGTCAGCCAGGTCACCGGAGCAGCACTCCAGAGTACGAACCGGGATATCCATGGAACGGAACAGGTCTACGGTGTTCTTCCACAGTTTGTCATACCACATCATGCTGTCTTCCGGTTTGCAGACAACAACCATCTCCTGTTTCTCGAACTGATGGATACGATAAACACCACGCTCCTCGATGCCGTGTGCTCCTTTTTCTTTACGGAAGCACGGAGAGTAGCTGGTCAGGGTCAGAGGCAGTTTCTCCTCCGGGATGATGCTGTCGATGAATTTACCGATCATGGAGTGCTCGCTGGTTCCGATCAGGTACAGATCCTCGCCCTCGATTTTGTACATCATGGACTCCATCTCAGCGAAGCTCATAACACCGTTTACGACGTTGCCGTGGATCATGAAAGGCGGTACGCAGTAGGTAAATCCGCGGTCGATCATGAAATCCCTTGCATAAGAAAGGATGGCAGAGTGGAGGCGTGCAATGTCGCCCATCAGATAATAGAATCCGTTTCCTGCAACTTCTCTTGCTGCGTCCAGATCGATTCCGTCGAAGGACTCCATAATGTCGGTGTGATACGGGATTTCAAAATCCGGTACAACCGGCTCGCCGAAGCGCTCTGCTTCTACGTTCTCGCTGTCATCTTTTCCGATCGGTACGGAAGGATCGATGATGTTCGGGATCACCATCATGATCTTCTTAATTTCTTCTTCTACTTCTTTTTCTCTTGCAGAAAGAGCCTCGATGCGGGAACCGTCAACAGCTACCTGTTTCTTTACTTCCTCAGCCTCTTCTCTCTTGCCCTGGCCCATCAGTGCGCCGATCTGTTTGGAGATTTTGTTTCTTTTTGCACGAAGTGCTTCTACTTCCTGTTTGATGTCACGGTTTTCTTTATCCAGCTCGATGACTTTATCAACCAGCTCCAGTTTCTGATCCTGGAATTTATTTCGGATATTCTGTTTTACAACTTCCGGGTTTTCTCTTAAAAACTTAATGTCTAACATAATTTCCTCCTAGTAGATCTTATCCCCTCATTTTGGCGGGATTCTTTTTGTTCTTTCCAGCCCGGAACCACTGCCGTTTTTCCAGCATTTATGCGGGTTTGGCGCGTTCCAGTACCATCATATAACAGTATATGCATTTTTTCAAGCGTTCTTTCATGCTGTTTTTCTGCGGTCCGCTTTTACATCAGATCGATCGAATTCATCGTAATTGCCTGGCGCAGCGCGTCGATTTCCTCGGCGCTCAGCATGATATAGGACTCGCCTTTTACGATCTCTTTCAGATATAAAAAACAGTTGTCACGGCTGTGGATTGCATTCAGGATAAAACCTGTGTTTTCTTTGTCGAGCATTGCCAGCGCAAAACTCATCTTTCCGCCCACATCGTCAAACGCATCATATTTTACGATTCCGTATTTGTTCAGCGTCATGCCCTGGATCTTTTTCAGATCCGCAAGATTTTTTTTCGTCAGCTCATTCTGCTTGTTCAGTTTGTCAATTTCCTTGAACCGCTGATGAAACAGCTTTTCGAGTGACTGGGCGTCTTTTCCCTTCATAAAGCTTCTGTACTTCTGGTTCAGTCTGCTCAGACGCAGCGACATGCTGACCGTCATAATCATCATCACGATAATCAGTACAATCAGAAGAAGTACAACAACGCCAAGGTCAATTCCTACCTTACTAAATAAATCGCTCATTATTCTACCTCTTACTGTATTGATTCAAACAGATCCATGATTCTCTCGAGCTCTTCCTGGGAATAATACTCGATCTCGATCTTTCCTTTGTGCTTTGCCCCGCGGTGAATGGAAACCTTCGTACCAATGATGCTCTTAATTTTCTCTTCCAGACCTTCGTAGATGGCTTCCTCTTCCAGATTGACTTTCTTTTCTTTCTTCACCTTCGGATTCAGGATCTCTTTGACCAGGCGCTCGGTCTCACGGACACTGAGCTTTTCATCGAAGATTTTCATTGCCGTATTGTACTGGAGCTCTTTATTCTCCAGCGCCAGCAGCGTACGCACATGACCGGTTGTCAGCATTTCATCGACAACCATCTGCTGTACCCTGTCGTCCAGTTTCAGGAGACGCATCGAGTTTGTAACCGCCGTTCTGCTCTTGGAAACGCGCTCTGCGATTTCATCCTGGCGGAGATGGAACTCTTCCATCAGGCGTTTGTATGCGTGTGCCTCCTCAATCGGGTTCAGGGATTCTCTCTGAATATTTTCAATCAGGGAAATCTCGACAACTTCCTGCTCGGTAAAATCTTTGATGATGACCGGTACTTCTTTGATTCCGGCAAGCTTTGCAGCCCTCCATCTCCGTTCCCCTGCGATGATCTCATAATAATCATCTTTTTTCTGCACCAGAATCGGCTGTAGAACTCCGAACTGTTTGATGGATTCCGAAAGTTCGATCAGGCCGTCCTCGTCAAAGGATTTTCGCGGCTGTTCGCGGTTCGGTTCAATTTCGGAGATTTTCAGTTTCATCTCAACTGGTTTTTCGACAACTTTTTCAACAACCTTCTCGACTACTTTGACCTCCGGTTTTGCCGGTTTCTCTTTTGCTTCTGCTTTGGCCGAATGTCCCGGTGAAATCAGGGAATCCAGGCCCTTGCCTAATCCTCCTCTTCTCGCTGCCATTACTCTTCATCCCCCCTGTGAATCACTTCGTCTGCCAGGAGACGGTAGCTCTCTGCACCGGTGGACCGCTTGTCGTAATAGTTGATCGGCATACCGTAGCTCGGTGCCTCCGCAAGGCGGACATTTCTCGGAATAATGGTTTTGTAGATATTCTGATCCAGGCTGTCTTTTACGTTTTCTACTACCTGCAGAGAAAGATTCGTTCTCGCATCGTACATGGTAAAGACAACGCCTTCCATCTCCAGTTCCGGATTCAGACGCTCCTGCACCAGCTCAATCGTGTGCATAAGCTGGGATAAGCCCTCCAGTGCGTAATATTCACACTGAATCGGCACCAGAACGGTGTCCGCGGTGGTCATCGCGTTGATTGTCAGCATATTTAAGGATGGCGGACAGTCAATAATAATGAAGTCGTACTGATCGCGAACCTGATCAATTGCGTTTTTCAGGATGAATTCTTTGTCTTCCACCCCGATCAGCTCGATCTCCGCTCCGGCCAGATTGACATTGGAAGGGATAAGGGAAAGATTGTCAAAATTCAGAGGAATGATGCAGTCCTCCAGTTTTGACTCTCCAAGAAGCAGCTCATAGATGGTATTTTCCACTTCATTTTTCTCTACTCCCATTCCGCTGGTGGTATTTCCCTGCGGGTCCATATCAATGGTCAGAACTTTTTGTCCCATTTCTCCTAAACAGGAAGAAAGGTTAATTGCGGTGGTAGATTTACCTACGCCGCCTTTCTGGTTTGCAATTGCAATTGTTCTTCCCAAAATATGTATTGCCTCCTTTCATCTTTTTGTTTTCCATTTGCAGTTTTTCCTTTTTACAGGAAATGACCTGCCGGCACTTCTTTCAAAAAAATGATTCATGCGGCAGGTGTTTTGGCATATATATAGGAAAAATCTCCTTTTCTATGCCAGTCTATCTGAGGAATTCTTCAGATTCTATCTCAAAATTGCCCCAATTTGGGACAAAGATATTTTATCATACTACGCCGGATTTTACTACTGGAAATGTTTCACGTGAAACATTTTCTGCATTTTTGCATGATTAGGCGGTTTGAAACATAAGAAATTGGAGATTTTTGGCGATGTTTCACGTGAAACATTTTGAAAAGCACTGTTTTACAATAATTTTTCTCGGTTTTTACGCTGTTTAAAGGCTTTTTGGAATTTTTTCAGCGATGATTTTGCATTTTTTGATGGTTTCCAAGTAATTCTGCAATGTCAGAACATTTTTTTCTGTTTTACACAGTTTTTATAAAATGTTTCACGTGAAACATTTTAATTTTTGACGTTTTTAAGGTATAAATATACTGGAAATGTTATTTTAATCGTGTGATGCTCTTTTTCAAGGAAATCTCAGGTGATTAGGAAGAAAAAATCAACTTATCAGGATATTATTGATACATAGATCAGGAATTAAAACTGTTTATGGTTGTTCGGTGATCGTAAATGTCTCTTTTGTATATAAAATGTATTTTTATTCACCAGGGCTCTGTTTTTTCATCGTTCTTCCTCGCTTTTTTCAAATTTTCAGCATTTTTCTCTTTATTTTCATCAGTAAGAGGCATAATCCGTGAGACATCCTCTTTTTCATTTTTTCTCCAGTTTTTCTCTTTTCGGGCGGTTTTTCTTTGATTTTTTTATTTTACAGGCCAAGCTGCACATTTTCTGTTTTTTATCGATTTATTTGATTTCACTATAATTTTTCTGTTTTTATGGTTTTAATATTTTTCTCTCGCTGCCACGTCTTTTATCCTCTTTTCCATCTTTCTGGCTTACCTTTCTCTTTTTTTGTAAACAATCTCACTTTTTCTCTTTTATCAACATTTTTTATTCCTTCTCTCCGTTTTTTATCCCTCGTCGCCATTTCACACCATTTTCTTGCCTTTCACTGCCTCTCCCTCCCGTTTTTATTCTTTTCGCCCATGTCTATACTACATTTTCCCCTTTTCAGTCATTTTTTGCCTTTTCTCAACTCATTTTTATCTTTTTTGCTTTTTCCGCCTCTTCCATCGTTTTACACCCTCTTTTTGCCATTTTTTTTAGATCGTCCTTCATTTTTTCGTTTCTACTTATGTCACTTTCCCCGTCTCATTTTTCACGTTTCACGTCTCTCAAAATGTTTCACGTGAAACATCGTTTTTTACGATTTTCGATCTTCGGCGATCAGTGAGAAGCGATTTGCTTCCCGGCTTTCCGAAAATCACTCTCATTTTTCGCTTCTCTTATTTTTAAAATAATCGTATTTTCTATTCTATCTTTGATTTTCTCCGTCTTTTCTACATTTTTCCTGTATTTTCGCGTGTTTCACGTAGTTTTTCGTCTCTGTTTTCTCTCTTTTATTAAATTATTTAATTATATTTTTATATTTTCGTATTAATTGAACTTTTACATTCGTTTTTTCGGATTTTCCAAACCATTTACTAAACGCATTTTGGGACCATTTTTTCATGGATTTTTACCAATCTGGAAGGATTTTATCCCATAGTGCCGTTTTCATGCTTTTATGTGTATTATTGCATCATTTTTTCTCTGTTTTTTTGCAGTTATGTAAACCATTTAAATATGCCATTCGCCAGTAGTTGACATAACGTAGTTCTTCTGGAATTGTCTACGCTTTTCGTCAAATTGCGCCTTATTTTCGTCTCTTTTTCTCATTTTTCCCTTAATTTTTGCATTGTATCTTTCCCTTTTTTCGCTTATAATAAGCTCAACACAACGTTTCGAACCGATTCCTCCCCTCCGGGAGACCCCTGAAAGGAGTTTTATCATATGAAACACAGCAAAAAACTGGTCACCTTGAGTGTCCTCACTACGATGTCCGGCGCAGCGATTTACTTTCTGAATAAAACGCTCGATACCGCCGCCGTACGGAAAAACCTGCTCGCCTCGGCTGAAAAAGAGATCTTTTCCTGGCAGTTCGGCGATATTTTTTACACAAAAAAAGGCACCGGAACCCCGATGCTCTTACTTCATGACTTACATTGTGCCTCCAGCGGCCGCGAATGGCAGTATATTGAGGATACTCTCGCAAAGGATCACACCGTCTACACACTCGATCTTCTCGGCTGCGGCCGTTCCGACAAGCCGGCGATCACGTACACGAACTTTTTATACGTACAGCTCATCGTCACCTTCATCAAGCAGGTCATCGGATGTCCAACCGACGTAATTGCATCCGGTTTATCCGGTTCTTTCGTCGTAACCGCCTGCAATACAGCCCCGAAATGCTTTGGCCGAATCATGATGATCAACCCGACCGACCTTGCCAAGCTCAACAAAATCCCGGATAAACGCAGCCGCTTCCTGAAACGCATGATCGAGCTCCCGCTCGTCGGAACGCTGCTGTACCACACGCTCACCGGCCGATCCAACATCGAGCTTTTATTCACTGAGAGCTATTATCACAACCCATTCCACCGCTCACCGGAGGACGTAGACGCCTTCTACGAGTCCGCACACCTCCAGAACAGCGCCGGAAAGTACCTTCTCGCAAGCCTCGTGGGCAATTACGTGAACCTCAACATCGGCCACGCCTTAAAACACATCGACAACAGCATGTTCCTCATCGGCGGTGAGGAGGAACCGGGCATCGCAGAAACCTTTGCGCTGTACACGGCACTCAACACTTCCATCGAAACCCAGATCCTGCCAAAAACAAAGCACATGCCGCAGATGGAGGCCCCACAGGCCCTCTTAGACCAGATCCAGATCTTCTTCGCACCGGTACAGTAATACCCCCCTTCTGCTCCCGGCCTCGAGCGAAAAAATGAGACAAAAAAAACGGAGGATTTACTGATTTTTTCACTCTCAGTAAATCCTCCGTTTTCAATTTTAACCAGATTTTAATGACTCTTTATTCCGCTGATTCTGACGTGCTGTCTGAAGAACTGTCATCTTCCGTCTTTGCCGCAAGCAGTTTCCCGTAATTTTCCAGCATGGTCTTCACGTTATTTTTATTCACAAGAGACGGCACTCCGTCCTCATCTACCGTGTAATAGAAGCTCGAATCATACGGGCTGTAAGCAAATGTCAGGTCGCCGTCTGTCATATGGAAGACTGCGGTAAACTCGGCATCCTTGGCCTGTACGAGGCTCTCATCCTTCGTCTGCGCCTTCTGGCCAATGAGTGAAGAATAGAATGTGGTAAACGTTGATTTATCAATCGTTTCATCGCCGCAGATGTAACTGATTTCCTGTGTTGTGGAATCGCTGTCGTCATCCTTTTTCTCTTCCACATGGCGTACATACGTCTTCGTCTCGCCGTTATACGTAATATCAAGGCTCGTCAGATCCGATACATTTTCCATGCTGATATACATGTTCCAGAAATCAGATGCCTTCTTTCCGGTGAAGGTTTCAACATTCGAAGCCGTCATCAGATGAACTTCATTCGAGCCGTCCAGCTTCACGTAATAAGAACCGCCGTCCTCATTTGCATTGCCGACATACAATACCAGATCTTTCTCCACCGTAACGGTTGTCGTTTCGGAAGAAGAGCTCGTTGCAGTGCTGTCGCTTGCTGCAGAATCTGCTGTGGAATCCGAAGAAGTATCTGCCGTTGTTGTATCGTCAGCCTCAACCTCCTGCTCTTCTGTGTAATGCACGCGGATCGTCGTCTTTGGCTGATCCAGTCCGTACTGGGAAAGATCCGATGCGTTGTACGTAACAAGATCTCCAAAGCTAAGAGATGCCACCGCACTTGTCATGGTGCCGATCGAATCCGCATCACCGCCATGTGCCGCTCCATCTGCGTCCACAACCTGCCATTCATCCGTCTGGAGTGCCGAATCAGCAGCGCTTACTTCTTTTGTCAGCGTATATCCGTTCTCACCCTCCACCTGCAGCTTCGTAATGTTTTCCGCCGTCACAGATGGCATGGATTCCGTTGTCGCCCACTCCATCATATCGGACGGGAACATCGTTCCAAGTGATGTGCTTACCAGATAAACCTTACTCGTATCATCGTTCAGATAAATATAGTATCTGCCCGAGCTGTTCTTATCTCCGACATGAATCGTCGTTTTCTCGTCTCCCGCAGTCACTACAACCTCCTGAGACGGCGTCTCGAGCCCGAAATCGGCCATAGAATCAATTTCATCGCCTTCAATGACTCTTTCTGCTGTCATGCTGCTAAGAGAGCTTAAAACGCTCGTTATCTTGCCCTCATCCAGTGGGAATCCATCCTCCTGGTCGTATGTCCAGATATCGGTATCATCGTCTCCTGCTGTTTTCGTAAAAGACACCGTCTCTCCGTTGATCTGGAACGAAAGCGCTGTTACATCATCTTTTGAAAAATCAACCACTTTTTCGGCGTCTGCACCAGAATCCGAACTGCTGCTGTCCGCATCGGCGGTGCTGTTTTTCTTCGTCAGCACCACCAGTACGGCAAGAAGCAGTACCAAAAGGATCAGGCAGGCCGCCATCTTTCCTTTTTTCTTCATCACTGTTTTCTCCTCTTCATCCAGATCATCACGCCAATCACAACAAGTACCAGCGGAATTCCCGCAATGGTAATAATAGACCAGGTGTTAACTGCTCCCTGTGTAAATACCAGGTTTGTATAGCTTGTGCTCTTGCTTGGAATAACAACGGTCTGCTCCACATCACACATGGAGGTCAGTGCAGTCGCTGCCAGCTTCGAGTTCGCACCGCTGATTGCCTGGTCAATCTGGCTGCTCAGCATCGATGCACTCGAGAAATAAATGATCTGTGTCTCTTTATCATCTACAGTCTCTGTGATGGAAACACCAAGGTCAAATGCGCCCGTCTCACTGTCCGCACTCTTCGACCAGGTGCTGTTCTCCGGGTCATTTTCAATATAAGCGTCCTCGGTGGTCGTCAGAAGGCTCTTGATCGTAATAGTATCACGATAAGAATCGAGCTTCTGAATTGCCTGTGCAACCGGCATCAGAATGTAATTACTCTTTACTTCGGTTGTAATGTCATCACTCTGAATGTTCGGCAGCAGATAATACGGCATCTGCGGATAATAATGCTGGGAATCGGTCTCCACAACAATTCCGCTGGAGCGTTTCACGCCGTAGTTCTCCAGTATGGAATCCAGATTCGGCATATCCGTTCCGGTATAGCTGGTGAACATCAGAAGTTTTCCGCCGTTTTCCAGGTAGGTAATGACTTTATTTGCCTCATCCTCGGAGAAATCGGTGGTCGGGGACATGATCACAAGCTCCTCGGCATCCTCCGGGATATCGTCTGTCATCAGGGCAAGATCACTGATTTCCACATTGTTTTTGTTAATGGCATCACTGAAGTTTGTAGAGAGATTACTCTCGGAAGCCTCGCCGTGGCCGGTTACCCAGTAAACCTTCGGGTTGTTTTCACTCGTCACATACGTGATGGCGCTGGTAATCTGACCCTCGCCGTCAAAGCCGGTCGTCTGTGTCTGATAGGTCTGATAGTTTGTGGAAGTCTCCCACATATCACTGTTGCTGACCACCTTGCTCTTATCGCCGCATACGACAATTACACTGTTTGCAGCTACCGTCTGATCGGTATACTGACTCGTAAATTTCGGATACAGATCCGGGTCTTTTGTCTCTACTTTGATATGGTCAGAAAGCTCATCGTAGTGCTCCAGCAGCTTCTCGATGGTGTCATCCTCACTGCCCTTCTGCACAATATAATACAGGGTAACGTCTTGATCGAGATCCTTTAATGCCGTTTTCGTCTCATCTGTAATGGAATACATTTTCTGCGTACTCAGGTCAATCTGTGTTTTGCTGGTCGGAATCTGCGCCACAATCAGGTTAATAACCACAATCACAGCCAGAACAATCACCGTCATAATCGAAGAATAAGAGCCCTGTTTCAGATGCTTTTTCTGCTCCTCGCCGGTAAACACTTCCTTCAGATGTTCTTTGGAGAACGTCTTTTTCAGCTTTTCTTTAATATTAAAATTCATTTTATGCTGTTTCTTTTCTTTCTTTTCGCTGCTCATCGTCTCCACCTCCTAATTCCAGCGTTTCTTCTGCAGGGACTGCATTGCAAGGAAAGTGCAGATTGCAATGACGGACAGGTAGTAAACAACACCGCCAATGTCCAGAATACCGTTCACAAAGTTATCCATATGGCCTGCCATGTTGAATACACCGAGCAGATCCTGGATTTTGCCCTCGAGAAGGGTGGATTTTGTAAAGTAAACTGCCGTCAGCGCGCCTTCGCCGATCACGGCAATCACACCTGTAATGATCGGGTTTTTAATCATACTGCCGATCCAGAGGCATACCAGTGCAATGATGATAAAGAAAGCAAAGAAAGAGCTTCCGGCTCCTTCCGGGAAGAAGTTTGCGATACCGCTCTCCACGTAGCACAGGAACAGGATCACAAAGCCGACAACGGCTGCGATGACCTGGCTCTCGGTGATGGAGGAAACGAACACACCGACCGAAATATAGGCTGCTCCCAGCAGGAAATAGCCAAGGATCGAAGTGTAGGATACAGCGTAGGAAACTGTTCCGTGGGTTCCAAGAAGCAGCGGATACAGGCACATAATCAGCACTGGAATCACATAAATGGTGAGAAGTGCCAGATATTTTCCAAGGATAATATCGGAAATTTTTACCGGTGCGGTAAGGAGCAGCTGATCCGTCTTATTTTTCTGCTCCTCCGACAGGACACGCATTGTCAGAACCGGTACTGCGATCAGCAGAATAAATGCGGAATTCTGCAGCGCGTATCCGATCTCCGGGTAACCCTGCTGCAGGTTGATGGCCGTAAAATACAGGCCGAACAGCGCCAGAGTAAACGCCATAAACAGATATCCGATCATGCTTGTCAGATAGCTTTTTAACTCTTTTTTATAAATCGCCGTCATTGTGCGTCTCCCTCCTCCTGTTTTGTTTCAGCGGCTGATTCCGCTGCATCTGTGCTTTTTTCTTCAGACGTTTCCCCGACAGCCGTTTTGTCTGCTTCTGGTTCACATTCTTTTTCACGTTCTTTTTGCTTCAGCTGTTCTTTCTCTGCTTTTTTCAGCTTTCTTGCAGCCTTTCCGGAATCATCGGTCAGCTCCAGGAAGACGTCTTCCAGAGACATCGAGGAGGAAGTCAGCTCGAGGATCGGGCAGTTGGCCTTTGCCAGTGCATAGAACAGCTCCTCGCGGATATCCTTGTCCTTTTCCGTGGTAATTTTTACCTTAATCTGCTCCTCATTCGGCGTATTTTCATATTGGATCTCTTTTGCATCGAGCGCATTAAGCGCCGGAACCAGCTGCTTTCTCGTTCCGTGAACGGTACATGTAACCGTGTTTGATCCAAGCATCAGTTTACTTAAGTTTTCCGGGGTGTCGCTCGCAACAAGCTGTCCCTTTGCGATAATCATGACGTAATCGCAGACGGCGCTGACCTCGGAGAGGATGTGGGAACTTAAGATAACGGTATGTTTTTTACCCAGTGATTTGATCAGGTCGCGGATCTCAATGATCTGCTTGGGATCCAGGCCTACCGTCGGCTCATCAAGGATGATGATCGGCGGATAACCGAGCACTGCCTGTGCCAGTCCGACCCTCTGTCGGTATCCTTTCGACAGATTCTTGATCAGGCGGTTCTGCATATCGGTGATCTTCACCAGATTCATGACCTCAAGAATCTGTTTCTTTCTCTGATCCTTTGGAATTTTCTTTAATTCCGCCACGAATTTCAGATATTCCAGAACGGTCATGTCCGTGTAGACCGGCGGCAGCTCCGGCAGATAGCCGATGCATTTTTTTGCCTCCTCCGGCTCCTCCAGGATGTTGTGGCCGTTGATCAGCACTTCGCCCTCCGTAGATGCCAGATAGCCGGTGATGATGTTCATGGTCGTTGATTTTCCGGCGCCGTTTGGGCCAAGGAAACCATAGATCTGGCCTTCTTCTACGGTAAAACTCAGGTTGTTGACAGCTACGTGGTCGCCATAGCGTTTCACCAGGTTTTTAACCTCTATCAATGTTCCTTCCTCCTTGTTTCTTAAAGCAGTCCCAGCCCGCCCTTGGGGGTGAAAGAGCCGGAGATGCTCTCATTTTCTAAAGACACTTTATCTTATTCTGAAAATGTGATAATTTGCTGGAAAATTTGTGAAAAAACGGTGAAGCCATGGAGCAGTTTGTTTGTTTTTCGACAAAAAATCAATTTCTTTTGCCATAAGAATCATGTATACTATAACGTATCCGCGGACGGACGCTTTTCCATTTTTGTTCCACCGCGAAACATTACGCCGGACTTTTTCCCGTCCGGGACTAGCGATTTTAGGAGACTCTATGAATAAAAAAGACTACTACTGGGCCAAGTATATGCTGATTTTCGGCTTTTTCTGCATCTCTTTTGGCACCTCGATTTTCCTGAAAACCGAACACGCCCCCGATGAGGCGATGCGGATGCTGATTCCGGAATACATCGTCTCACACCACACACTGCCGAACGGCATGGAAGAATCGGTGCGCCATCCGCTGTGGGGATTCTCCTATGCGCTGTATCCGTATCTGACCGCGATCATCAGCTCCGTGTTTATGGCCATTACATCGCTGTTTACGAAAAGTGCAGCGGCTCTTTTAACTGCCGCCCGCCTCACCAGCGTCCTTTCCGGCACCGGCACACTGATCGTTGTGTTTCTGATCGGCGAAGAGCTCTTTGAACGGCGCGAATCCGCACTGCTTGGCGGTATTTTCGTCGGATTTCTGCCGCAGTTCGTGTTCCTCTCCTGCTATGTAAACAACGATTCTTTTGCTGTTTTCACGGTCGCACTGATCATCTACTTCTGGATCCGCGGCATGAAAAGCGCATTCTGCAAGAAAGACTGCATCGGCCTTGGAGCAGGCTGCGGACTCTGCGCGCTGTCGTACTACAACGCCTACGCGTACCTGCTCTGTAGCATTCTGCTGTTCTTCGCGCTGATGATTCATTTCCGGAAACCGGCAAAAGAAATTTTTGTCAAAGCGCTGGCTGTTTTCGCTATCGCCTTCCTGATCGGCGGCTGGTTCTTCATCCGCAATGCCGTCATCCACGACGGCGATCTGCTCGGCATGCGCACCTCGAATGAATCCGCATCGCTGTACGCAGCCGATGAATACAAACCAGAGAATCGTCAGACCCCGGCATCCGAAGGCTGGAGCTTCCAGCAGACGTATTTACAGACCCCGGAGGGCCGCACCTCCAACTGGCTGTTCTCGACCGTCAGCAGCTTCATCGGCTCGTTCTCCTACATGACCGTCCATCTCCCGATGGTGCTTTACCTGCTGTACGGCGCCCTGATGGCGTTCGGATTCCTAGTGTTTTTGTTCCTCGGCATGATCCCGCACTGGTTCCGCAAAAAGCCGCAGCTTCTCCTCTTTGTGATGCTGTTCCTCGCCTGCCTGATCACGCTGTTCATGGACATGTACAACACGTATTTCAGCGATTACCAGTCTCAGGGCCGCTACCTGATGCCGGCGCTCGTCCCTCTGATGATCTGGATCGACGACGGCTACTCTTCTCTCACCGCGAAACTTCCCGCCGAGTGGAAGCGCGCCTCCTGCCATCTGACACTCCTGCCTGGAACGATCTGGCTGGTACTGTTCCTCATCAGCTACATCGGATTTCTGATTCCGGGCTGCTGTGTATAAAAAATTTGTAACGCAGTAATTCACGTTCTGCCGTGCTGAATTTTTGGCATTATTTTCCGGAATTTCTATAAAAAACAGGTGCTGTCTCTTTTTCTCAGATAGCACCTGTTTCTTCGTTACAAGCTTTTCGTTTTTAGATATGTTTCATCCGGGCTTCCCTTTCACTTTCTTTGTTTCCTTTTAATTGCCAAACCAGCTATAATACCAACTGCCAGAATCCCAATTCCTAAAATAATTACCAACATCTTATTTTGATGTTTCACCGGCTGATTTGCAACATCAAGGACAATATTGGTTCCTCCTTGTGCATCGTCAGTTTCGATATAAGACGAATCAGCAACTGCGGCAACAACCGCAGCATAGCTATATGCATGGAATTCTTCTTCACCATCAAGTCTATCTTCCGCTATTTCCGAACTGTCTGTAAGACACGTTGCAGCATCTTCACGTCCCGGTATCAGATACCCCACTTGTGTTTCATTCAATGCAATCCAGACTGGAAAACGAATAGGATCTACTCCTCCAACAAGTCGAAATTTATAATTGTCCCATACAATATCTGAATTTGCAGCAAGTGAACTATTTAATTGTTCTATATATGTCGGTGTATCATCTAATTCATATCCTCTGGCCCCACTTATGTGCCATTGATCAATCGGTTGTCCATCTTCACCATTTGCCCTTACTGCACATGCTTCATACAAATGTCCATATGCTCTAATCGGGATAATCCAAATATAATCGCTTTGTTCTAACGCGTTTTCCACTTCGGACACTGAAAGAAGTTCTGAGGTTAAAAGTGGTGTATCAATATACTCTTTTAATGCATTATCAAAATCAATATCTGATACACTTATTCCCTCCTCAAACGGATCCTCAACAGGTCCTCCATTTGTAACAGACACAATTTCATCAGCAAGTGCAACGATTTTTTCATAATCTTCAGATTCCGATAGTATTTCAAGTTTAGATGCCGATACAGTAGATGCTGATATCATAATTCCAATGAAACAAACAACTATTTTTAATATTTTCTTCATGTGCTTCCCTCCCCTGTCGTATTTTCTTTTACGTTTCACGATTGATCTATTTATCTTATCATACACTGATATAATTTTTTTAACAATTATCATATTTTCACAAAATATTCAGCGCAAAATGCTGCAAATAGGAGAAATAAAAAAACAGAAGAGGTTATTATGCCAACTTACTCGGCATAACAACCTCTTCTGATTTCACCTTTTACACTTTTGTTTCTTTTTTAGCTTTCTCAAAAAATCTATTCTTTACTGAATCGGCTCCTTCGCCGGTGTTCCCGCTTTTCTCGGGTACTTTTTCGGCGTTGCCTTCCCCTTCTCGATACAGACAAACGATCTCTCATCCTCTGTTCCCGTAAGCTGGAAATAAACCGGCTCTTTTGCCTCGCCGCCGAGTACATGGATCGCTTTTTGGGCCGCAGTAAGCTCCTCGCTTAATTTGCCCGATTTATACGAAACAAACCGTCCGCCCACCTTCACATACGGCAGACAATACTCCGAAAGCGAACTCAAATTCGCCACCGCGCGCGATACCACGAGATCAAACTGCTCCCGGTACTCCTTCTGGCGTGCGAAATCCTCAGCTCTTCCATGAATGGCCGTAATTTTGGAAAGTCCAAGCTGTCCGATCACTTCATTCAGGAATTTCACCCTCTTATTCAGCGAATCCAGCAGCACGACTTCCACCTCCGGAAACGCAATTTTCAGCGGGATTCCCGGGAAACCGGCTCCCGTTCCCACATCAAGAATGCGTCCTGCCTGTGCCACATCACAGACCTTCACCAGCGACAGGCTATCGAGGAAATGTTTCGTGATAACCTGATCGAACTCCGTAATCGCCGTCAGATTCATAAACGAATTCCACTCCACCAGCAGCTCGTAATACTGCAGAAACTGCGTTTTCTGCTCCTCGGAAAGTTTGATTCCAAGCTCAAAAAGGCCGCGCTCAAATCCTTCAAGATTGTATTCTTTCATGTTGTTCTCCGTTCTACTCTATTCTTCCAAGTGTCCGCTGCACTTTTTGTTACGATTCACACAGCGTGAAAGCACTTGCTGCTTCGCTGCATAAGAACGTAATTCAGGCATGCATATCTGTCCTTTATTTATGTCCCAGATACACCAGCAGAACCGAAATATCCGCCGGGGAAACGCCCGAAATACGTGACGCCTGGCCGATGTTGATCGGACGGTACAGGTTCAGCTTCTGTTTCGCCTCGATGCGCAGGCTCTGGATCTCGTCGTAATTGATGTTCTCCGGGATCTTCTTCTCTTCCATCTTTTTAAACTGCTCCACCTGCTTCATCTGGCGCTTAATGTAGCCGTCGTACTTGATGTTGATGTTGACCTGCTCCTGCACATCCTCCGGCAGCTTGGGTCTTTTCGGATCTACTTCCGCCAGCATCTTATAATTCAGCTCCGGCCGGCGGATCAGCTCTGCGAGCGAACTTCCGCCGGAAAGCAGCGTTGATCCATACTCTTCCAGAAGCTCATTGATGTTCGAGCTCGTTCCCACATACGTATTCTCCACGCGCTCAATCTCTTCCTGAATCCGCTGTTCTTTTACTTTCAGTGCCTCATACTGCTCCTCGCTGATCAGACCCACGCGGTAGCCGTATTTGCGCAGACGCAGATCCGCGTTGTCCTGACGGAGCAGCAGACGGTATTCCGCGCGGCTCGTCATCATACGGTACGGCTCATGGTTCTCTTTCGTCACAAGGTCGTCGATCAGAACGCCGATATACGACTCCGAACGGTCGAGCACCAGCTCTTCTTTTCCCTGCACGCGGAGCGCTGCATTGATGCCCGCGATCAGGCCCTGCGCCGCAGCCTCCTCGTATCCGGAACTGCCGTTGAACTGGCCGCCGGAAAACAGATTCTTGATCGCCTTGAACTCGAGGGACGGCAGAAGCTGTCTCGGGTTGATGCAGTCGTACTCGATCGCATACGCATTCCGCACGATTTTTGCATGCTCCAGACCCGGCACGGTGTGATACATCGCAATCTGCACATCCTCCGGCAGCGAGCTTGACATGCCGCCGACGTACATCTCGTTCGTGTATCGTCCCTCCGGCTCCAGGAACACCTGATGGCGGTTTTTATCGGCAAATTTTACAACTTTATCTTCAATGGATGGACAGTACCGCGGGCCTGTTCCCTCGATCATGCCGGAATACAGCGGCGACCGGTCGAGGTTTTCGCGGATAATTTTGTGCGTTTCTTCATTCGTATACGTCAGCCAGCAGGATTCCTGATCGATCTGTACGCTCTCCGGATCGGTCGAGAATGAGAACGGCACAACGCGCTCATCGCCAAACTGCTCTTCCATTTTCGAAAAGTCAATGCTCCGCTTGTCAATACGCGCCGGTGTTCCTGTTTTAAAACGCACCATCTCCACGCCGTTCGCTTTCAGGGAATCCGTCAGATGCGTCGCCGCCTGCAGGCCGTTCGGGCCGGTATACGTGCTCACATCGCCGTAAATGCACCGTGCATTCAGATAAACGCCGGTACAGAGGACGGCAGCCTTACAGTGGTAAACCGCGCCGGAAACGGCCTTTACACCCGTCAGAACACCGTCTTCCACGATCAGCTCCGCAATCTCCATCTGGCGGATCGTCAGATGATCGGTATTTTCAAGAACCTCGCGCATCGACTGGCTGTACGCCCGCTTATCCGCCTGCGCACGCAGCGAATGCACCGCCGGTCCCTTCGATTGATTCAGCATTTTCGACTGAATAAACGTTTTGTCAATATTTTTACCCATCTCGCCGCCGAGCGCATCGATCTCTTTTACGAGGTGTCCCTTCGACGTGCCTCCGATGTTCGGGTTGCACGGCATCATGGCGATGCTGTCGACACTTACCGTAAATACAACCGTTTCCAGCCCCATCCGCGCTGCCGCAAGTGCTGCCTCGCATCCCGCATGGCCTGCGCCGATGACGGCAATATCAATTGTTTCTTCTAAAACTGCCATTTTTCTTTTATCCTCTTTCTCTATCTACAGCTTCAGATTCTGTCTTAAGCTTTTTACTCTGTCAAAATCCGGCTGTCGTTCCTTGTAACTCTATTCCGGCAGATCTTCGTAATCTGCATTTGCTGCCTTTATTTACCTGTACAGAATTTGCTGAAAATCTCATTCACAAGGTCTTCTCCCACCGCTTCACCGATGATCGAACCCAGCTCCTCATACGCATTCATAAGATCAATGGAAAAGAAATCCTCCGGCATACCCATTTCGATGCTGCCTGCCGTCAGCTCCAGACTCTTTTTTGCTTCCAGAAGCGCCTGTTTATGGCGCGCATTCGTGATGTAAACCTCATCGTTGAACGAAATTTCGCCCTGGAAAAACATCTTTTTCATCTGTTCCTCCAGCTCTTCCATACCCGTCTCTTCCCGCGCGGAAATGCTGATGACCGGAGCGCCTGTCTTTTGCTCCATCTCCTCTTTTTCGATCACCGCAGTCAGATCCGACTTATTCAGCAGCACAATCGCCTTGCGCCCTTTCAGGATTTCCATGATTTTTGCATCATTCTCATCGAGCGGCACGGATGCATCCACCACATAGAGAATCAGATCTGCGTCCTTTGCATGCTCCAAAGCACGATCCACACCGATTTTCTCGACCGTATCCGCCGTTTTTCGGATCCCCGCCGTATCCAGAATCCGAAGGGAAATGCCCTTTAAGACCAGATTTTCCTCGAGCACGTCGCGTGTCGTTCCGGCGATATCCGTCACAATCGCTTTTTCCTCGCCTGCCAGCAGATTTAAAAGCGATGATTTTCCGGCATTCGGTTTTCCAAGGATCACCGTCTTGATGCCCTCCTGGATCATCTTGCCCTCATCCGCAGATGCAAGCAGCTTTTCCACCTGCTTTTTCTGCTCCGCAACAACCTGGGCCAGCCGCTTTGGATACCCGTCCAGGCTGATGTGCTCCGGGTCGTCGAGCGCCGACTCAATAAATGCGATCTCGTAAATCAGCTTCTTGCGGATTGCCCGGATCGCCTTTTTCACCGTTCCGCGAAGCTGGCTCTCGGAGCTTTTTAAGGCATACGCACTCTTTGCCGAGATGACATCCATAACCGCCTCGGCCTGCGTCAGATCCATTCTTCCGTTCAGAAACGCCCGTTTCGTAAACTCACCCGGATCTGCCGCCCGCGCACCGGCATTTAAGACTGCCTCGAGCACTTTTTTCACCGCCAGCACCCCGCCGTGACAGTCGATCTCGACGGTATTCTCACCCGTATATGTTTTCGGCCCTTTCATCACCATGACAAGGACCTCATCAATCACTTCCTCCCCTTCGGTAATCCATCCATAATGAATCGTATGGGATTTGACCGCAGAAAGCTTTTTTCCTTCTTTTTTTGCACGGAATACGCGATCCGCCACTTCGAATGCATCGTTTCCGCTGATTCTTACAATACCAATTCCCGCCGGCGCCATCGCTGTGGACACTGCGGCAATTGTATCATCCAAATGAAATCCTGCCATTGTTTCCAGTCCTTTCTAAAACCTCTCTTTTTGGGGATCCCAGTATTCAGATCCACATCTTTTCTTTCCTTTCGCATGGCTCTGAATAGTTCCATTTTAGCAGAAAACCAGAAAAGACGGTACCCCGTATTTTACACAGGTACCGTCTTTTTGCATATTTTTTACGCTTTCTTATCGTTTCGGCGCTACAACAACGTGGCGATATGGCTCGCTGCCCTCGCTGTAGGTCTCCACAAATTTATTTCCCTGCAGTGCAGAGTGGATGATTCTTCTCTCGTAAGGATTCATCGGCTCTAAGGAAACCGGTCTTCTGGTCTTTTTCACTTTGTAAGCGATGTTTCTTGCCAGGTTTTCCAGTGTTTCTTTTCTGCGCTTGCGGTAATTTTCCGTATCAAGTTTGACACGAACGTAATCCTTCTGCTCTTTATTGACTACAAGGCTGGTCAGATACTGAAGGGAATCCAGCGTCTGTCCTCTTTTGCCGATCAGGATGCCCATATCCTCACCGGCAAAATCAACTTCAAGAGAACCGTTCTCGGCATTATACTCCATCTGGATCTCAACCGGGAGCTCCATGGCTTTGAATACACCGCTTAAGAACTCAAGTGCCGTTGCCTTGATCTGGGCGATTTCCTCGTCTGTTCTCTGAACTACTTCACGCTCTTCTCTTGGCTCGGAGCGTCTTGCAGTTTCTGCCTGACGCGGAGCAGATTTTCTTTCCGTTTCTTTCTTTACAGCTTCTTTTTTCGGCGCTTCCTTTACCGGTGCAGGAGCTGCCTCTTTTTTCTCTGGTTTCTGGGGTGCTTCCGGTTCTTTTTCCGGTGCGGCTTTTACAGCGGCACGGATCACAGCCGGTTTACTTCCGATTCCAAAGAATCCGGAACTGCCTTCGCTGATGACCTGGATCTCCAGTTTATCGCTGGCAGCCTGAAGCTCAATGCAGGCTTTTGTAATAGCGTCGTCCACGGTTTTTGCGGATACTTCGATAAACTCCATAAAGATTTACCCCCTATTTTTTCTTTTTGCTGTTCTTTTCATCAAACTGTTTTACCATGTTTGCTTTCGCAGCGATGCTTCCGGCGCGGTATTCCTGATTACTGTTGTAATACTCAGTCGAAGCTTTTCTTGCTGCCTCTTTTTCCTCAGCAGACGGCTCTTCGTTCTCCTGTACCTGAATATTACGCACACTCTGCGTTGCAGCCTGTGTGATTTTCTGCGGCGGAAGGCCGGCTTTTTCTCTCTTCTTTGCAGCTTTTTCTTGGTTTTTGCGGATCACCTCATCCATGTCAATGGAAGACATATGACGGTTGATCACAATCTGCTGTACGCTTCGAACAAGCGCACCTGCAATCCAGTAAATACCAATACCGATGGAGAACGATAAACACATAAATGCGGAGAAAACAGGCATTACCGTGTTCATGGTCTTCATAGAATTTTCCATGGAGTTTGCTGTCTTATTTCCGTTGTTGGAAGATGGTGCCTGCGGCATCAGCTTGTAATTCAGCCACTGGGTAAACCATGCCAGAACCGGCACCAGAATTGCTCCTGCAATCAGAAGCGCAGATCCGTTTGCCATACCCTCGCGGATGACATCCATCGGAGACTGTGTGATATTAAATCCAAGGAACATGTTGATATGCTTGGACTCCGCGGCGGTTTTTGTAATGGTATCCGCAATACCGGAGAACTCGCTGATGTCGGCCAGCTTCGTCCACTGGGACGGTTTCAGCACATAAAACATGTCCAGAAGGTTATTTTCGGTTAATGTTTCACTTACTTTACTGTACATGGTAACACGGTTATCTGTGATAAACTGTGTCAGAATTCCAGAATATCCTGATACACCCATCATCTGTGTTGTCAGTCCCTGGAATACATTGCGGACACTTCCGATATATCCCGGAATATGATAGATAACCTGGTACAGCGCAAGCAGAATCGGCATCTGAACCAGCAGTGTACTGCAGCTTCCTGTCGGGGAGACACCGTATTTCTGATAAACTGCCATGGTCTCTTCAGATTTTTTCATCTGAGAAGCCTGGTCTTTTTTGTTCTGATATTTCTTTTCAATTCTCTGCAGATCCGGCTGCATTACGCTCATCATCTTCGACATCTTCTGCTGCTTGATCTGAAGCGGCGTCAGAACGAGATAAATGATAATCGTATACAGAATAATCGCAATACCGATGTTCGGAATTCCAATTTTTTCCAGACAAAAATAAATTCCATTGATCAGCCAGCCGAGGATCTGGCATACCCACCCGATAATCGGCCACGTTGACTTACTCAGTACGATATCCAAAACGTCTTTTCCTCCTTATTTATCTACGGCACAGGGTCGTAACCTCCGTGTGAAAACGGGTTACATCTCAGTATTCTCCATAATGCCAGCAGACTTCCTTTGAAAGCACCATATTTCTGAATCGCTTCCAGCCCGTACTGCGAGCAGGTCGGCGTATAAGGGCAGTGCACCCTCTTCAGAGGAGACAGGTACTTCTGATAAAACCGGATACCTTTTATCAATACCGTCTTCATTCTTCTGTTTCCTTTAATATATGATGCAGTTTTCCCAGATGCAAAAGTGCTCCCTCTATCTCGAAATACGTACAGTTTTTTGCATTAACTCTTGCGATCACAACTACATCCATTCCACACTGAAATTCCTCTTCATGCAGACGATAACTCTCCCGGATCAGTCTCGCCAGATGGTGGCGCACAACGCTGTTTCCCACCTTTTTGCTTACTGAAATTCCAATCCGGTTCCGTCCCAGCTGATTTTTCTTCACATACATGACCAGAAATCGGTTTGCAAACGATGTTCCCTGCTTATAAACCAGCTGAAAATCTCTGTTTTTTTTCAGGCTTTCCGAATATTTCATGAATCCATTCTTTCCTTCATGATTTGTCTAAATTTTCTTTTCCTTGAATAGCTTTAGATAGAAGAAAAGACCACATAAATTTTATGCGGCCTTTGGTTTTATGCTGATAATTTTTTTCTTCCTTTTAATCTTCTTGCAGCTAAAACTTTTCTTCCACCTTTTGTGCTCATTCTTGCTCTGAATCCGTGAACTTTAGCTCTGGATCTTTTTTTCGGCTGAAATGTCATTTTCATAAGATAAGGCACCTCCTTTAAATTCTAATCAATAACTGCCTGCAAGGCAGTATTTCACTACATGTATGACAGAAAACATCATTTCAATTATATTCATAAACCCCCATTTCGTCAACCCTAAAATCAATAATTTTCGCAGTTTTTTTCGGGAAAAATGCCGCTCTAACGCGGTTTTCCGGTCTGCCGCTGCCCGTGCCTTCCGTGTGCTGATTTTCGGTTTATCCACAACTTATCCACACTGTCCGCCACACGCGTACAAATACCAGTTCGATTTTTGCGCTTTCCACACGATATCTTGTAACCGTAATCAACATTATCCACAATCTGTGGATAACCTTGTGGATAACTTTCGGTTTTGCTGTGTACAACCTGTGGGCATTTCCAATTTTTCCAGTATTTACGCCATGTATAATGTGTATATAAGTTTTCCAGACTTTACACATTTCGGTTTTTCCAGCCCTCTATCCACAATTTTATCAACATAAGATTCCCTGTTATCCACAAACTATCCTCCATTTCATCAACAGGAAAATTTTTTACACATTCTGTGGATAAAAAAATAATTATCCACATTTTTGGGTTGAATAAAACGGCATTTTATTATATCATATAGAAGTAAAAATGCGACTATTCGGGGAAAATTTCGTTTTCCACACAGAAGTTATCGTTACTGTTCACTCAGCAGTGAAACACTTGCTGTTTCGCTGCGTAAGAAAATGATTCAGGTGTGAGCAGCCCTCCTTTTGCATAGCAAAACTTTAAATGAGGGCTGCGAATGTTACAGTTCACAGAGTAGCTGTGAACTGTAACAAGTTATCCCCAAAAAGCAATGATTATAGAAGCGGAGCGACAGAAAAAGCATGGAAATCGTACAAGATAAATGGAAAGAAATACTGCAGAGAGTGCGGGACGAGCACGAATTATCTGAGATCTCCTTTACTACATGGATTGAACCACTTACGATCCATTCGGTTGAGGACAATCTGATCACAATCCTGGTTCCATCCGAAAAAATGGGTCTCGATTACGTGAGCAAAAAATATACTCTTCCTATTAAAGTGGCAATCGCGGAAATCACAGGTGTCAACTATGAGATCCGCTTTATTCTTCCGGAAGAAGTGAAACAGGAAAAAGCGCCTGCTCCCGTCCAGAAAAATCTCTATGTGCCGAACCTGAATCCAAAGTATACCTTTGATACCTTCGTGGTCGGCAGCAATAACAAATTTGCCCATGCAGCTTCTCTCGCCGTGGCCGAATCCCCGGGAGAAATCTACAATCCGCTGTTTTTATACGGTGGTGTTGGACTGGGCAAAACCCATCTGATGCACTCGATCGCACATTTTATTCTTCAGAAAAACCCGTCTTCGCGGATTCTCTACGTAACGAGTGAAGAATTTACCAATGAAGTCATCGAGGCCATCCGAAACAGCAACAACACCGCAATGACCAAATTCCGTGAGAAATACCGCAATATCGACGTACTTCTCATCGATGATGTGCAGTTTATTATAGGAAAGGAATCCACGCAGGAAGAGTTTTTCCATACCTTCAATACGCTGCACGGCGCCAACAAACAGATCATCCTTTCTTCGGATCGTCCCCCGAAAGACATGGATATTCTGGAAGACCGCATCCGTTCCCGTTTCGAATGGGGACTCCTTGCCGACATCCAGAGCCCGGATTACGAGACGCGAATCGCCATTCTCCGAAAGAAACAGGAATTAGACGGCTATTCCGTCAGCGACGATGTGATCGAATACATCGCTTCCAATATTAAATCGAACATCCGTGAGTTGGAAGGCGCTCTCAACAAAATCATTGCATACGCAAACCTTGAAAAACGTGAAATCAACATTGATCTTGCAGAGCAGGTGCTGCGCGACATCATCTCCCCGAACGAGAAGAAGGTGATCACGCCGGAATTTATCATCGACACCGTTGCAGATCACTTCGATATTACGCCGTCCGACATTGTCGGCAGCAAGCGGAGCAGCAAAATCGTATTCCCGCGCCAGATCGCAATGTATCTGTGCCGCGAAATGCTCGATGCCCCGCTGACCGGAATCGGAAAAATGATGGGCGACCGCGATCATACCACTGTCATGCACGGCATTGAGAAGATCGAAAAGGAAATGAGTGCTAAAGACAGTGTCCGCAACACGGTAGACATCTTAAAGAAGAAGATCAACCCGTCGAAATAGGCGGAGCCTTTGTAACTCTGTCAAAACGGTTAAAACCGATTTACATTTATATAAGAAGAAACTCATCGGTTGACAGGCCCTTATTTATACACAAACCGATGTGGAAAGCCTGTGGATGAATTGTGGACAAATTTGGGGCCTGAAGTTATCAACATTTCATACACAGGTTCACGTTCGATTATTCACAGAGTTATACAGATCGATTTTTCCAGTATTTCCGCATTCTTGACGGGGTTTTCCACATATCCACAGCCCCTACGACTAAGACTACGGATTTTTACTATATTTTTTCTTTATAAGCAGACTCACCAAACAGTGAGGAAAGGAGAGTTATCCACAATTATGAAATTAGTGTTTGACAAAGCAGACCTTGTAAAAAGCGTTGGTATCGCTATGAAAGCTGTCTCCGGTAAAACAACCATGCCGATTCTGGAATGCATTCTGATTGATGCATCTTCCAACGTGATCAAATTTACCTCCAACGATATGGAACTCGGAATCGAAACCATCGTCACAGGTATGATTCTGGAACGCGGTATTGTTGCTCTGGATGCAAAGATTTTTTCTGAGATCGTAAGAAAACTTCCGGATAATCAGGTTACAATAGAAACAGATGAAAATCTGGTAACCACGATTACGTGTGAAAAAGCAAAATTCAACATTCCGGGACAGTCAGGAGAAGATTTTTCCTATCTGCCGATTCTCGAAACTTCCGATTGTGTTTCCATTTCCCAGTTCACCTTAAAAGAACTGATCCGTCAGACCATTTTCTCCATTGCAGCCAATGAGAACAACAAACTGATGACCGGTGAGCTTTTTGAAATCAAAGATAACACACTTCGCGTCGTATCTCTGGACGGACACCGTATTGCGATCCGCAGAATTGAGCTGAAAGATTCGTATCCGGACCGAAAAGTCGTTGTTCCGGGAAAAACCCTGAACGAAATCAGCAAAATTCTGTCCGGCGAGATGGATGATCAGATTGATATTTACTTCTCGGAAAACCACATTATGTTCAAGTTCGATGATACAACGGTCGTTTCCAGACTGATCGACGGTGAATATTTCCGCATCGACCAGATGCTTTCGAGTGATTATGAGACAAAAGTGACGATCAACAAAAAAGAATTCTTAAGCTGTATCGACCGTGCGACGCTTCTTGTCAAAGAAGGCGACAAAAAACCGATCATCATCGACATCCAGGATGGAGCGATGGAACTGCAGATCAACTCCGCGATGGGTTCCATGAAAGAAGAGATCGATATCAACAAAGAAGGCAAGGATATTATGATCGGTTTTAACCCGAAATTCCTGATCGATGCACTTCGTGTTATTGACGACGAGGAAATTTCGATTTATCTGGTCAACCCGAAGGCTCCATGTTTTATCCGGAACGAAGAAGAGAGCTATATCTATCTGATTCTGCCGGTAAACTTCAATTCCGTGAGATAAGTCACATAAGTTTGAAATCTGCCGGAACCTTTTCTGAAAGAACTTTCAGCGGTTTTACAGCCACACAGGTTGAAAACTGCGAACTTACGTGAGGAAAAGGCACGGCAGTGCAGGAGGAAAAAATGGAAATTATTACGCTGCGTGAAGATTACATCAAACTGGGCCAGGCATTAAAAGCTGCGGCTCTGGTAGAAGACGGCGTGGAAGCAAAGCTCGTCATCAAGGACGGCTGCGTGACCGTAAATGGTGAAGTAGATACCCGCCGCGGCCGCAAGCTCTATGACGGAGATGTTGTCTGCTACAATGGAAATGAGATACAAATTAAAAAATAAGGCTTAAAAACTTAAGCTGATTTTTCACGGACGAGTGCTCATGTATATCAAATCTTTAGAACTGAAGAACTATCGGAATTATGAGAGTTTATGCATAAATATCAGCCCCGGAACGAATATTCTCTACGGCGACAATGCCCAGGGAAAGACGAATATTCTCGAGGCTTTATATCTCGCGGGTACGACAAAATCGCACCGCGGCAGCAAGGACCGCGAAATCATCCAGTTTGACCGGGAGGAAGCCCATATCCGGATGATGGTGGAGCGGAACGGCAGCACGCATAAAATCGATATGCATCTGAAAAAAAATAAATCCAAGGGAATCGCCATCGATGGAGTTCCGATCCGCAAAGCGTCGGAACTTTTTGGCATTGTAAATATTGTGTTTTTCTCTCCGGAGGACCTGAATATCATCAAAAACGGTCCTGCGGAACGCCGGCGTTTCCTGGATAGCGAAATTTGTCAATTGTCAAGACTATACATGATCGAGCTTGCCAATTATAATAAAGTGGTGGCGCAGAGAAACAAGCTGCTTAAAGAGATTTCGTTTTCCGGCAGAATGGCGGATACGCTCGAGATCTGGGATGAGCAGATGGTCCGCTATGGAACAAGCATTATTTCCGAGCGGAAAAAGTTTATCAGCCGCCTGAATGATATTTTATCCGAGATCCATCAGAATCTGACCGGAGGAAAGGAGCAGATTCTGATTACTTATGAACCGAATGTGTCCGAGGAAGCGTTTTCCGAAGAGTTAAAAGCCGGAAGAGAGCGTGATCTGCGTTTCGGACAGTCCTACACCGGGCCGCACCGGGACGATTTCTGTGTGCGGGTCAACGACATTGATATCCGTAAATACGGTTCCCAGGGGCAGCAGAGGACGGCGGCGCTTTCGCTGAAACTGGCGGAGATCCGTCTGGTCGAGGAGGAAATTCACGATACACCGGTTTTACTGCTGGATGATGTTTTGTCGGAGCTGGACGGCAGCCGGCAGAATTATCTTCTGCAGAGCATTCACAGCATACAGACACTGATTACCTGTACCGGACTGGACGAGTTTGTCGAAAATCATTTTGAGGCAAACAGCGTATTCCAGGTGGTCGAGGGATCTGTGTTTCACAAAGAAACAGGAGGAATCTAAATGAGTACAGAGAACATGGAAAAGACAGAGTATGGTGCAGACCAGATTCAGATTCTGGAGGGTCTGGAAGCCGTACGGAAGCGCCCAGGTATGTATATCGGCAGTACCTCCGCACGGGGACTTCACCATCTGGTCTATGAGATTGTCGACAACTCGGTAGACGAGGCACTGGCAGGATACTGCAAAAATATTGACGTTACGATTAACCCGGACAACTCCATCACCGTCATCGACGACGGCCGTGGTATTCCGGTCGGCATCAATCATAAGTCGGGCCTTCCGGCTGTTGAGGTTGTTTTTACGGTGCTGCACGCAGGCGGAAAGTTCGGCGGCGGAGGGTACAAGGTATCCGGCGGTCTGCACGGCGTTGGTGCATCCGTTGTAAATGCGCTGTCCAACTGGCTTGAGGTGCGCGTTTATCACGATGGAAAGGTTTACTTCCAGCGGTATGAGCGCGGAAAAACCATGAATAAGCTGGAGGTCATCGATACCTGTCCGATCGAAAAAACAGGTACCGAGGTCCGTTTTCTGCCGGATGACACGATGTTCGAGGAGACGGTTTATGATTACGACGTTTTAAAAACAAGACTCCGCGAGACCGCATTTCTGACCAAGGGACTGCGCATTGTTCTGCGCGATCTGCGCACGGATCCGGTAGTGGAAAAAGCATTCCACTACGAGGGCGGTATCAAAGAGTTTGTCAGCTACCTGAACAAGAGCAAAACGGCGCTCTACCCGGACATCATCTACTGCGAGGGAGAAAGAGACGGCGTTCTCGTTGAGGTTGCGATGCAGCACAACGATTCCTATCAGGAAAATACGTACGGTTTCGTCAACAACATTACGACGCCGGAGGGCGGTACCCATATCGTGGGCTTCCGGAATGCGCTGACGAAAACCTTTAATGAATATGCAAGAGCAAATAAACTGTTAAAAGACAGCGAACCGAACCTGACCGGAGAGGATATCCGCGAGGGTATGACGGCGATTGTCAGCATCAAAATCGAGGAGCCGCAGTTCGAGGGCCAGACAAAGCAGAAACTTGGAAACAGCGAGGCGAGAGGAGCAGTCGACAATATCGTGAGCACCCAGCTCGAGCTGTTCCTGGAGCAGAACCCAGCTGTCGCAAAAACGATCGTTGAAAAGTCCCTGCTTTCCCAGCGTGCGAGAGAGGCTGCAAGAAAAGCGCGTGACCTGACGAGAAGAAAATCCGCACTGGACGGTATGTCCCTGCCTGGAAAACTGGCAGACTGCACCGACAAGGATCCGAAAAACTGTGAGATCTTCCTGGTCGAGGGAGATTCCGCGGGCGGTTCCGCAAAATCCGCGAGAAGCCGTGCAACGCAGGCGATCCTGCCTCTGCGTGGAAAAATCCTGAATGTAGAGAAAGCACGTCTCGATAAAATTTATGCCAATGCCGAGATCAAAGCGATGATTACGGCATTCGGAACCGGAATCCACGACGATTTCGATATCACCAAACTGCGCTACGACAAGATCATCATCATGACCGATGCCGATGTCGACGGCGCGCACATCGACACACTGATGCTGACGTTCCTGTACCGCTTCATGCCGGAGCTGATCAAACAGGGCCACGTTTACCTGGCACAGCCGCCGCTGTTCAAGATTGAGAAAAACAAAAAAGTATGGTACGCATACGATGACGATCAGATGAATCAGATCCTCAATGAGATCGGACGCGGAGATAATAAGATCCAGCGTTACAAAGGACTGGGAGAGATGGATGCGGAGCAGCTCTGGGAGACCACCATGGACCCAGAACGCCGTGTTCTGCGCCGCGTTGTGTTCGATGAAGAGTATTCTTCTGAAATTGATCTTACCTTCAATACGCTCATGGGCGACAAGGTAGAACCGCGCCGTGACTTTATCGAAGAGAGAGCAAAATACGCAAACAACCTGGATATCTAAAAAGTCCTGTGAACTGAAGTGGAGGAAAAGATGGAAGATAATGTTTTTGATAAAATTCACGAGGTCGATCTGAAAGACACGATGGAGGAATCCTACATCAACTATGCGATGAGCGTAATTGCATCCCGTGCACTTCCAGACGTCCGCGATGGCTTAAAGCCGGTACAGAGACGTATTCTGTACTCCATGAGTGAACTGAACAATACGCCGGATAAGCCGCACCGTAAGTGCGCGCGTATCGTCGGTGATACGATGGGTAAATATCACCCGCACGGCGACAGCTCTATCTACGGAGCACTCGTCAACATGGCACAGGACTGGGCAACCCGTTATCCGATGGTGGACGGCCATGGAAACTTCGGTTCCGTCGACGGCGACGGCGCTGCGGCTATGCGATACACCGAGGCACGTTTAAGCAAAATCTCGATGGAGATGCTGGCGGATATCAACAAAGACACCGTAGACTTCGCCCCGAACTTTGATGAAACCGAAAAAGAGCCTGTTGTTATGCCGGCCCGCTACCCGAACCTTCTGGTAAACGGTACTTCCGGTATCGCAGTCGGTATGGCAACGAACATCCCGCCGCACAATCTGCGCGAGGTGGTAAGTGCCATTGTAAAAATTATTGATAATATCATCGAGGAGGATCGTACGACAGATCTCGAGGAGATTCTCGGCATTGTAAAAGGCCCTGACTTCCCGACCGGAGCAGAAATCCTCGGCACCCGCGGCATCGACGAGGCCTACCGTACCGGCCGCGGTAAAATCCGTGTTCGTGCGGTATCAAACATCGAGACACTGCCGAACGGAAAGAGCGAGATCATCGTAACCGAGATCCCGTACATGGTAAACAAGGCGCGCCTGATCGAGAACATCGCCGCGCTGGTAAGAGATAAAAAGATCGACGGCATCACCGGCATTGCGGACCACTCCAACCGTGAGGGTATGCGCATCTGTATCGAACTGCGCCGCGACGCCAATGCAAACGTCATCTTAAACCAGCTGTACAAACATACCCAGATGCAGGATACCTTTGGTGTGATCATGCTTGCACTGGTAAACAATCAGCCGAAAGTCATGAACCTTCTGGAGATGCTGACGTATTATCTGCAGCACCAGGAAGAGGTTGTGACGAGAAGAACGAAATACGACCTGAACAAAGCGCAGGAGAGAAGCCATATTCTGGAAGGACTCTTAAAAGCGCTTGACCATATTGACGAAGTGATCCATATCATCCGTGCATCCGCGAATGCGGCAGAGGCGAAGAAGAACCTGATGGAACGCTTCGATCTGAGTGATGCCCAAGCCCAGGCAATCGTAGACATGCGTCTGCGCGCTCTGACCGGTCTGGAACGGGAGAAGCTCGAGAACGAGTACAAAGAGCTGATGGCGCGCATCGAGCAGTTAAAAGCCATCCTCGCAGACCGCAAGGTGCTTCTTGGCGTTATCCGCAGGGAGATTCTGAACGTATCCGAAAAATACGGCGATGACAGAAGAACTTCCATCGGCTTTGATGAGTACGATCTCTCCATGGAGGATCTGATTCCGCGCGAGAATACCGTCATCACCATGACGAAACTGGGCTATATCAAACGTATGACCGTTGACAACTTCCGCAGCCAGAACCGCGGCGGTAAGGGAATCAAGGGCATGCAGACCATCGAGGACGACTACATCGAGGAGCTTCTGATGACGACGACCCATCATTACCTGATGTTCTTTACGAATACGGGAAGAGTCTACCGTCTGAAAGCATACGAGATTCCGGAGGCGTCCAGAACCGCAAGAGGAACGGCGATTGTCAACCTTCTCCAGCTGCAGCCGGGAGAGAAGATTACCGCTGTTATTCCAATGCGCAAATATGAGAAGGGCCATTATCTGTTTATGGCAACGAAAAAGGGACTGGTGAAGAAGACGCCGCTCGAAGAGTACGAGAACGTCAGAAAAACGGGTCTTGCTGCCATTGCGCTCCGCGATGATGATGAACTGATTGAAGTTAAGACAACTGATAACGAGAAAGAGATTATTCTGGTAACGAAATTCGGCCAGTGTATCCGCTTTAAGGAAAACGATGTGCGTACGACAGGCCGTGTTTCCATGGGTGTACGCGGCATCAACCTTCTGGACGGCGATGAAGTAGTCGGCATGCAGATCTGCACGCAGGGAGACTATCTCCTTGTCGTATCCGAAAACGGCATGGGCAAACGGACGCCGATGGCAGAGTTTACCGTACAGCTCCGCGGCGGCAAGGGTGTCAAATGCTATAAGATTACCGAAAAGACCGGAAACCTGATCGGTTCCAAGGCGGTCAACGAGGATAATGAGATCATGATGATCACCACAGAGGGAATCATCATCCGTACGCCATGCTCCGGCATTTCTGTGATGGGACGGATCACATCCGGCGTTAAGCTGATGGATGTGGACGGCGAAATCAAGGTTGCCAGCATTGCAAAAGTAAGAGACAAAGAGGCGTCCGAGGAGACTCCGGTTTCGGTGGAAGAGACCGAAAGTGCTTCTGAGGAAACGAAGGAATAATACAGCGTCGCAAAACGTGTCTGAGAGAAAAAAGCTCAGGCACGTTTTTCTCGTTTGGGGAAGGGGAGAAAAATATGAAACGAATTTTACTGATGGTGCTGCGGAATCTGCTTCTGGTTCCGTGGATGTGGTGCCGGCTCTGTTACCATGCAGCGCATCCGGACAAGTACAGTCTGGAAGAGCACTTTAAAATGCTGCGCTTTATTGTACAGCGGGCGAACAAAGGCGGAAACGTCATTGTGGAATCCTATGGAGCAGAAAATCTTCCGGAGCAGGACGGTTTTGTGATGTATCCGAATCACCAGGGACTGTACGATGTGCTGGCGATCGCAGGAGCGTGCTCGCGTACCTTTACAGTTGTTGCCAAAAAAGAGGTAGAGCATATTCCGTTTTTAAAACAGGTCTTTGCGTGCATCCACGCGCTGTTTATGGACCGGGAGAATCTGCGGCAGTCAATGCAGGTTATCAATGAGGCGGCCGATGCCGTAAAAGAAGGCAAAAACGTCATTCTGTTTCCGGAAGGAACGAGGAGCAGAAAGGGAAACCAGCTGCTGGAGTTTAAAAGCGGCAGCTTCAAGATCGCAGTAAAAGCAAAATGCCCAATCGTGCCGGTTGCGTTAAAAAACTGTTTTGTTCCGTTTGACTCCAATACCGTCCGTCCCGTAACGGTAGAAGTCCATTTTCTCGACCCGATCCCATACGAGGAATACCAGGGAATGAAGACAACAGAGATTGCCGAGATGGTAAAGAAGAGAA
>OIDZ01000026.1_pt1 | contig 44555 bp, 36 predicted proteins | sample 1581681 | NCBI WGS metagenome assembly OIDZ01 (sample SAMEA3882512, study PRJEB24775) | human gut metagenome | biome: human-associated habitat; feature: intestine environment; material: feces | place: Netherlands | collected 2009/2010
TCACCACCAGAAACAGAATCATCGCGTCGCTCGCCCGCCCGTCCGAATGAACGCGCGCCATTTTCCGCATCGCCGCCATCCCCGCCGGGGTCGCCGCGCCGCCCGCGCCGAGCATGTTCGCCGACAGATTCAGGCTGACGTCGCCCAGCGCCGCCTCCTCCCCCGGCGCAAAGCGGAACAGGCGCGAGAGCGGCTTTTCCATCGCCCGCGCCAGCGCGTCCGCCGCGCCGCTCTCCCGCAGAACGCCGAGCAGCCCGCCAAAAAACGCATACGCGCCCGCCAGCCTCATCAGCAGCCCGACGGCCTCCCCGCCGCCGGAAAGCAGCGCGCGCTGCGCGGCGTCCGGCCGCCCCGTCGCCGCCGCGTAAAGAAGCCCCGCCAGCATCAGCGCGCAGAAAACGCCGTTCATGCCATCACCCCGTCGAAGGTATGAAACCGGCGGGGAAAAAAGAAGGGAGCTTTCGCTCCCCATGTTCAGCCGTTTCCAGCCATGCCTGTGTCAACAATCACATCCAGAATCGTGCCGTCTGCCGCGTCAAGGGTGACGACGCTGATTCCCTCCGCGCTATGAAACCAGACGTTCCAAACCGTCTTCCCTTCCTCCTTTCGGCAAACCGCGTAAGTCACGCTTTCCGGGTCGTTCGGCCATTCTGCGGATACCCCGTCGTCACTCGCCAACGCCTGCCGTGCCAGCGCAAGCGCATCCCGTTCACCCAACATGCCGGATTCCGGCAGAACGTGGTTGTAACGTGTCGCGCTGAACCCTGCCGCAACCATCCGCTCATCGAGCCGCGCGTCGCCCGCCGGTGTGCGCGTCCAGCCGTCGTCGGGATATTCCATCCGAATAGCCTTCAAGTCCGCCATCAGTTTTTCCAGTTCGGTCAGACATTCCGCGCCGTATACGCTCGCTCTGCCCCACGTTGATTCCGTCACATCCGGCAGTTCTTCGCCTTCGTGCGTCCAGCCGACCGACTGAATCGTCCCGCTCCCGTCAAATGCCGCCGCGTAGCGCCCCATGCGTTCGCTGTGGCTGGAAAACGCCTGATCGGCAGTCGTTTCGTCGTCGATTTCAAGCAGAATCCCATCGTCCTCCGCCGGAATGTTCGGCACAAATACAATCTGCTTCTTTCCGTCTTCAATCCGCTCCCATGCGTCAAACAGCGCAAGGTTTTCTTCCGTCAGGCCGTATTTTTCCCGAACCGCATCCCGGGCTTTCATCGTGTCGGGTTCGCTTTTATCCGTCAGCCGCGCGCCGTCCAGCCCTTCCGGCTTGAGCGGATCTTCCCGTTCCGTTTCCTTCAATCCTTCGTCCATCGCCTGTGCCGTTCCCGTGATTTCATACCATTCCTCGCCCGCCTTGCGCCGCTCGATGCCGCGCGCTAGAAGCGCCGTATCCCACACGTCGGAGGAAAAATCACCGCCGACCGCTTCGCCGTCGCGACCCGCCTCGGGGCAGGAGCCTCCGCTTCGCCGTCGTTTGACCAGCTCGCCTCCGCCTTTCCATCGCGAATCGTGACGATATAATCGCCCAGCTTCCACGCAAAATCTCCAACGTCCTCGTCGGCGCTGTAGGTGACGACCGTTTCCCCCGCTTTTTCCTCCACCGTGCAGCGGAAAAAGCTGTCCATATCCCGCGTGAAGCCGTACTTTTCTTCCAGCGCCTGATGCGCCAGCAGCTTCGCGTCGTATTTCGCCGAGCGCGTCAGCCCCGCCGCCACGGCTGCCGCTGCTGCCAGCACTAAAATCAGCGCCGCTGCAAGCCACACCATCCGCTTGGGTCTCGCATGCGTCGGCTTATCCTCAAGCTGCATCAACGTCTGACGAACACGCTTTTCCAGCATATCGCCCCGCGGCGCATAGACCGCCCGCCATTCCGCTTTTTTCATTGCGCATCCTCCTCGATATATACGCGCAGTTTCTCCCTTGCCCGTGCCAGCCCTGCGCAAACCGCGCCCTTCGTCACGCCCATCAATTTCGCAACTTCGTACACGTCGTAGCCTTCCATGTAATACAGGACAACCATCGTGCGCTCCTTCTGCGGCAGGCTGTCGATGGCCTCCCGCAGCGCCGAAATATGTTCGCTTTCCGTCGGCCTGTCCGTCACCTCGTCGGTCGGAATCATTCGTTTCTGCCGCCGCTGCATGTCCACGCAGACGCGAATCAAAATGCGCGTGAGCCATGTCGTAAACAGCGCTTCATCCCGCAGGGTTCGCCGCTTTTCCCATGCCCGGGCGATGGCTTCCGCCACCGCGTCAAGCCGGTCGCTTTCCCCGCGCAGATAGCTCGCCGCGACGCGGTATAGACTTCCCTGCGCCGCCGTTACCCGCCGGGCAAACTCCCGTTGTTCCACTTTGATCACTCCTTTCGTGCTCTTTCGGACGTCCTTTCACCTATTAGACGGATGAAACGGCATCCAGATTCGCCGTTTTCACTTTTTCTTTTGAAAAATTTCGTTCTAAAAGAAAAAGAGCGCCGCGTCTCCCCGTTTGGCACGGATGAACGCAGCGCCCTTTTATATGTTCCCTACCGCAAAGCGATAAAAAGTGGAAGGTGCAGGGAACTCAGTTCCCTGCTGGGGTTTGGGGCAAAGCCCCAACGCCCCCTCACAGGATCAGATCGTGCAGACCCAGCGGCGGCACATCCTCCGCCTTTTTGCCCAGCTTGACGCACTTCATCAGCAGCTTCGCCGTGTCGATGCTCGTCACGCAGGCAATGCCGTATTCAACCGCCATGCGGCGCAGGCGGAAGCCCGCGCGCATCGGGTCGCGGCCATGGGTCGGCGTGGCGATAATCAGGCGGATTTTGCCGGAATCGAACAACTTGGCCAGCTTATCCGTATCCTCGCCGGGGCGCGGCACGGGCTGCGCGCCAACATAGTGGTGGTTGAGCCTGTGCGCCGTGCCCGTCGTCGCGTAAATCTCAAAGCCGAGTGCGGCGAAGGTTTCGGCCAGCTCAAGCGCCTCGCGCTTGTCGTGATCCGCGATGGAGAAGAGCACGCCGCCCTCCTCCGGCTTCGGAATCGCCATCTTCGTGGAGGCAAAGCCCTTGAGGTACGCCTCCTCCGCCGTCTCCGCCAGACCCAGCGCCTCGCCGGTGGATTTCATTTCCGGCCCAAGGCTGACCTCGACCTCCGGCAGCTTTTCAAAGCTGAACACCGGCATCTTGACCGCGACGGTCGGCGCGGGCGGATAGAGCCCCGTGCCAAAGCCCATCTCCGGCACCTTCTCGCCCAGCGACGCGCGAACGCCCAGCTCGACGATCGGGATGCCCGTGACCTTGGAAATATACGGCACGGTGCGCGAGGAGCGCGGGTTGACCTCGATGATGTACAGATCGCCCGCGTATTCGATGAACTGAATGTTCACCAGACCGCGCACATGCAGGCTGCGCGCGATGTTGATCGTGTAATCCGTCACCATGCGCTGGATGCGCGGGGCGAGGTGCTGCGGCGGATAGACGGAGATGGAGTCGCCGGAGTGAATGCCCGCGCGCTCGACGTGCTCCATAATGCCCGGAATCAGCACGTTCTCGCCGTCGCAAATCGCGTCCACCTCGATTTCGCGGCCCAGCAGGTACTTATCCACCAGAATCGGGTGCTCCTGCACGTTCATGTTGATGATGGACATGTATTCGCGGATGTGCTTTTCATCGTAGGCGATTTCCATGCCCTGACCGCCGAGCACGTAGCTCGGGCGCACGAGCACCGGATAGCCCAGCTCCGCCGCCGCCTTCGCCGCCTCGTCCGCGGTGAAGACGGTCGTGCCCTTCGGCTGCGGGATGCCCAGCCGGTTCAGCAGCTCGTTGAACAGCTCGCGGTCTTCCGCCGCGTCGATGTCGCCCAGATCGGTGCCGAGGATGCTGTATCCGGCTTCCCGAACCGTCTTGGCGAGCTTGATGGCCGTCTGGCCGCCGAACTGGCAGACCACGCCGACCGGCTGCTCGATCTCCAGCACGTTCATCACATCTTCCGGCGTGAGCGGCTCGAAATACAGGCGATCCGCGGTATCGAAGTCGGTGGAAACCGTCTCCGGGTTGTTGTTGATGATGACGGTATCGAAGCCCGCGCGCTTGAGCGCCCAGACGCAGTGCACCGAGCAGTAGTCAAACTCGATGCCCTGACCGATGCGGATCGGGCCGGAGCCGAGAACGACGACGGTTTTGCGCCCGCTGTTCTTCGCCTCGGTCGCGGTGCCGTAGGTGCTGTAGAAATACGGGCTGACGGCCTCGAACTCGCCGCCGCAGGTATCGACCATGCGGAAGGCGGGCAGCACCTTGAGCCGCTCGCGCAGCATGCGGATATCCGCCGTCTTGCAGCCGACGAAGCGCGCCATCGCGCTGTCCGCCACGCCCATCTTTTTGGCGGCCATCAGCGTGTCGCGATCCAGCGCGGCGATGCCGTCCATCGCGCGGAGCTTCTGCTCCATGCGGACGATGTTCTGCACCTTTTTGAGGAACCAGATGTCGATCTTGGTGACCTCGTGGATGTGCTCCATCGTCACGCCGCGCCGCAGCGCCTCCGCGACGACGAACGAGCGCTCGGTGTCGATATCCCGCAGCTTGCTCTCCAGCTCCTCGTCGCTGAGCGCCTCCAGCGCCGGGGTCACGAGGCTGTCCCTGCCCATTTCCAGCGAGCGCACGGCCTTGAGCAGCGCGTTTTCGAAGTTCGTGCCGATGGCCATGATTTCGCCGGTCGCCTTCATCTTCGTGCCGATGTGCTTGTCGGCGTAAACGAACTTGTCAAACGGCCAGCGCGGGAATTTCAGCACCACGTAGTCGATCGTCGGCTCGGCACAGGCGTAGGTCTGCCCGGTCACGCCGTTGACGATTTCATCGAGCGTGTAGCCCAGCGCGATGCGGGTCGTCACCTTGGCAATCGGGTAGCCCGTCGCTTTGGAGGCCAGCGCGGAGGAGCGCGACACGCGCGGGTTGACCTCGATGACGTAATACTGCATGCTGTCCGGGCTGAGCGCATACTGCACGTTGCAGCCGCCCTCGATGCCCAGCGCGCTGATGATGTTCATCGACGCGCTGCGCAGCATCTGGTGCTCCGGGTCGCGCAGGGTCTGGCTCGGCGCGACGACGATGGAATCGCCGGTGTGCACGCCGACCGGGTCGAAGTTTTCCATGTTGCAGACGGTGATGAAGTTGCCCGCGCTGTCGCGGATGACCTCGTATTCGATTTCCTTCCAGCCCGCAACGCTGCGCTCGATCAGGTTCTCGTGCACGCGGGAGGAACGCAGGCCGTCCGCGCAGATTTCGCGGAGCTGCTTTTCATCCTCCGCAATGCCGCCGCCGGTGCCGCCGAGCGTATAGGCCGGGCGCACGATGACCGGGTAGCCGTATTCGTTGGCGAAATCCACGGACGCCTGCACGTCGCGGACGATCACCGAGTCGATGCACGGCTCGCCGATGGCGAGCATCACGTTCTTGAAATCCTCGCGGTCTTCGGCGCGGCGGATGGAGTCGATCTTCGTGCCCAGAAGCTGCACGTTGTACTTTTGCAGAATCCCCTTTTCGTCCAGCTCCATCGCCAGGTTCAGGCCGGTCTGGCCGCCCAAAGACGCGAGCAGGCTGTCCGGGTGCTCCCGCGCGATGATCTTTTCCAGCGAACCGACCGTCAGCGGCTCCAGATAGACCTTATCGGCGATGCTGGTATCGGTCATAATGGTCGCCGGGTTGCTGTTGACCAGCACGACCTCCACGCCCTCCTCCTTGAGGACGCGGCAGGCCTGCGTGCCGGCGTAGTCAAACTCGGCCGCCTGACCGATGACGATCGGGCCGGAGCCGATGACCAATACCTTTCGGATATTCGGATTCTTAGGCATGCGCTTGTCCCCCTCTTACTGCACGTTGTTCGCCTTAATCATGGCGATGAAATCGTCAAACAGGTACGCCGTTTCGCACGGCCCGCCGCAGGCTTCCGGGTGGAACTGCACGGAGAACGCATTTTTATCCGTGTAGCGCACGCCCTCCACCGTCTGGTCGTTCCAGTTGAGGTGGCTGACGACCGCGCCCGCCGGAAGCTGATCGGGATCGACCATGAAGCCGTGGTTCTGCGCCGTGACGGAGCAGGTGCCGCGCGCCAGATCCTTGACCGGGTGGTTCGCGCCGTGGTGGCCGTATTTCATCTGCACCGTGCGCCCGCCCATCGCCAGCGCCATCAGCTGATGACCCAGACAAATGCCGAACATCGGCTTTTTGCCCATCAGCTCGCGGATGGTCTTTATGGCCTTCGGGTTATCCTGCGGGTCTCCGGGGCCGTTGGTCAGCATCACGCCGTCGCAGCCGGAATCGAGGATGGTCTGCGCATCCGTATCCGCCGGAAACACGCGCAGCGTGCAGCCGCGGCTCAGCAGCGCGCGCAGAATGCCGCGCTTGAGGCCGAAATCCAGCACGGCGACGGTATACGTGCCGTCGCCCTGCACGTCGTAAGCCTCCCTGCAGGTGCACTGCGCGACCTGATCGTGCATCTCGTGCGCCCTGACCAGCGCGAGATCCGCCTCGGTCGGCTCGCCCTCGACGATGCGCCCGCGCAGCGTGCCGTATTCGCGGACGTGCCGGGTCAGCGCGCGGGTATCCACGCCGCAAAGGCCGGTCACGCCCTGCTCGTCCAGATACTGGTCGAGCGTCTTCTTCATCTGCCAGTTGCTCGGCGTATCGCACAGTTCGGATACGATAAAGCCGCGCATCCGCACACCCGCGCTCTCGCTGTCGATATCGTTGATGCCCACGTTGCCCATGAGCGGATAGGTCATGCAGACGATCTGACCGCAATAAGACGGATCGGTCAGCGTTTCCTGATAGCCGGTCATGCCGGTCGTGAAGACGACCTCTCCCGTTACCGGAGCCTTGTGCCCGAACAGCGTTCCCTCGTAGCGGGTGCCGTCCTCCAGAATCAATGTTGCCATCGGCGCACTCTCCTTTACCATGAATACAAATTGAATCTCTCACGTATACAATCGCACATTATACGCAATCATATCCGTTTCGTCAATCGACCAGATGTGCAAAAAGAAAGCCGCCCAAAACGGCGGCCTTCTCAAAAGGAATGACAAAAAGACAGGAAAAAGGGAAACAGCGCGCCCATCATGCCCGAATTTGTAAAGCCGATGCGCTTCATGCCGTTTCCTCCTTTCCGTCTCTTTCCATGCGTTTTATATGGGGGGATATGCTCAGCGATAGATGATTTCGTCGCGGCGCGGGCCGTTGGAAATGAACTTGAACGGGCAGCCGACTTCCTTTTCGAGGAACTCGATGTAATGGCGCGCGTTCTCCGGCAGCTCGTCAAAATTCTTGATGCCGCGGGTATCGCACTTCCAGCCCGGCAGCTTGACGTAAATCGGCTTGCACTGCTCGAGCTTCGGCGTGACGGGGAAATGATCCACGCGCTCGCCGTTCAGCTCGTAGGCCACGCAGACCGGGATTTCGTCGAGATAGCCCAGCACGTCGAGGTTGGTCATCGCCACCGCCGTCGCGCCCTGCATCTCGCAGCCGTAGCGGGTCGCCACGCAGTCAAACCAGCCCACGCGGCGCGGGCGGCCGGTGGTCGCGCCGTATTCGCCGCGATCGCCGCCGCGCTTGCGCAGCTCCTCGGCCTCATCGCCGAACAGCTCCGTCGTGAACGGGCCCGCGCCCACGCAGGAGGAATACGCCTTCGTGACCGCGATGACCTCTTTAATGCTCCAGACCGGAACGCCCGCGCCCACTGGGCCGTAGCCGGCCAGCGGCGAGGAGGACGTGACCATCGGGTAAATACCGTGATCCGGGTCGCGGAGCGTGCCGAGCTGACCCTCCAGCAGGATCTTCTTGCCCTCGCGAACCGCCTGCATCATGTAAGCGTCGGTATCCGCCACATACGGGCGGATGCGCTCGGCGAGCTCGGTCAGCTTGACGATCAGCGCCTCCAGATCGACCGGCTCCCGGTGATAGAGGTTGACAATCATCGCGTTCTTGATATCCAGCGCGTGGGCGAGCTTCTCGCGCAGCACGTCCGGGTAATACAGCTGGCAGAGCTGCAGGCCGATCTTCTGGAATTTGTCGCCGTAGAACGGCGCAATGCCCGATTTGGTTGAACCGAAGGAGTTCTTGCCCAGACGCTCCTCCTCGTAGCAATCCAGCGCGACGTGATACGGCATGAGCACCTGCGCGCGCTCGGAAATCAGAATCTTCGGCGCCGGGAGCCCCTGCTGCTCGATGGCGGCCAGCTCCTTGAGGAAAAACTCGATATCCAGCGCAACGCCCGGGCCAAGCACGTTGACCACGCCGGGCGTACACACGCCGCTGGGCAGAAGATGGAGGGCAAAGCGGCCATAATCATTGATGATGGTATGACCGGCGTTCGCACCGCCCTGAAAACGAACCACAATGTCGGACTCGGAGGCCAGCATATCGGTGATCTTGCCCTTGCCCTCGTCGCCCCAATTCGCGCCAACAATCGCACGGACCATGGAAGGTTCAACCCCTTTCAAAGCAAAAGCGGCAGAAGCCGCCATGATAAACGCGCCCGCACCGCGTTTCCCCTGTGCAGACCGTCTCTGAACCAGTCGTTTATGATACAGGAAGCGGCGAATTTTGTCAAGCGGTTTCGCGGTTTTTGTTCGGAAATTCGCTCATACCGCACGTTCGTCGCCGCGCGGCAGCGCCGCTTCGTCCGGCGCAAGGCTCTCCACGCCGCTGAACACTCGCTCCACCAGCGCGGACAGCTCGCGCCATGCGTCGGTTTCGCCCAGCTCGTCCCTGAGCCCCACCGCGCAGCTGCGGTAATACCACGCATGGCGGCGCTTGTCGCGCTGATGAAACCGCTGGAACACGGCCTCGCCGCTTCGGGCAAAATCCCGGCTGATGGCGCGCATGTTGCTCAATTTATCGGAAAGCGCGATGATCTTCGCCGCGCGGCAGCCGCCGCAGATCCGCTTGACCGCGCCCAGCTTGCGCGCGTTCCACGTCAGGCAGGGATCGCCGCAGGCGCGCTGGCTCTCCTCGCAGACCAGCCTCGCCACGCGCACGCCGAAGCGCTCGCTGAGCGTTTCAAACGTCACGCCGCAGTCCTCCATCACGTCGTGCAGCGCGGCCGCGGCCAGCACCTGCGGGTCGTCCGTCATCGTGGAGGCAATCGCGACCACCTCCATCGGGTGAACGATGTAGGGGATTTCGCTCCCCTTGCGCGCCGCGCCGTCGTGCGCCTGCGCCGCGAAAATAACCGCCTGAGTCACCAGCGTCATGAGCCATCCTCGCTTTCCGCGTTATGCTTCGTATTCCCCGTCGAACACAAAGGCAGCCGGGCCGGTCATAAAAACGCGCCCCGTCTGTTCATCCCACCGATCGAGCAGCGTGCCGCCGTCCAGCTCGATTCCCGCCTCGCGTCCCGCCAGACCGCAGAGGTTCGCCGCGACCAGCGCCGCGCACGAGCCCGTGCCGCAGGCCAGCGTCACGCCGCTGCCGCGCTCCCAGACGCGCATGCGAAGCCGCTTTTCGGAAAGGACGTTGACAAACTCAATATTCACTTTTTTCGGAAACGCCGGATGACATTCCAGCGCCGGGCCGTATTTCGTCAGTTCAAACGTTTCCACCGGCTCGTCAAGGAAAATCACCCCGTGCGGGTTGCCCATCGAAACCGGCGTGATTTCAAACCTGCGCCCCAAGGCCGTGATCGGCGCCCGCTTGACGACGCCCTGCCCCAGCAGGCACGGCACGGCCTCGCAATCAAGAATCGGCACGCCCATATCGACGCAGACGCTCTGTGTCCGCCCGTTTTCAACGGTCAGGTTCAGCGTCTTCACGCCGGAATCGGTTTCCAGCGTCACCACCGTCTTATCCGTCATGCCCCGGTCGTAGACATATTTCCCGACGCACCGGCTGGCGTTGCCGCACATCGCCCCGCGCGAACCATCCGCATTGTACATCACCATGCGGAAATCCGCCTTGTCGCTCGGCGCGATCAGCACCAGCCCGTCGCCGCCGATCCCAAAGTGCCTGTCGCTGAGGCGGCGCGCCAGCGCGGGCGGGTCATCCACCCGCTCCTCAAACGCATTGATATAGATGTAATCGTTGCCAAGCCCCTGCATTTTGGTGAATTTCATGCGCGTCGTTCCCCGCCTTCCCGTTCGATCAGACCCACTCTATACTGTTCGCGAATGTACGCTGTTTTTCCTGCCGACCCACACAAAAACCGTGTCGTTCCGCCGTTTCTTTATCGTGATGCGAAATCGCGATGCGAAAAAGAGAGACCGCCGTTTCCGGCAGTCTCTCCCCATATTCGGTTTTACTCGGCCATGGCCGCCTGAGCGCCCGCAACCTTGCCGAAGCAGACGGACTCAGAGTAGCCGCCGGCCTGCCAGGTGACCTCGCCCGCCGCGTACAGACCCGGCACAACGGTGTCGTCCGCGTTCAGAACCTGCGCGTTCTCGTTGCAGACCACGCCGCCCTTGGTCATGTGGTTGGCCGCCTCGACGCGCACGCCGTAGTACGGGCCTTCCGCGTCCAGCGCGCGCTTCGGCACAGCCGCGATCTGCGCGTTCTCCGCGCCCGCCGCCGCGTCGGCGTTGTACTGCTCGACGGAAGCCTTCAGACCCTCGGCGTTGATGCTCAGCTTCTCGGCCAGCTCCTCGAGGGTCGCGCCCTCGGCGTAGTAGCCCAGACCCACATGCTTGCGGATGCGGTAGAAGGAATCATAGCCGGTCTTGTCGGTGATGTAGTAGGCCGCGCCGTTCGGCTGCTCCTTGATCATCGTGCCGCGATCCATGCCGGACTTGTTCGGCAGGAGCGCGCCCTCGCTGTTGGCCAGCAGGTTCATGTCCGCGCCGCCGGTCAGATCGCGATACGGCACAATGATGTTGGAGAAGAAGCTCATCTTGCCCATGTTCTCCATCTTGAAGCCGTTCTGCTCGAAGATCTTCACGAAGTCGCCGGTCGTGCCCATCTGGTTGGAGGTGTTGAAGACCTCGTAGCCCGGCGCATACTCGGCGAGCAGCTCCTTGTTGGAGCAGAAGCCGCCGGTGGTGATGATGGTGCTCGCGGCGTTGATGGTGTAGGTCTCGCCCGCGTTGTTGGTCACGATGACGCCCTTGCACGCGCCGTCCTCCATCACGAGATCGACGCCCTTGGTGCCGATGCGCACATCCACACCCAGCTCGGCCGCGGCCTTCTCCAGACCGGCCTGAATGACCTCGCCGGAGTACTGGTTGTCCTCGGCCATGTGGTTGGTGCCGCCGTAGTTGTAGTTCAGCTCAACGCCCATCGCGCGCAGCCAGGCGTCAAGGTTGTATTCCTCGTTCGCCCAGACCTGAATGCGCTCGGCGGATTCGCCGTTGCTGCTCTTCTCCTCCAGGAACTTCGCCAGACCGGCCTCGCCGACCCACTCGTCGTTGCCCGCGGCCTTCTGCGCCTCGGTGTTGATCATGTCGAAGAAGTTCATGTCGAACTTGCCGTTGCCGCTGAGGATATCCAGCTTCTCGACAAGGATGACGTTCTTATCCGCATTGGTCTGCTTGGCGCTGACCGCAGCCGCCAGACCCGCAGGGCCGCCGCCGACGATCACGATATCGCAGCTCTCCGCCGCGCGCTCCGTCGCGGTCTTCTCCGCGTTCTGCATGGCAACCTTCGGCGCTTCCAGACCGGCCTGCTGCATCGCGTCAGCCACGGCGGTCTTGATCGCGTAAGAAGAGAAGGTCGCGGCGGTCACGCTGTCCACATCCGCGGTATTCGCCTCGAGGATGCGCTCGCGGATCACCGGGAACGCGCGGTCGATCACCACGTTCGTCTCGTGGTTGTCGCCCAGCTCCACATCGGTGATTTTGCCGTCTTCGATGGTCACGTTCACGGTCATCTCGCCGTGATAGCCGTTGCCCGTCGCCGAATAGGTCTCAGCCATCGCCACGCTGCCCGTCATCACGGCGGCGGCAGCCAGCAGGCTGATCAGCTTGATCTTGTTCATGGTTCTTCCTCCTTAGATTCTGTGGGTGGAAAAGCAATCGCATCGCCTTTCCTGCCCGCGTGTTCGTTATTATATCGACATTTGGCCGCAAAGTCAACGGAAATCCTTCGTTTTTTATGACAGATTCGAGCCGTTTCTGTCTAAATTTTATGAAATTTTGAGCGTCCGGCTCACTTTATCGGCATTTTTCGCGCCCAAAAACGGCCTCCCGCGCGAAAGCGGAAGACCGTTCATTTTTGTGCAATTCGCGCAGAATCAGACCACGCCCTGCGCCTCCATCGCGTCGGCCACCTTGAGGAAGCCCGCGATGTTCGCGCCCGCGACGTAGTTGCCCGGCATGCCGTATTCCTTCGCGGCCGCGTCGATATTATGGAAGATGTTCGTCATAATCTGCTTGAGCTTGGCGTCCACCTCGTCGAACGACCAGCTCAGGCGCATGGAATTCTGGCTCATTTCCAGCGCGCTCGTCGCCACGCCGCCCGCGTTGGCCGCCTTGCCCGGCGCAAAGAGCACGCCGTGCTCGCGCAGGTAATCGGTCGCCTCCAGCGTGGTGGGCATGTTCGCGCCCTCGGCCACGGCGATGCAGCCGTTTTCAACCAGCGCCTTCGCGTCCTCCAGCCGCAGCTCGTTCTGCGTCGCACACGGCAGCGCCACATCGCATTTGACCGTGAACACGCCGCGCCCCTCGTGATACACCGCGCTCTCGCGGGCGGCGGCGTACTCGGTCAGGCGCGCGCGGCGCACCTCCTTCACATCCTTCAGCAGCGCCACGTCGATCCCCGCCGGGTCGTAAATCCAGCCGGTGGAATCCGAAACGGTGACGACCTTCGCGCCGAGCTGCTCGGCTTTCTGCACCGCGTAGATGGCGACGTTGCCCGCCCCGGAAACCGCGACCGTCTTGCCCGCGATTTCGTGCCCGTTGGCCGCCAGCATCGCCTCCGTCAGGTACAGCAGGCCGTAGCCCGTCGCCTCCGTGCGCGCCAGAGAGCCGCCGTAGGAAAGCCCCTTGCCCGTCAGCACGCCCTCGTAGCGGTTTGTCAGCCGCTTATACTGGCCGTAGAGATAGCCGATTTCGCGCGCGCCCGTGCCGATGTCGCCCGCCGGAACGTCCACATCCGCGCCGATGTACTTATACAGCTCGGTCATAAAGCTCTGGCAGAACGCCATCACCTCGCGGTCGCTCTTGCCCTTCGGGTCGAAATCGCTGCCGCCCTTGCCGCCGCCGATAGGCAGGCCGGTCAGGGAGTTTTTGAAGGTCTGCTCAAAGCCGAGGAATTTGATGATGCCCAGATTGACGCTCGGATGCAGGCGCAGGCCGCCCTTATACGGGCCGATGGCGCTGGAAAACTGCACGCGGAAGGCGTTGTTGACCTGCACCTGCCCCTGATCGTCCACCCACGGAACGCGGAAGAGAATCTGCCGCTCCGGCATGGTCAGCCGCTCGAGGAGCGCCTCGCGGCGATACTTCTCCTCGTTGCACTCGATCACCGCGCGCAGGGAATCGAGCACCTCGCGGACGGCCTGATGAAATTCCGGCTGGCTGGGATTTTCGCGCACCACGCGCGCATAGACCTCATCAACGTAAGACATGGATGAATATCCCCCTTGGCTTGAAATATGTCTGAATGTCATAAGCTTCGTTTTCAGCTTCTACATTATACGCAGACCGGGGCATTTTCGCAAGTGTTTTTGACAAAGTTTTCGTTTTTTATTCTTTTTCCGTCAAAACAGGTCGTTTTTTGCAGATTCTCTTATTTGTTTGGTCGAATACAGCAGGTGAGCAAACCCGAGATTATGCACATCTTCCGGTAACGGGCGCGCGATGCGCGCCCCTACAATGTTGCAGAAAAAAGTAACTGTGCATTACGCCGCCGTGCCCGTAGGGGCGCGCATTGCGCGCCCGCGCTTTGTGCAACATTCGCTTTTTGCTCGATGATTGATGCTTTATGCTTTCCAGTTATGGCTTAACGCAAAAAAGGCTCTCTCTAAGAGGGCATGGAGCTTGCCGCCCGCTGTGCGGGAGACAGGCAAGCAGCATGCCGAAGGTCTGTCAGCGAAGCTGACTGAAGGAGTTACAGCATTTTCCCAAGCATTTCGCTGATTTTCTTCGGGTCGGCCTTGCCGCGCAGCGCCTTCATCGCCTGCCCGACGAGGAAGCCGAACACCTTTTCGTTGCCCGCGCGATACGCCGCGACGTCCTTTTCGCATGCCGCCAGAACCTCGCTGAGCACGCGCTCGTAGGCCGCGTCGTCGCTGACCATCTCAAGGCCGTGCCGCTTGATATAGCCCTCGACATCCTCGCCGCCGTCAAACGCATAGGCGAAGACCTCCCGTGCGCTCTGGCGGCTGATGCGCCCGTCCGCCGCCGCGCGGATGATCGCGCCCAGCGCGTCGCCGGAGAGCGTCAGGTTTTCGGGCAGAACGGCCTTTTCCTTCATCATGGCCATCGTCTCGCCCATGATCCAGTTGGAGGCCTCCTTCGCCCGGCCGCAGACCGCCGCCGCCCGCTCGAACAGCTCGGCCATCGGCTTTTCCTCCGTCAGAATCCGCGCGTCGTATTCCGGCAGGCCGAATTCCCGCTGATAGCGGGCAATCTTCGCCTCCGCCAGCTCCGGCTGGCGCGCGCGCACCGCGTCGATAAACGCCTGCGAAATCTCCATCGGCGGCAGATCCGGCTCGGGGAAGTAGCGGTAATCCTGCGCGTTCTCCTTGGAGCGCATCGCAAAGGACGCATCCTTGTTGTCGTCCCAGCGGCGGGTTTGCTGCTTCACCTGCCCGCCGTCCTCGATCAGCTCCACCTGCCGGCGGTATTCGCCCGCAATCGCGCGCGCAATCGCCTTGAAGCTGTTGATGTTCTTCATCTCGGTGCGCGTGCCGAATTCCTTCTGGCCGACCGGGCGGACGGAGAGGTTCACATCCGCGCGCAGAGAGCCCTCCTGCATCCTGCAATCCGAAACGCCGAGGTATTGCAGCGTCTGGCGCAGCTTGGTCAGGTAAGCGATCACTTCCTCCGCCGAGCGCATGTCCGGCTCGGAGACGATTTCCAGCAGCGGCACGCCGCACCGGTTGTAATCCACCATCGTTTCATCCAGCCACGGGTCGTGCACCAGCTTGCCCGCGTCCTCCTCCATGTGGATTTCGTGGATGCCGACAGCCTTTTTGCCCGCCGCCGTCTCGATATCGACATGGCCGTTTCGGCAGATCGGCAGATAGAGCTGGCTGATCTGATACGCCTTGGGCAGATCGGGGTAAAAATAGTTCTTGCGGTCGAACTTGTTGTATCGCGTGATTTCGCAGTTCGTCGCCAGCCCCGCCGCCACGGCGAACTCGACGACCTTTTTGTTGGCCACCGGCAGCGTTCCGGGCATGCCCGTGCAGACCGGGCAGGTATGCGTGTTGGGCGCGCCGCCGAATTTCGTGGTGCAGCCGCAGAAAATCTTCGTCTTTGTCGCCAGCTCGACGTGAACCTCAAGGCCGATGACCATTTCATACGTTGCCATGACTCAATCCTCCTTCGGGCGGGCGCGGTGGAACGCCGTTCGCGCCTGATAGGCGCAGGCCGCGTCGAAGAGCCGCTGCTCGCCGAACGCGGGCGCGATCATCTGCGCGCCGACCGGCAGCCCCGCCCCGTCAAAGCCGCAGGGCAGTCCCTGACTGTCCGTGCCACACGGAAGGGAGATTCCCGGAAGTCCCGCAAGGTTGACAGAGATTGTGTAGATATCGCCCAGATACATCTGAATCGGGTCGTCCGCGTGCGCGCCCAGCGGGTACGCCGTCGTCGGCGCGGCCGGGGTCAGCAGGATATCCGCCTTTTCAAAGCAGGCGTCAAACCCGCGCTTGATGAGCGCCTTGACGCGCAGGGCCTTATTATAGTACGCATCGTAATAGCCCGAGGAGAGCGCGAACGCGCCCAGCATGATGCGCCGCTTGACCTCCGCGCCGAAGCCCTCGCTCCGCGCCGTCAGATACAGGTCGTGCAGATCCTCGAAATGCGCCGGGCGGAAGCCGTATTTCACGCCGTCGTAGCGGGAGAGGTTGCTGCTCGCCTCCGCGCAGGCCAGGATGTAATACGCCGGAATCGCGTAGCGGAGAATCGGCATATCAACCGCCACCAGCGCCGCGCCGAGCGCCTCCAACTCGTGCGCCGCGTCCATCACGCGCGCGCGCACCTGCTCGCCAAGCCCGTCGCCAAAATACGCCTGCGGAATACCGACGCGCAGGCCGTCGAGCCGCGTTTTCTCCGGCAGGGTCGGCGCGGGCGCGTCCACGCTCGTCGCGTCCATCTCGTCCCTGCCCATCAGCGCGGCGGTGACGGCGGCCGCATCCCGCGCGTCAATCGTCAGCGGGCCGATCTGATCCAGCGACGACGCATAGGCCAGCAGGCCGTAGCGGGAAACCGCGCCATACGTCGGCTTGATGCCCGTCACGCCGCAGAAGGACGCGGGCTGGCGGATAGAGCCGCCCGTGTCGCTGCCCAGCGCGTAAAACACCTCGCGCGCCGCGACCGCCGCCGCCGAGCCGCCGGAGGAGCCGCCCGGCACGCGGGACGCATCCCACGGGTTGCGGGTCACGCCGAAATAGGAGGATTCGGTCGAGGAGCCCATCGCGAACTCGTCCATGTTGGTCTTGCCGAGGCAGACCGCGCCGATGGCGTCGAGCTTCTGCACAACGGTCGCGTCGAACACCGGCACATAGTTTTCCAGCATCTTGGATGCGCAGGTCGTGCGCACACCCTTGGTGGAGATCAAATCCTTGACGGCCATCGGCACGCCCGCCAGCGGATGCGTCAGCTCGCCGGAATCGATGCGCTTCTGCACGGCCTCCGCGCGCGCCAGCGCCGCCTCCGGCGTGACGGTCACGAACGCATGCACCGTCGGTTCCTTTTCCTCGATGCGCGCAAGGCAGGCGCGCGCCGCATCGACCGCGCTGACCTCGCCCGCCTGTATCTTCGCGCCCAGCTCAAGGGCGGTCAAATCAAACCAATCCATCGTGCGTCCTCCTTATTCAACCGTCTTGGGAACGAGGAAACAGCCGTCCTTCTGCTTCGGCGCGTTTTGGAGGATCAGCTCGCGCGCCATGCTGGGCTTCACCTCGTCCTCGCGGAAGACGTTGACCAGCGGGAACACGTGGCTCATCGGCTCCACGCCGTCGGTATCCAATTCCGCGAGCTGATCCACATACCCGATCATTCGGGAAAGATCCGCCGCGGCCTGCGCGCGCTGATCGTCGTCCAGCTTCAGGTGCGCCAGCTCGGCGACATATGAAACGAGTTTATCGTTAATTTCCATCGTTTAATCCCCCTTACGGCTCGATTCTCTGCTGATCGCGCGGGAACAGGCAGGTCTCGCGGACGTTGTTTTCACCCAGCAGGCGCGCCGTCAGCCGCTCCAAGCCGAGGCCGAGGCCGCCGTGCGGGCATGTGCCGTATTTGTGAATCATCAGGTAGCCCGCGAAATCCTCCGGATTCATGCCCTTTTTCAGCATCTTCGCCACCTGCGTGTCGTAATCGTGGATGCGCTGGCCGCCGGTCGTCACCTCCAGCCCGCGGAAAAGCAGATCAAAGGAGAGCGTGTAGCGCGGGTCTTCGGGGTCATCCGCCGCGTAAAACGGGCGCTTCTTGCTCGGGTAATGCGTGACGAACACAAATTCGCTGCCGTATTCCTCCGCGAACAGGCGGCTGATGAGCTGCTCCTCCTCCGGCTCGAGGTCGAACGGGTCGCGGATCGCGCGGCCGTATTTCTCGCTGACCATGCGCTTCGCCTCGTCAAACCGAACCGCCGGGATGCGCGTCACATCCGGCAGGGCGACGTGCAGCGCGGCCAGCTGCGGCGCGTAATCCGTCTTCAGCACCGCCATGATGTTTTGCAGCACCTTGGTTTCCATCTGCATGACGTCCTCGAACCCGTCGATAAAGCCCATCTCAAAATCCATCGACGTGTATTCGTTCAGATGGCGCTGCGTGTTGTGCTTCTCCGCGCGGAACACCGGACCGATTTCAAACACGCGCTCGTAAACCGGCACCATCGCCTGCTTGTAAAACTGCGGGCTCTGCGCCAGATACGCGCGGCGGCCGAAGTATTCCATGCGGAACAGGTTTGCGCCGCCCTCCGCGTTCTGGGCGACGATCTTCGGGGAATGGATTTCCGTAAAGCCTTCTTTTTGCAGCGCCTCGCGGAAACCGCGGACAATGCCCTCCTGAATCTTGAACACCGCGCGCTTGCGGAGGTTGCGCAGCGTCACAAAGCGCAGCGACAAATCCGTGTCGAGCGACAGGTTCATCTTGTTTTTGCCGATCGGCACGGGCATGGCCTCCGCCGCGCGGGAGAGCACCTTGACGCGCTGCGCGTGCAGCTCCACGCCGCCCGGCGCGCGCTCGTCGCGCACCGCCTCGCCGCTGACCGTCACCGCGTCGCCGTCGCGAACGTCTTCTCCCGCGCCCAGCACGCACTGCAAAACGCCCTGCGGCATTCTCAGCAGCGCGAAGCGCACGTCGCCCAAGTCGCGCAGGGTGTGCACCAGCCCGTGCACCGTCGCCTGCGCGCCCGTTTCCATCGCCAGCACCTCATCCAGCGTACTGTGCTTTCCTTCGGTTTTGCCTGTCATTGCCTGCATCGTCATCAGCCTTCCTTTCGCCCGCATGGGCAACCCTTTGGCTGTTCGGTTCGCTTTTTTCCAAAAGAAAAACCGCCCCGAACAGATTCGTTCTGCTCGGGACGGGATCGTGTATACGCATACCCCGCGGTACCACCCAAGTTGCTGCCTGCGGCCATCACCCGGCAGCCCCTCTCATCCTTAACGCGGATCAATCGGATGCGCCTGGGCGACTGCGTTGGCGCACCGGCTCGGGAGTGTTCTTTCCGCCCGCGGGGTTTCTGCGCATGGCTCTCAGCCGGCGGCCATGCCTCTCTGGTTGAAAACGCGGGGTACTCGTCTCTTTCATTGCCGTTTTGCTTTGGATGGATGGGATTATAGCGCATCCGCATGAAGCTGTCAAGCGTTTTCTTTCGATTTCTTTTCAAAACCAGCTCAATTCTATCAGTTTATGAAAGTTTATATTGTTTTCCGTCATTTTTTGTACGAGTTTGACATCGCTCTCCGCTTCGGGGTATACTGTTCACAGCATGATTGATCGTTACGCGAACGGAGGCATCACCATGGCGTATTCTCAGCCTATCGCAGACGTGCTGCGCGAGTTTTTCGTGCTTTCCAATATCGACGCAGGCTTTGAGGAGCAGGCGGGCTGCGGCATTTTCACCTTCCGCACAAAGCTGCATTGCCGCATGCAGACGGCGCAGATGACCGTGCTCGTGCGCGAGGATAATTTTTCCACGCTGACCGCCATCCCCCTCGCCGCCGACAAAAACAGCCGTCTGGCCGTCGCGGAATACCTGACGCGCGTAAATTTCAACATGCGAAACGGCAATTTTGAATTGGATATGGAGACCGGGGAAATCCGCTTCAAGACCTACGTTCACGTCGGCGGCGGACGGCCGGATCGCGGCGCGACGCGGCTCGCCGTCATGCTCCCGTTTTTGATGCTGGATCGTTTCGGCGACGGTCTGCTCGAAGTGCTCTTCGGGTTCAAATCGCCGAGGGAAGCGTTCGAGTCCGTCCAGCGGACAAGATAAGCTTAACCCAACAAAGAGCTGTGCGCTCCGCCCTAAACGGGTGGAGCGCACAGCTCTTGTTTTTTGGGCGCGCCCTTACGCCTTACCGCCTGCCCGGAGCGCGCTGGCCGCCTGCTTGCGGCGGCTATTCTCGCTCCACGCATGCATGACCAGCGCCAGCGCAATCACGCCGTAGCAGATGAACACGCGGAAATACTCGCCGATGGCCGCGTCGCCGAAGAGGTTCTTGCCGGCCGCCGGGGCGAGAATGAACATCAGGTGGAACAGCACGCAGCCGACGAGCGCCTGCGTGTTGGTCGCGCGGATCACGGAAGCGCCGCCGACCAGAATCGCCGCGCCCGCGTACAGGCCGACCTGCTCGTGCGCGCCGTAGGTCTGGAAGGAGCCCATGTTCTGCACGAAGATGAGCTGACCCCAGCCCGCGAGGATCGTGGAGAACACGATGGCGATGATGCGCACGTGATCCACGTCAATGCCCGCCGCGTTGGCGACCACGCCGCTCTGGCCGACCGCGCGGAGCTGCTGGCCGAGCCTCGTGCGCATGATGACGACGTTGAACAGGCAGAGCAGCGCCACCACGCCGAACGTCGCCATCGGCACACTGACCATGGAGAACAGCGCCTTCATCGCGGGGAACTGCATCACGGCGGCAGCCGCGGCAATCACGCCGAGCTGAACGGCCAGCTTCTTGGCGTTTCTGCGATGGCTGACCAGATAGCCGGTCACCAGCAGCACCGCCGCGACGGCGGCGAACACCAGCGCCGCCTGAGACGCGGGAAGCTGCCAGAGCTTCTCCAGCGAATAGGCGAAGCCGCCCTCGCGGGAGAGATCCATCGTGTTGGCAATGCCCGTCGAGCCCTTGATCGTCAGGTTCGGGTTGTGGATCGGGATGATGTTGTCAAAGATAAACAGGAACAGAAGCTGATACAGGCCGTTGGCAAAGTAGCCCAGAATCATCGAGCCGATCATTTCCTGCCCCTTCATCCGGTTGAGCAGCTTGCCGATCAGGAAGCCGAAAACGCCGCCCAGCGGCACGGTCAGCAGCGCCGCCAGCGCCAGACCGCCGATGCCCGGAACGCCCCATTCCAGCACGAGCAGGCAGGCAATCTGCGCCGCCATCGCGCCGATGGTGATCGCGAAGTTGATGCCCATGCCCGCGACAATCGGGATGATGAGCGAGAGCACGATGAACATATTGCGCGACAGGCGGCCGAACAGCTCATAGAGCACGTAGTTGGGCGCGTAGCCGGAGAAAGCCATGCACACCGCGCAGAGCACGATGAACATGATGGTCACGATGTTGTTGCGCGCAGCGTCGCGCAGTCGATTCTTATCCACGGTTCGCACCTCCCGACTTGGTGAGCGCATAGAGAATAATGCCGTTGGAAATCAGGATGCGCAGCGTTTCGGAGATGGTGCTCTGCGGAACGAGCGCGTTGGCCACCGGCATGCCCAGCGTCAGCACGCCCTGAAACAGGAACGTGCCGATGACCACGTTGCTGATCTTCGCGCGGGACGTCGTCGCGCCGCCGATGAGGATGGCGGAAGCGGCGAGGAAGCCCATCTGGCGCGGCGCCTGATAGAGCTGCATGAAGCCGTAGCTCTGGCCGTAGACGATGATGCCCACAGCCGCCAGCATCGTGGAGAGCATCGTGCCGATGATGCGCATGCGATCCACGTTGATGCCGGTCGCGGCGGCGAAGCGCGGGTTCGCGCCCGCGGCGCTCATCGCGATGCCCGTCTTGGAGCGCATGAACAGCCACACCGCCAGACAGCAGGCCGCAAAGAACAGCAGCAGCCCCGTCGGGATCGTCACGCCGAAAATCTCAAAGGAGAGGAAATCGTTGAGCACGTGGCGGTAGGAGGTCTGCAAACCGATGGTGGTGCGCAGGCCGTTGCCCAGCGGCCACTTCATAATCGGGCTCTTGAACGGAAGCACCAGCCACGCGATGCACATCAGCGAAACGACGGAGAAGCCGACGTAGGTGGTGACGCTCATCTCGCTGCCCTTGAGGCGGTTGAGCAGCAGGCCGTAGAGCCAGCCCGTCGCCGCCGCGATCACAAGGCCGACCGCAATCGCGAAGAACAGCCCCGTGAAGCCGGACATGCCAAACTCGATGCACAGCAGGCCGCCGATCAGACCGCCGATGATGCCGATCGGCAGGCCGAGGTTCAGGCTGATGCCGCACTGGATACCCGGCAGCATCGCCAGCACCAGCACGCCGTTCATGCCCAGACGCACCAGCGTGTTGCTCAGCTGGCTCGGCAGGGACAGCCCCAAGATCATGGCCAGCAGGCACAGCAGAATGAAGAACAGGCCGATAATCAGCCTCGGCACGCCCATCTTCGCGACCAGCGGGATATAGAAGAGCACCGCCGCCGCCAGAATCAGCAGGCCAAACGCGCTGACGGCCATGGTATACGCCTCGCGCAGGATCACGCCGTTCAGCCCCGGGTTCATGCCGCTCGCCGCCAGTGCGCGGTCGTATTGCAGCTCAAAGCGATCGTTCTGCACGGCGACGATGCCGGTGATCGTCGGTTTAAGCGTGGCCAGCACATCGTCCGTCAGCGCCGGGAAGACCGCCTTGATCTGCCCGCACAGCGCGCCGTATGCGTCGTCCACCTCGGCAGACAGGCGGTTCATCGCCTCCGTCGCGACAAAGCCGGACAGATCGACCGTCTCTTCTTCCATCGTCATGTCGTCCTCGGCCGTGTCGTCCGCCGCGTCCGCAGCCGTCGCGTCGTCCGCCGGGGCGCTCTGCGCGGCCTGCGCCGCATACGCCGCCTGCGCGCTCGCCTCTTCGGCGAAATACGCCCGCTGCGCCGCGAGCAGCACGTCGAGCGCCGCGCTCATCGGCTCGGTGTCGATTTCGGTCAGATCCACCGCGCCGATGCCGAGCTCCTCGGCCTTCGCGCGGGCTTCCTCCTCCGCCTTGGCCGCCGCCTCGCGCACGGCGGACATGCCGCCGCCGCTCTCGCGCGCCTTGGTCGAGGCTTCCGACTTGGCGGCCGCGACATACGCATCCACCGCGCCGCTGCCCGCCGTGTTGAGAATGGCCTGCAGGCGCATATTCTCCAGCACCTGCGCGCCGCTTTCGGAGCCGCGCGCGTTCAGGCCGTACAGGCCGACGACGCCCAGCACAATCGCCAGCGCGGCGATCACCGCCGCCGCAATCACCTGCGCGCGGGTTGCCCTCAGCTTAGTCATGCGCCTCGCCTCCCTTCTTCTTGACATGCTCGGGTTTGATGCCGGACATCGCCAGACCGAAATCCGCATCGGATGCGTCCGTCTCCAGCACGTCCACCACCTTGCCCTCCGCGACGATGGCGATGCGGTCGCAGATCGACCGCAGTTCCATCAGCTCAGAGGAGACCATCACGACGGTCATGCCCTTTTCGCGGTTGAGCCGCACGAGCGTTTCCAGCACCAGCTTCTTCGCGCCGATGTCAATGCCGCGCGTCGGTTCGGAGACAAAGAGCAGCCTCGGGTTCATGGCCAGCGCGCGGGCGATGCAGACCTTCTGCTGGTTGCCGCCGGAGAGCGTGCCCGTGTGCTGCTGCGCGGAGAAGCAGCGGATATCCAGCTCCTTGATGACCGCGTCGGCATAGGTGCGGATGGCCTTTCCATCCCGAAGGTGCATGCCGAGGAATTTCTTGGTAAAATCGCCGTTGATCTGCATGGCGTTGAAGACCACGTTGTTTTCGATGGATTCATCCAGCAGCAGACCCACGCCGCGCCGATCCTCCGACACGATGGCCATGCCGTTTTGGAGCGCCTGCCGCGCGTTGTTCAGCGGGGAGGGTTTGCCAAAAAGCTCAACCTCGCCCGTGCCGGGATAAATGCCCATCACGCCGTTGGGAATACCGACCTTGCCCTGACCGGCCAGACCGCCGATGCCGAAGATTTCGCCTTCGCGCACTTCGAGGGAGACGTCGTTCACCGTCTCGCCCGGCATATCCACCGCCAGATGGCTGAGCTTCAGCGCGACCGGCGCATCCGGGCGCACCTTGCGCGGCTCGGCGGTGACGAAGGCGGATTCGCCCTTGCGGCCGATCATCATTTCGGCCAGCCGGGTCACGTCGGTGTCCTTCGTACGGCACTCGGCGACGAGCTTTCCGTCCCGCAGGATGGTGATGCCGTCCGCGGCGCCAATGACCTCGTCCAGCCTGTGCGTGATAAAGATGATGGCGATGCCGCGCGCGGCGATATCCTTCATCACCTTGAGGAGCTGCGCCGCCTCGCTCTCGGTCAGCACGGCGGTCGGCTCGTCAAACACGAGCAGCTTCACGCCCCGCTTGTCAATCTCGCGGGCGATTTCCACAAACTGCATATAGCCGACCGGCAGACCGGCCACGAGGGTATATTCGTCAATCGACATGCCCACGTTATCCAGCGCCCTGCGCGCGTCGGCGGACATCGCCTTCATATCCAGCGTTTCAAGGTTTTTGCCAAACACGCGGGAAATCACGCTCGGCCGGCTGATTTCGCGGTTGAGCTTGATGTTTTCGGTGATGGTGAAGCCCGGCAGCAGCATGAACTCCTGATGCACCATGCCGATGCCCTTGGTCATCGCGTCATGCGGAGAGGCGATGGTCGTCTTCTCGCCGTCGAGATAGATTTCACCGCCGAAGCCGCCTGTTTCATGGATGACGGGCATGCCAAAGAGCACATTCATCAGCGTGCTCTTTCCCGCGCCGTTTTCGCCCAGCAGCGCGTGAATCTCGCCCGGCTTGACCTTGAGCGATACGCCGGCGAGCACGGCGTTTTCGCCGTACTTTTTGGAGATATCCCTCATTTCAAGGATGTATTCCGAGGCCAATTTCGTTCCTCCTCCTGTCTTTTGAAACGGCAAAAGCGACCCGCCTCAACGCATGTGAAGCGGGTCGGCTTTACCTTTGTTTCACCGTGTATTACTCAGCGTAGTCGTTGAAATCGACAGCGCCAAGCAGAACGGTGTAGTAGTTGTCGAAGGTCTGGCCGTCGGCATTGGTGTAATTGCTGACAATCGCGCCCGGCGCCTTCTCCTCGAACATGGCGGCAATCGCAGCGCCGTCGTTCTTGGAGGTGATTTCACCGGCGATCCACTTCTTGGCGTATTCCACGCTCACGTCAATGATGGACATGTTGACCGGGGACGGCCAGGTGGAGTAGCGGCCCAGCGCGTTGTGCTCCTTGAGCACGGCGGCAATCGCCTTCAGCGCCTCGGTGTCGTCGCCGCCGGCCTGAATCTCAAGGCCGAGGGAAGCCGGGAACGCATGATACGGGCTCGGGCAGCACGGCTGCGGATAGTAGGCGTTCGGCTGATCGAGGATCGCGGCCTGAAGCGGCTCCTGCATTCCGCAGTTGGTGGTGAAGAAGGCAACCTTCTTGCCCTCGAACTCCTTCAGCTTGAGCGGCACGTCTTCAAGGATGAACTGCTGCGCGCCCGCAACGCCGGCGTCGCCGGTCGGGTCAGGCGCGGTCGCCTCGACGTACTGAATGCCCAGCGCCGCGGCGTTCTCCTCCAGCAGCGCCTTACGAGCGGCGATGGTCTCCATCGCGAGGTGGCGCGGGAAGGAGTAATGCACAAACACATCAACGCCCCACTTGGCGCAGGTCTCCATGATGGTGTCGCCCTGCTTCGGTTCGTCGGTGTAGAGCACGAAGTCGGCAGCCGCGGTGATGACGGCCGGGTCTTCCTGCGGCACGCCCGCGATCAGCAGCATGTCGTCGCGGCCCATGGCGCGGATCTTGTCAAACGCGGCCTTCGCGCCCGGAACAGCCTGGCACATCACGATGGCCTTGACGTCCGGATCGGACGCAAACGCGATGAGCTTGGAGATGGTCGTTTCGGTTTCAGCCATGAAGTTATCCGGGTAAGTATCGGTGACGATGTGCTCCGGGTCGGCCTTCTGGGCGCGCTCGGCTGCGCGGAATTCTTCCTCGCCCTGAGAGGTCGTGCCGGTCAGGATCGCGATCTTCCAATTTCCCTCGGCCACCGCGCAGGCAGCCAGCGCCAGACACAGCATCGCGGCCAACGCCAGACAAAGCAGTTTCTTCATAGTGTATGCCCTCCATCAATTTTTTCTATTCCCGGCGCTTTGTCAATGCAAAGCGTGAAACAGCGAAACGGTTCAGCCTTCTCAAAAACGATTGTTTTTGTAAAACTGAGCTTATTATAGCAGGGTTTGTCAGTCTATGCAAGACCTTTTTTAATTTTTATTCACATCGTTTTGCAGTTTCGATGCATATTCAGCCGTTTTTACGCCGTTTTTCGCATTTTAAGCGTCTAATTATTCATTTTATGGGTTTCATCTGCTCTTTTTTCATCCGAAGGGTTGACTTTTTGCATGATTATGCAGGATTTCGCTTTCGATTCATTTTTGCGCGCTTGTGAAAACGCTTTGTCAACTCACAGCGTAAAAAATAGGGCTGTCAAGCTCACAGCGCCGATATTTCAAGAGTAAGCCTAAGTATTTGCGCCCGAAGGTTTCCAAAGGGCGATCGGAAAGCCCTTTGGTGGGGCGATGGGGCAAAGCCCCATATCCCAAAATGCTTAGATATTTGTTTCTTGAAATGTTCGGTTTAAGCTTGACAGCCTCTCATTTTCAGCCTTGTGCCTCCACCAAATGGCAGGCCACGAAATGCCCCGGCGCGGCCTCCTTGAGGGTCGGCGCGCTCTGGCGGCACTTGTCGCAGGCCAGCGGGCAGCGGCTGGAGAACGCGCAGCCCTTGGGCTTGTTGATCGGGCTGGGCACGTCGCCCTCGATGATCTGGCGCTTCTTCTGCGCCTCCAGCTTCGGGTCGGGAATCGGCACGGCGGAAAGCAGCGCCTTCGAATACGGGTGCAGCGTGTTGGCGTAGAGCTCGTCGCTCGTCGCCAGCTCCACCATGCTGCCCAGATACATCACCGCGATGCGGTCGGAGATGTATTTGACGATGTTCAAATCGTGCGCGATGAACAGGTACGTCAGCCCCATGCGCTCCTGCAAATCGTGCAGGAGGTTGATCACCTGCGCCTGAATCGACACATCCAGCGCGGAGATCGGCTCGTCGCAGACGATGAACTCCGGCTCGATGGCGAGCGCGCGGGCAATGCCGATGCGCTGGCGCTGGCCGCCGGAAAACTCGTGCGGGAAGCGGTTGGCGTGCTCGCGGTTGAGCCCGACGATCGAGAGCAGCTCGGCCACGCGCTCCTGACGGCGCTTCGCGTCGTACATATTGTGGATAATCATGCCCTCTTCGATGATCGAACCGACGGTCATGCGCGGGTCGAGCGAAGCGTAGGGATCCTGAAAGACGATCTGCGCCTTTTTGGCGAAGGCAAAGCGATCCTTCTTGTTGGATAGATCGACCGGCTTGCCGTCGTAAATCAGCTTGCGGCCGAGCGTCGATTTGCCGCAGCCGCTCTCGCCGACAAGACCGAGCGTCTCGCCGCGGTGGATGTCGAGGTTGACGTCCTCGACCGCGTGCAGCATGCGCCCGCCGCCAATCTTGAAATATTTGCAAATGTGTTCGGCGCGAACCAGAATCTCGTCCGTCATTGGTCGTCCCCCCTCTCCGCTGCGCACGGGCAATCCGGGTGCAGCAGCCAGCAGCTCGCCTTGTGCCCGTCGCCCAGTTCAAACTCCGGCGGCTGCTCCTCGCGGCAAATCTGCATGCAGTGGCGGCAGCGCGCCGCAAAGCCGCAGCCCTTCGGCGGGCAGAGCAGGTCGGGCGGCGTGCCCGGTATGCTCATCAGCGGTTCGCGCTTGCCCGCCTCGGCGGAGGGCAGGCTGCGCAGCAGCGCCTCCGTGTAGGGATGCTTGTGCTCGTAGAAAATCTGCGCGGTCGTGCCGGTCTCAACCACCTTGCCCGCGTACATCACGGCGACGCGGTCGGCGATGCCCGCGACCACGCCGAGGTCGTGCGTAATGAGGATGATGGCGGTGTTGATCTTGTCCTTCAGCTCCACCAGCAAATCCATGATCTGCGCCTGAATCGTCACATCCAGCGCCGTCGTCGGCTCGTCGGCGATCAGCAGCTTCGGGTTGCAGCTCAGCGCCATGGCGATCATCGCGCGCTGGCGCATGCCGCCGGAAAACTCGTGCGGATACTGCTTGGCGCGCTCCTCCGGGTTGGGGATGTTGACCTGCTTGAGGCACTTGACCGCCTCTTCCTTCGCCTCCTGCCGGGAGAGATGCCTGTGCAGCTTGATGGACTCGACAATCTGCTTGCCGACCTGTGTGGTCGGGTTCATGCAGGTCATCGGGTCCTGGAAAATCATAGCGACTTCCTTGCCGCGAATTTTCTGCATTTCTTTTTCGCTGGCCTTCACGACGTCGTGCCCGGCCAGATTGATGCTGCCTTCGACGATGCGCGCCGGGGGCATCGGGTTGAGCTTCATAATCGTCTGCGCGGTCACGGACTTGCCGCAGCCGCTCTCGCCGACAATCGCCAGCACCTCGCCCTCGTCCACGTGCAGCGTCACGCCGCGGACAGCCTTGACCTCGCCCGCATAGGTGTCAAACGACACATGCAGGTTTTCCATATCCAAAACTCTCTCTGCCATGCCGCCTTACCTCCTCAGGCGCGGGTCAAACGCATCGCGCAGGCCGTCGCCGAACATATTGAACGCCAGCATCGTCAGGCTGATGCAGATTGCCGGAATGATGAGCTGGTAGGGATAGATGCGGAAATTTTCAATGCCGAGCTGCGCCAGCGAGCCCCAGGAGCACATCGGCAGCGGAATGCCCAGACCGATGTAGCTGAGGTAGGCCTCCGAAAAGATGGCGCTCGGGATGGAGAGCGTCACGCGGACGATCACCACGGAGAGCGTGTTGGGCAGCAGATGGCGCGCGATGATGCGCGCGGGCCCCGCGCCCATGGCTTCCGCCGCCGCGATGTATTCCTGCTGCTTGAGCGCGACAACCTGACCGCGCACGAGGCGAGCCATCGGAATCCAGCCGACGAGCGAATAAGCGATGATGATGGTCATCATGCCGGGTCTGAGAATCATCATCAGCAGAATGACGATAATCAGGTACGGAATACCGTTGATGATCTCCAGCAGGCGCATCATAATAATATCCAGCGTGCCGCCGAAGTAGCCGGAGACGCCGCCGTAAATGCTGCCCAGAATCAGATCGACCAGCGCGCTGACCACGGCGATGGTCAGCGACACGCGGCCGCCCATCCAGATGCGGGTGAAGATGTCGCGGCCGAGCGTATCCGTGCCGAAATAATGCACGTGGCCTTCGCCCTCCGCGCCGCTTTCGTTGCAAACCGTGCCCATCGGGGCGTTGGTGTGGCTGTAATGCTGCTCGCGATAGTCGAATTTGGAAACCATCGGCGCAAAAATGCTCATCGCCGTCAGCAGCAGAATGACCGCGACGCAGACCACCGCCACCTTGTTCTTCCACAGGCGGCGCATGGCGTCCTGCATGAACGTGAGGCTCTGGCGCTTGATGGATTCGCTCTCCTGCGCGCTTTGGCCGACGTGGGCAAAGCGGGATTTTTCAATGTGTTCCATGCTCAGCCCTCCAGTTTCACGCGCGGATCGATGAAGCCGTACAGCAGATCGACCACCAGAGTGCAGACGATCAGCAGGCCGCCGTAGAAGACGACCGTGCCGCCGATCATCGTGTAGTCAAGGTCTTTGATGCTGGTGACAAAGTACTTGCCCAGACCGGGGATGTTGAAGATGCTCTCGATGACGAACGTGCCCGTCAGCACGGAGGCCACCGTCGGGCCCATCACCGTCACCACCGGCATGATGGCGTTGCGCAGCGCGTGCCGCCAGAGGATCTTGCCCTGCGAGAGGCCCTTCGATTTGGCGGTCTTGATGTAATCCTGCCCCAGCACGTCGAGCATGCTCGTGCGCATCAGGCGGGAAACCGTCGCCAGCGAACCGAGTCCCAGCGCGAAGGAGGGCAGCAGCGTCTGGTTGAACTTGCCCCAGCCCTGAATCGGGAAGAGATTGATGCCGAAGGTTTTGCGCAGCTGCAAGCCGAGGAAGTATTGCAGCACCGCGCCCAGAATGAAGCTCGGCACGGAGACGCCGATCATGGCGATGAACATGGATACGGAGTCCCACACGCTGCCGCGCTTGATGGCGGCCACAGCGCCGAGCAGAATACCGATGATGACGGCAAAGATGATCGCGCGGATGCCCAGATCCGCCGAAACGAGGAACGATTCGGAGATAATGGTCATCACGTCGCGGTTATAGGTGATGGAAATCCCCAAATCGCCGCGCAGGCAGTTGCCCATATACATCAGATATTGCACAAACACAGGCTTATCCAGACCGTATTTCGCGTTCATGTTGGCCATGGCCGTCGCAGAGACGGTCTTATCGCCGATGAACGGGTCGCCCGGAAGCATGCGCATCATAAAAAACGTGAGCGAGATGAGCACAAACAGCGTCAGCACCGCATAGACGAGACGCTTGATAATGTAGCGAATCAACGCGCTCCCTCCTTTTTTGTTTCTTTCATGCCCTTTTCATTTCGCCCTTGAAATGGAAGAAAACGGCATGGGTCTTCCCATGCCGCTTTTCTTCGTTTAGAGGGCAGATTTTGTCTCAGTCGGCAAGTTTGGTGTAGATGAAGTTGTACGCCTGGAACGGCTTACGGGCATAGCCCTCGACCAGCTTTTCGCTGGCCGCGTAATCCTCGTGACGCCAGTAGACCGGGATCACCGGCATATCCTCGGCCAGCTTCATTTCAGCCTGCACGAAGATCTGCTCGCGGGCGGCCGCGTCGCGCTCGGTCTTGGTGGACTCGATCAGCGCGTCGTAATCCGCGTCGGCATAACCGGTGTGGTTGTTGCCGTTGGTGCTCATCATCAGATCGAGGTCGGTCATCGGGTCGTTGTAGTCCGGGCCCCAGCCGCCGAAGCAGACGTCAAAGTCCAGCGAATTGCGGCGGGCGCGCCATTCGGTGATGGTCAGCACCTCGATGGTGACATTCAGGCCGAGGTTCTTGCGGAGCTGCTCCTGCACGACCTGGCTGAGCAGCTCGTTCTGCGTGCCCTCGGAGGTCATCAGGCAGAGGCTGACTTCGGAAGCGTCCTTGTAGCCCAGCTCTTCAAGCGCCTTGGCGAGGTATTCCTTCGCGCTGTCCAGATCGGCGGTCGGCGCGTACAGCGGATTGCCGCCGTTGGCCGCGACCACGGCCTCGCCGAAGGTCTCGGTGTTCACGCCGCTGATGCCATAGGCCAGACACGGGGACGGCTCGTTGTCGTTCTTATACACGGTCGCGATGATCTGCTCGCGATCCAGCGCCGCGCTGATGGCCTTGCGCAGGTTCATGTTGGCCACGTCGCGCGCCGTATCCTTGACGTTGCACCAGTACCAGTAGCTGTAGCCGCCCATGTAGTTGCTCGGCTTATAGCCTTCTGCCTCCAGCATGGCGCGCTGCTCGCCGGTCAGGTCGAGCACATCCAGCTCGCCGCCGACAAAGGCGTTGAACTTCGCGTTGGTATCGGTGTACTTCACCCACTTGATGCCGGCGAGGTTGACCTTGTCCGCATCCCAGTAGGATTCGTTCTTCGGGCAGCTGATGCTGTTCTCCAGCACCCACTCGCTCATGTAGAACGGGCCGTTGTAGCAGATGTATTCCGGCGCGGTGCCGAACAGGTCGGCGCCGACCTCGGTGTAGAAGGGCTCGTATACCGGCGCCATGACCTCGAACTTCACATACTGCAGGAAGTACGGCAGGTAGTTCTCCAGCTCGCAGACGAGCGTGTAATCGTCCGCCGCCTTGAAGCCGACGTCCTCGATCTTGACCTCGGGCGCGCCGTCCACGCCGGAAGCGTAATCGTAGTAGGCCTGACCGTTCTTAAAGACGGTCGCGAAGGCGTAATACTCGGCGGCGTTCGCCGGATTCAGGAGCTGACGCCACGCGAACACGAAGTCGTTGGCGGTCACGTCGCCGATGACCTCGCCCTTGGAATTGACCCACTTCATACCCTTGCGGATGTGGAACGTCCAGTTCATGCCATCCTCGGAGGATTCCCAGCTCTCGGCCGCGGCCGGGACGATGGAGTTATCTTCCGGGCTGAGCTTGACGAGACAATCCCAGATGTGGCGGTTGATGGAGAACTCGGTGGAGTAGGTCTGGAGGAACGGGTTCATCTTGCTCATCGTGGAACATTCCACGCTGATCCAGCCCTTTTCGCTCGTGCCGGGGTAATAGCCCAGCCCGGCGTTCGGGTTCGTTTCCGCCGCGGCCACCGCGCCGACGGTCAGGAGCATGGCCATCAAAAGAAGCCACGCAAGAAGACGTTTTTTCATCGCAATTTCCTCCCTTATCATGTTGGCAGAAGCGGGCGCTTGCGGCTCCCGCGCTGTCATGTTATAATCGGATTATAGCACGCGCTTTTTCGATTTGCAAGTCTTAATTTCAAAAAATTCCTATTTTCACGTTAAAGCGCATGAACATGAGTTTAATTGCATATTGTGAAAGGAGTTTAAATCATGCATGCAGTTTGTGAGGGGTTTGACGATTTCTTTTCCCGCTGGTATCCGGATATCCGCCGCCTCTGCTTTGCAATGACCGAAAACGACAAGGACGCGCGAAATCTGGCGTTCAAAACTTTCTTACGTCTTGGCGCGGCCAAAGACCCACAAATCAAAGAAAATGACGCAAAATTCCTGCTTTTTTCAAGCGGCTTCACGCTCTGCGTCGATTACTTCGGCCGAAAGCTGCACCGTCTTCCCGACAAAAAGGCGCTTGAGGGCATGTCCCTCCCGTTTGCCGTTACGGACAATTTATGTGTGTTCCTGAAACTGCCGCTCGCCCGGCGCGGGGCGTTTTGCCTTGCGCATGCCGGGTTTTCCGAAGCGGAAATCGCGAAGATCGCCGGAAAATCCGCCGCGCATTTTGCCTGTTCTTCCACACCGAAGGCCGATTCGGCGCGGGAAGCCGTTTCTTCCATTCTATTCGACGAAAGCGACGCCGATGCCATGAGCGACGAAATTTATGCGCGCTTTGCTGAGCGCAGCGTCGGCGTGGAAAACAGGATTCACGATTTTCGCATCGGCTTTGACAAAATCGCGCCCTATCTGGCGCTGGCCGTGCTGGCAATTTTTGCAATCGCGGTCTTTGTTTCCGTCAAACTGGCGGGATAACCGCCCGATGCGCTTTTTCTCCATTTTTATTTTTACAATCGTTGAGCAAAAAGCAAATGCTGCACAAAACGCGGGCGCGCAATGCGCGCCCCTACGGGCACGGCGTAACTTATTACTTAGACGGAAAATAACCTGATAAAGAGCTCCCTCTTCGAGGGAGCTGGCACGGCGCAGCCGTGACTGAGGGAGTTAGGTAGGCGCGCATCGCGCGCCCGTTATTGGAATTTGTGCAAAATTTCGGATTTGCTCATTTACTGTTTTTACAGAAAAAGGCCGCTCTTTCTTTTTGAGAAAGAACAGCCTTTTTGTTTTTCGATTGAATCAGAGGGTGCGGATCACGTCGCGGTTCACGCGGCGCAGATACAGCGCGCTGGCCGTCAGCGAAACCAGCTCCGCGATCACGAACGCCCACCACACGCCCGTCACGTCGCCCGTCACCCGGCCGATGGCATACGCGCACGGGATGAGCACCACGAGCTGACGAATCAGCGAGATAATCATGGAATACACGCTGTAGCCCAGCGCCTGGAACACCGAGCTTGCGCCGATGCCAAAGCCCGCCAGCGGGAAGGCCAGAGAGATGATGCGCAGCGCCGGAACGCCGATGCGCAGCATTTCTTCGGATGCGTCGAACAGGCGCAGCAACTTATCCGGGATGGACTGGAACATCAGCATGCCCACGATCATAATCGCCACCGCCGCGCTGATGGAATACTTGATCGTCTGCCGCATGCGGTCGCCCCTGCGCGCGCCGAAGTTATACGCCACAATCGGCACCGTGCCGTTGTTCAGGCCGAACACCGGCATGAACACGAAGCTCTGGAGCTTGAAATACACGCCGAACACCGCTACCGCCGTGGCGGAGAACGCGATGAGAATCTGGTTCATCAGGAAGGTCATAATCGAGCCGATGGACTGCATCACCACCGACGGAATACCGATGGCGAGGATGCGGCGGATCGTCGCGCCGTGCGGGCGGAAGCCCTTCATGCTGATGGAGACCTCCGGGTTTTTGCGAATGTTCATCACCAGACCAATCGCCGCCGCGATCCACTGGCCGAGGATGGTGGCATACGCCGCGCCCGCAACGCCCATCTTCGGAACGCCAAACAGGCCGAAGATGAAGATCGGGTCGAGAATGATGTTGGCAATCGCGCCCGCGCCCTGGCTCACCATCGTCAGCAGCGTGCGGCCGGTGCTTTGCAGCAGGCGCTCAAAGAGGATCTGCATGAAAATGCCCATCGAGCCGAGCATCACGATGGTCGTGTAATCCACGCCGCTCTCGACGATTTCCGCGATATCCGTCTGCATTTCAAAGTACGGGCGAACGATCGTCGCGCCGCCGAGCATGAAGACAAGGCCGCAGATGAACAGCAGCATGATGCCGTTGGTCGCCGCGCGGTTCACGCCCTTTTCGTCCTTCGCGCCCAGCGCGCGGGAGAGCACCGCGTTCAGGCCGACGCCCAGACCCGCCGAAACCGCGATCATCAGGTTCTGAATCGGGAACGCCATGCTCAGCGCCGTCAGCGCGTTCTCGCTCACGCGCGCCACAAACATGGAATCCACCACGTTGTAGAGCGCCTGCACGAGCATGGAAATCATAATCGGCAGGCTCATGGTAAAGAGCAGCTTGCCGACGGGCATCACGCCCATCTTATTCTCCTGCGCGGGAGATTCGTTTTTCACATTGTTTTCAGCCGGATTCGCCATTTTCTTCCTCTCTCTCTGACGGGTTCATATCATCAACATTTCATATTGCACAAGATTATATTTTAACGGCTTATAATCTTCCTGTCAATCCGTTTTCACGCAAAAACGCCGCTTTCCCCGTAAAAGGAAAACGGCGCTTTTTTGGCATATTCTCAATAGAACATCAGATACAGCAGCGTCACGCACAGCCCCAGCCCGAACAGCAGCAGGCCGTAGCTCATCGTGTGGCTCATCTGGCTGATGGCGTCCATCGCGCCGTCCCATGCGGCGGAGATTCTCGCCATCGCGTGGTGCTCGATCCGGTGGCCGCGCAGAACCGTCTGGTTCAGCCCCTCGACCATGCCGTCGAACACGCCGCCGACGGCGCGGGTCACGGCGTTGCCGACGCGGTTTTCCAGCTTCTTCCTTCTGGCGGAGAGCACCTTGCGGGCGATGAGGTCGGCCACAAAGTCCGTCAGGCCGCCGAGGAAGCCGAACACCGCCGCGAAGAACAGCGTCAGCGCGCGGATCATCGGGCGATACACATAGGTTTCCAGCGTCGTTTCGCTGCCCAGCCCCGCGAACCGGCCGCCAAGTTCCAGCAGGCCGCCAATCGCTGGGCGATAGAGGCGATCCTCAATATCCAGCCAGCTCGGCCAGAGATCGATGTATTCGCGCACGCCGTTCTCCTTCTTCATCAGCTTCGTGCGGATGAAGAGCAGATACACGATCAGGCCGATTGCCAGCGAGATGCAGGCGCCCTTGATGTTGGTCAGCGAGAAATAGTGCACCGCGTGCGCGGGCGCGGCCGCGTTCAGGAAGCCGCCCGCGATATCCGCGATTTTGTCCATCGTCAGGTTCGGCGTGAGCCCCAGCGCCGGCACAATCGCCGCGCTCAGAAGGAGCGCCAGCGCGGAGAGCTTGCCCATGTACGGCTTTTTCGCTTCGTAGGCAATCTGCTGCGTCGGGTGCTTTTCCCAGAACAGGCAGATGTAGAGCTTGATCATATACGCGCCGGTCAGGCCGCCGGAGAACAGATAAATCCATTCCGCGCCGCGGTAGAGCAGCGCCAGCGCGCCCATGCCCTCCTCCGCGAGCAGCTCGGCGTATTCCACAATGCCCTCGTGAATCAGCGTCTTGGAGACGTAGCCGGAGAAGCCCGGCACGCCCATCAGGCCGACCGCGCCCATCAGGAACGCGAAATGCAGAATCGGCTTTTTGCGGCCGAATCCGCGCACATCGTTCAGGTTCAGCTTGTGCAGGTTCATATACACCACGCCCGCCGCCATGAACAGCACCAGCTTGAAGAGCGAATGGTTGACCATGTAGAGCAGCGCGCCGCGCGCCGCCAGCGCGTTCTCCTCGCCCAGCAGACAGCCCATCGCGATGCCCGTCAGGATGAAGCCGATCTGGCTCATCGAGGAGCAGGCGAGCGTGCGCTTGAGGTTGATGGAAAACACCGCCAGCACCGCGCCGCCCAGCATCGTAATCAGGCCGAGCACGAGGAGCATGTTGCCCCACGCCGTGCTCGCGCGGAAGATGTTCGCCGAAACGACGATCACGCCGAAAATGCCGGACTTGGTGAGGATGCCGGAGAGCAGCGCGGAGGCCGGCGCGGGCGCAACCGGGTGCGCCTTCGGCAGCCAGATGTGCAGCGGGAACATGCCCGCCTTCGCGCCGAAGCCGAAGAGGATGCAGATGCTCGCCGCCCAGATCGTGCCCTTGCGCGGACAGGCCTTCGCCGCCTCGTAGAGCTCGGAGATCGTCAGCGTGCCGACCGCGTTCCACAGCAGGAACAGGCCCATCAGCATCACCATGCCGCCGATGATCGCGACCGCCAGATACGTTTCCGCCGCGCGCATCGCGCCCGGCGTCTCGTCGTGCGCGACCCACGTGTACGAGGTGAAGCTCATAATTTCAAAGAAGATGAACGTGGTGAACAGATCCGCGGAGAGGAACACGCCCACCGTCGCGCCCTGCGTCAGCAGGAAGAAGAAATAATACCGGTTGCGGTTGCGGTAGTGATGCGCGAAATAATCGCCGGAAAGCAGCGAGGTCATCAGCCACATCACGCCCGCCACCAGCGCGTACAGCGCGCGGAAGCCGTCAAGCTGAAAGCTCAGCCCGAAGCCGCAGAAGCCCGGAATCGCGGCGGAAAGCTCTTTTCCCGCAACGACAAGCCCCATCGCCGCGGCCGCAACCGCGAACTCGATCAGGCAGAAGATCTGCACGGCATGGTCGCGCAGCTTTTTATCCTTTCGACCGATCAGATAGCTGCAAAACGCCGCCGCCATCGGGAAAAACACGAGAAACAACAACATCATATCGTTTTCCCCCTTTTTCACATCACGCCGGCGGAGAGCTTCGCCAGCAGCGTGATAATCGGGTCGGAGAACAGGCCGCAGAGCACGATGGCCGCCGTCAGCACCGCGAACGGCAGCTTCATGCGCAGGCCGGGATCACAGTTCACAACCTTCTCCATGCCCTCCAGCGGGCGGAAATACAGCGACATCGCCGGGCCCATCAGGTAGATGGCCGTCAGCACGGCGGAAATCAGCAGCGCCGCCACGCCGACCATGCCCATCGCCGTGCCCGTCTCAATCGCCGCCGAGCCGATGAGCCACTTGCTCACAAAGCCCGGCAGCAGCGGCGTGCCCATCAGCGAAATCGCGCCGACGGTATACACCGCGCAGGTGAACGGCATGACGCGGGAGAGGCCGCGCAGATCCTCGATCTGCGTGCGCCCGGTTTTCACCATCACCGCGCCCGCGCAGAAGAACAGCGTGATCTTAATCAGCGCGTGGAAGAGCATGTGCGCCAGCGCAGCCGTCAGGCCGCTCTGCGTCATCAGACTCGCCGCCAGCACGATGTAAGACAGGTTCGACACGGTGGAATACGCCAGACGGCGCTTGAAGTGATGCTCCTTGACGGCCATCGTCGAGCCGTAAACGATCGTCACGCTCGCCAACAGCAGCGCGATGCTCTGCGCCGCCGTGCCGCGCAGCACCTGCGCGCCGAAGCTGAAATACGTCACGCGGATGATCGCGAACACGCCGCTCTTGACGACGGCGACCGCGTGCAGCAGCGCCGTCACCGGGGTCGGCGCGACGGAGGCCTCCGGCAGCCATGCGTGGAACGGGAAGACCGCCGCCTTCACGCCGAAGCCGAGGAACGCGCACAGGTAGCCCAGCTGCACCATCGTCGGGTGCTCGGCCGCCGCCTGCGCCATCACGCCGCCCATCGTAAACGCGCCGCCGTCGCCGTAGTTCAGCACCAGCATCACGCCGATAAACGCCAGCGCCGCGCCGAAGAAGGAATAGAGCATGTAGGTGTAGCCCGCGTGCTCGGAGGGCTTCTGTGTGCCGTGCATGACCAGCGGCAGCGTGCAGAGCGTCAGAAATTCATAGAAGAAATACAGCGTCAGGATGTTGGCCGCCGTGGAAATGCCCAGCGTCACGCCGTAGGTGACGGTGTAGAGCGCGAAGAAATGGTTCTCGCCGCCCTCGTGCTCCATGTACTCAAAGCCGTAGAGCGCGGCCAGCGGCCAGAGGAAGGCGACAATCGCCGTAAACACGCTGCCCACGCCGTCAATCGCAAAGCGGATGGGCAGATTTTGCAGCAGGAAGAACGGCGTATACGCCGTCCCCCGCCTGTTCAGCAGACAGAACAGCACCAGCAGCGAGGTGACCACCGTCACCGTCTCCACCAGCACCTGACGCGCGCGGTGGCTGACCCTCCTGCCCAGCAGGAGCAGCAGCAGACCGCACACAATCGGAAGAAAAACCGCAAGGCTTAACATGACTTTCTCTTACTCCTTATAGCACCGACGCAGCCGCCACGGCAATCGCGTTGATCAGCGGCTGGGCGAACACGCCGGTCACAACCACGCCGATGGCCAGCAGAATCATCGGCACGGTCATCAGCTTGCCGCCCTCCTTGTTGGTGAGCCCAGAATAATCATAGTCGCTGCCGGGGAAGAAGCCGTTGATCGTCACGGGCAGCAGATACGCCGCCGTCAGCAGCGCGGACACAATCAGAATCACCGGGCCGATGACGTCAAAGCCCGCAAGGCCGGTCTGCAAAGAGCCGGTCGCCAGCTCCCACTTGCTGACAAAGCCGCCCGTCGGCGGGATGCCGATCAAGCCGAGGGAAGCGATCGTCCAGCACCAGGTCGTAATCGGCATTTCCTTGCCGATGCCGCGCAGGTCGCGCACATAGGTCTTGCCGGTCTGGTGGATGAACGCGCCCGCGCACAGGAACAGCGCGTCCTTGATGACGGAGTGCGCCACCACGTGCAGCATCGCGCCCTCAAACGCGGTCGGCACCATGCAGGCCAGACCGAAGAGCACATAGCTCACCTGAGAAACGGTGGAATACGCCAGACGCTTTTTGATCAGCGGCTCGCGATAGGCCAGCATCGAGCCCATGAACACGGTGATGAGCGTCAGGGTCATAAAGCCCTTCTGCACCCACGTGCCGCGCAGCACGTCCGCGCCGACCAGATAATAGATCACGCGGAGCACGGCCAGCACACCAGCCTTGGTGATGACGCCGGAGAGCACGGCGGAAGCCGGCGCGGGCGCAACCGGGTGCGCCGTCGGCAGCCAGCCGTGCATCGGGAACATGCCCGCCTTGGTGCCAAAGCCGATGATGACCAGGAACGTGATGAGCAGCAGGCCGCTCGGCGCGCTCGCCGCGGTCTCCACGCCGCCCGGCACAAAGGTCACCGTGCCCAGATAGTTGCTGAAGAAGAAGATACCCAGCAGACCCAGCATCGCGCCGAAGATCGAGTACACGAGGTACTTGATGCCGGCGGCGACGGCCTGCGGCGTGCGCTCATGCACGACCATCGGCACGGAGAGCAGCGTCATCAGCTCGTAGAACACGTACAGCGTCACCATCGAACCGGCGTAGCACTGGCCGATCAGCGCGGAGAGCACGCACATGAAGAACACCTGATACAGGCGCTCGTTGCCGTCGTGCCCCATGTATTCGCGGGCAAACACGCTGGAAAGCAGCCACATCGTGCTCATCAGCACGGCAAAGATGCAGCCCGTCATGTCCACGTTCATTTCAATCCGCAGGGTCTGGGTCATGTTCAGCAGCACCATTTTCGTGCCCTGCCCCATGCACATCGCAAGCGTCAGCGCCAGCTCGACCGCCAGCGCCGCGTTGACCGCGCGGCCGCGCAGCTGCTTGTTTTCCTTGCAGCCGGGCGTCAGGAAGATGACCAGCCCCGCAAGCGCAGGCCAGAAGATCGCCAGAATCAGCAGAATGTTCACGGTTGTTTTCCTCCTCGTCTCTTATGCAAATCGGGTCAGGCCATCAAGCAGGGCGCCGAAAATGCCCTGCGCGCAGAAACTAAGCGTAAGGTTGAGCGCCATAAAACCGATCAGCCCCGCGGCCGCATAGACGTTGATCTTCACGCGGCCGTTGCGCTCCGGGTGCTCGTGATCCGGGATATAAAGCTGCATCGTCGTGCCCAGGAAGTAATAGGCGTTGAGCAGCGTGGAAATCGCCAGCGCGCACAGGGCGATGACCGTGTGCCGCCCGCCGGTCATCACCGCCGCCTGCGCCATCGTCACCTTGGTGACGAACACGCTCAGCATCGGCACGCCGACCAGATTCGCCGCGCCCAGCGTGAAGGCGGCCGCCGCCAGCGGGCTGCGGTAGAAGCCGCCGCGAAGATCCTTGCGCAGGTGCGTGTCGCCGGAGGCGTGATCCAGCGTGTGCGCGGAGATGAACAGCATGGATTTCGTCGCCGAGTGCGCCAGCATATGCCAGAGCGCGCAGAGCATGCCCAGCTCGTTGCCCAGCCCCAGCGCGGCGAAGATGTAGCCGATCTGCGCGACGGAGGAATACGCCACCATCATGCGGGTCGTCTTGGCGCGCATGGCGTTGACCGAACCGGCCACCATGCCGATGGCGCCGAAGATGAACAGCACGTCGCAGATGCCCAGCGAACGGATCACGTCAAAGCCGATGACGCGCACATACACCTTAATCAGCAGGAAGATGTAGCCCTTGGAGACGATGCTGGAGAGCATCGCGGAGCCGCTCGGCGTACTGTTCGAATACGCGGCGGGCAGCCACTTGTCAAACGGGAACAGCGCGCATTTCATCGCGAGGCCGACGCTGATGAGACTGACCACCACCGTCAGCGGCACGTGGTACTGGCCGCTCGCCGCCAGCTCGACGATGCGCTCGTGGATGTTGACCATCAGCAGATGGCCGGTGATCGTGTAGAGGATGACGATGCCGATGAGGAACAGGCTCGAACCGAGCAGGTTCATCATCATGTATCGAACGCCCGCGACCAGCGCGCGGCCGTGCTGGCGCATCATCACCAGACCGGCGGCCGCCAGCGTGTTGATCTCGATGAACACGAACGCGGTGAACAGGTCGTTGGTGTAGACCAGCGCGATCAGCGAGAGCATGGTCAAATCGGTCAGGATGCAATAGATATTATACTTGGTCGGCTCAATATCCTTCTCCGAGCGGCGCATGCCGCCCAAAAAGGAGAAGAGAATGACCAGCAGGAACACCGTCAGCGACACCGTTTCCAGCACGCCGACGCGGATTTCGTTGCCCCACGGCGCGGGGAAGTGGCCCATCTTGTAGGCGTAGCTGTCGCCCGTTTGCAGCGTGTAGATCATCACGCTCACGGTGAACGCCAGATTCGCCGCCATCAGGAGCAGCGTCGTGTGCCTCGCGCGCCTGCCGCTCATCACGGAGCTGGCGACCGCGCCCATCAGCGTCAACAGGATGCTGAAGAAAGGAAAGTTCTGAACGAACTGCACGTTAGACCTCCTCCTTTCCCGAAAGCGCGATGATCTCGTCGAGGTTCAGCGTGTTATAGCGGTAATACAGCCGGATGGACAGCGCCAGCATCAGCGCCGACACGCTGACGGAAACCACGATGCCCGTCAGCACCAGACCGGCCGGAATCGGGTTGATATACGCCTCGACGGATTGAATCCCGTCCACCACGATCGGCACCGTGCGCCCCTTGATGTAGCCCTGCGAGGCGAGGAAGAGGTAAACGGCCGTATCCATGATGTCCATGCCGATGATTTTCTTGATGAGGTTTTTGTTGAGCAGCATCGTGGAAAACCCGATGCAGAACAGGATGACGGAAACCGTCTCCTCGTAATTGATGAATAGCTTGTCCAGCATCCTTACACCTCTCCTTTCCGGAACACGGCGTAGAAGGCGTACATCGTGCAGGTGACGATGAAGCCGACGCAGATGTTCAGCACCAGAATCAGGCCGCTGGAGAGAATCGCGCCCGGCGTGCCGAGGGGGATGATGCTGTGGATGTCGTTCGCGCCGGTATAGAACGAATAGCACTTGCTGGCCGCGTAGGTGAGCAGCGAGCAGAGCACGACGCGCTGATACGTCTTATAGGTGAAGAACCGGCGGATATCCTTGAAGCCGAACGCCGTGACGTAGATCATCAGACCCGCGCCCATGATCGCGCCGCCGGAGAAGCCGCCGCCCGGCGACAGATGGCCGTTCAGCACGACGTATATGCCCAGCAGGATGACGATCGGGGTCAGAATTTTGGCGGTCATCTGCAAAATGGCGTCGTGGCGCGGCTCGTAGAAGTTATCCGCATGCGGCGCCTCGCGCATCGTGCGCGCAAGCTGGCTGTATTTCTCGCTCTCCGGGTCGAGGCGCAGCAGGAACAGCACGACCATCGCCGCCGTAAAGAGCACCGTGGATTCGCCCAGCGTATCGAACGCGCGGTAATCCAGAATCATGCCGGTAACGATGTTCACCGCGCCGGTCTCCTGCAAACCCTTTTCGATGTAGCGGGCGGAAACCTCGTTGTTGATCGGGTGATCCGGGCTGCCGAAGCTGGGCAGGTTCGTCACCGTGAACATCAGCAGCGCGATCATCGTCACGCAGATGAGCACGCACAGCACGCAGTATACGGCGCGGGAAACCTTGCTCACGTTGCGGCTGTTCCACTCGCGCAGGCGCGCGGCGATTTCCTCTTCCTCCTGCCGTTCGCGCTCCACGCGCAGGCGGCGGGCGACGTCTTCCTCGGTCTCCTGCGCCTCGGAGGGCGTCTCCTGCGAGCGCACCATGTCGCGTTCGAGCGCATCGTTTTCAAAGTCGATGATCTCGGCCGTGCGGCGCTTGAGCCTTGAGAACCATTCAGGCGTTGCCATTGTCCGCACCTCCGTTTTGCTCGTTCTGCTTTTCCTGCGCATGGGCGCGGCGCACCTCGTTGCGCGCGTCGATGGCGTGGATCTTCTTGAGCGTCAGGAAGAACAGCAGGCTGGTAACGCCCGCGCCGACCGCCGCCTCCGTGATCGCCAGATCCGGCGATTCAAGCGTGATCCAGATGATCGACATAATCATCGAATAGCCCATATAAATGATGACGCTGGTGAGCAGATTGCGCGTCAGGCAGACGGCAATCGCGCACACGATCAAAAACAGCAGCATCATCTGCGTCACAATCGTCATGCCTGTTCCTCCTTCGCGCGCGCCGCCTCTTCGCGCTCCTGCGCCAGAGACTGCTCGTGCACGTTCATGTATTGCCCGCGCTCCTCGTTCGTCTCCACCTCCAGGCGGCAGAGCAGGTGGCTCGCCACCGGAGAGGCCAGCCACAGGAACACGACCACCAGCAGGATTTTCAGCGCGGTGAAGCCGTCCGGCGCGCTGATGGCCAGACCGACCAGACAGAAGCTCACGCCCAGCGTATCGTTGAGCGCCGCCGCGTGCATGCGGTTGGCGGCATACTTGAGCTTAAACACGCCGTACACGCCGACACAGCAGACGAACAGGCCGACCAGCATGAACGCCGCCGTCAAAACAAACCGAATCGCGCTCACTGCCGCTCACCCGCCTTTTCATCCCGAACCAGCGTTTCCACCGGGTTGTCGTTCCTCGCGCCGAGCAGCTCCTTCTCGTGCTGACGCTCGCGGTAAATGCCCGTGTAGACCTTGCACAGCACCACGACGGACAGGAAGCTGATCATCGCGTAAATCAGCGCGATATCCGCCAGATATGCCTCGCCCAGATGCACGACGAACACGACCACCATGATGATGGTCAGCGTGCCGATCATGTTGACGGCCATAACCCGGTCGGAAATGCGCGGGCCGAGGATGCAGCGCACCAGACATACCAGCGCCAGCAGCACCAGCACCGCCAGAGAACCGACGGTCAGCACGTCATAGCAGGTTTCAATGCTCATGCTCTTCCTCCTTCGCCGCTTCCCGCGGGTTTTGTTCGGCAGGCGCCGCCTCGCAGGCCGCCCGAATCTCCTCGGGCTTCTCCCCGTCCAGCTCGGCCTCGCCGGTCACGGAATCGGCCATGAATTTCTGCTTTTTCTCCATCTCAGAGAGCCGTTCCACGAACACGCCGTTATCCAGCCCGTCCACCATCGCCTCATCCAGACAGTGCACCAGATAGCGGTCGCCCTCGAGCTGACAGGTGATCGTGCCCGGCGTCAGCGTGATGGAATCGGCCAGCACGACGCGGTGGCGCAGTTCCACCAAACCGCTTTCAAAATGCACAAGCTGAGGCTTCGGCTCAAAATTCCGGTCAAGGATCATCCGGATCACCGTGATGTTGGCCTTGAAAATCTCCGCCAGCAGCGTCGCGCCGTAGCGAAGCGTCGCCGGGAGCCTGCGCAGATAATGAAGATCCTTCTTGAAGCTGTACCCCATGAATCGGCAGCTAAACCCGTACAGCACGGCGGCGAACACCAGACCGAACACGCCGATTTCGGTAGTCCACTTGCCGTTGAGAATCACCCACAGCGCAAAATAGACGATGAACATGCAAATCCTCCATTCACCCTTATACCCAACAAAGCAGCCCGCCTCCGGGAAGGAAACAGGCCGCTTCTTGACGGACAGAATCGCCCGCCGGTGTATACGATTATTGTAATCTGCACGGAGTATCTTGTCAACCGCTATGCGGACGATTTTCTTCCCTGTAATATGTAAGAACGCGCCTACGTTCATACAGATTTCTTAATTCGCATTTTTTCACAACGTTCCAATAAAGTTGTATAATAATTGAGCAAAAAGCAACTCTGCTTAAAACGCGGGCGCACACCGCGCGACTTATCGCTTAGACGGAAATAACCCGACCAAAGAGCTCTCTCTTCGAGAGCGTGGAGCTTGTCGCCCGCGGTGCGGGAGGCAGGCAAGCGGAACGCCGAAGGTCTGGCACGGCGCAGCCGTGACT
>OIDZ01000042.1_pt1 | contig 35801 bp, 29 predicted proteins | sample 1581681 | NCBI WGS metagenome assembly OIDZ01 (sample SAMEA3882512, study PRJEB24775) | human gut metagenome | biome: human-associated habitat; feature: intestine environment; material: feces | place: Netherlands | collected 2009/2010
GCTTTAACATTTAAGATCGCCATGATGGTGGTAAGTTATATGGAATATATGAATGCAAACGGAAATAATTAAGTAATTGAGAAATGCGATTATTCACAGGCAGTCAGGAGATACTGGTGTGTGCCTGAAAAGATGCCTGTAGATAATAAATAGTCACAAGAAGAAATAGCAGGAGGAAATTATTATGATTAAATTATTGGATGGCGGTGCCTATCTGGTACGTGGTGAGCAGGTAATTGCCGATGACCATGAGGCACAGGCAAAGTTAACTGCTGCAGCTGGCGTATGTCCTTCCCGGGAAGAAGCAGCTAAGAATACAATTGCATACGGAGTTCTGAGGGATCACAACACTTCCGGCAATATGAAAGAACTTCAGATTAAATTTGATAAATTGACATCTCACGACATCACATTTGTTGGTATTATTCAGACTGCGCGTGCATCAGGGCTTGAAAAATTTCCGGTTCCGTATGTTTTGACAAACTGTCACAATTCTTTGTGTGCTGTAGGCGGAACAATTAATGAAGATGACCACATGTTCGGTCTGACCTGTGCGAAGAAGTACGGCGGCGTCTATGTACCGCCTCATCAGGCAGTAATTCATCAGTTTGCCCGCGAGATGCTTGCCGGCGGCGGAAAAATGATCCTCGGATCCGACTCCCACACCCGTTACGGTGCACTCGGAACCATGGCCATGGGCGAGGGCGGACCGGAACTGGTAAAACAGCTTCTCTCCAAAACATATGATATCGCTATGCCGGGAGTGATCGCAATTTACATGACAGGCGCACCGCAGCCGGGCGTAGGACCGCAGGATATTGCACTTGCCATCATCGGTGCAGTCTTTGCAAATGGTTACGTAAAGAACAAAGTTATGGAGTTCGTAGGACCTGGCGTATCTTCCTTAAGCGCAGATTACCGGATCGGTGTGGACGTTATGACAACCGAGACAACGTGTCTGTCCTCCATCTGGAGAACCGATGAGAAGATCAGCGAGTTCTATCAGATCCACGGCAGAAGCGCAGATTACAAAGAGCTGAATCCTGGCGCGGTTGCTTACTATGACGGCGTTGTAAAAGTAGAACTCGACAAGATCAAACCGATGATCGCGATGCCGTTCCATCCGAGCAATGTTTATACCATTGAAGAGCTGAAAGCAAACCTCGATGACATCCTGAACGATGTAGAGAAGAAAGCAGCCATCAGCCTCGACGGAAAAGTTCCGTTCACTCTGAAAAATAAAGTACACGACGGAAAACTCCTGGTAGACCAGGGAATCATCGCAGGATGCGCCGGCGGCGGATTTGAGAACATCTGCGACGCAGCCGATATCCTGAAAGGCCACAGCATTGGCGACGATGCGTTCACCTTAAGTGTTTACCCGGCAAGTACCCCGATCTATATGGAGCTGGCAAGAAACGGAAAACTGGCAGACCTTTTGGAAACCGGTGCGATCGTAAAAACCGCATTCTGCGGACCGTGCTTCGGCGCAGGCGATACTCCGGCAAACAATGCGTTCTCAATCCGTCACTCCACCAGAAACTTCCCGAACCGCGAGGGATCCAAGATCCAGAACGGTCAGATTTCTTCCGTTGCCCTGATGGATGCACGTTCCATTGCAGCAACCGCAGCAAACAAGGGATTCCTGACCGCAGCAGACGAGTTCACCGGAACATACACGAAACCGGCATACCACTTCGACAAGAAGATTTACGAGAACCGTGTCTTCGACAGCAAGGGTGTGGCAGATCCGTCTGTAGAAATCCAGTTCGGACCGAACATCAAAGACTGGCCGGCTATGCCGCAGCTTGCCGAGAATCTGATTCTGAAGGTTGTTTCCGAGATCCACGATCCGGTTACGACAACCGATGAGCTGATTCCATCCGGCGAGACTTCTTCCTTCCGTTCCAACCCGCTCGGACTGGCAGAGTTCACCCTGTCAAGAAAAGATCCGGCTTACGTGGGACGTGCAAAAGAAGTACAGGTCGCAGAGAAAGCCATCCAGGAAGGAAACTGCCCGGCAGAGGCACTTCCGGAACTGAAAACGGTCTTCGCAGCCATCCATACCCAGTACCCGGATATCGACAAGACAAACGTTGGTGTCGGATCCACCATCTTCGCTGTAAAACCGGGCGACGGCTCTGCGCGTGAGCAGGCAGCTTCCTGCCAGAAGGTATTAGGCGGCTGGGCAAACATCGCCAACGAGTATGCAACGAAGCGCTACCGCTCCAACCTGATCAACTGGGGCATGCTTCCATTCCTGATCCCGGAGGGAGATCTGCCGTTTACAAACGGAGATTACATCTTTGTACCGGAGATCCGCAAGGCAGTGGAAGAGAAAGCCGATGTGATCAAAGCGTACGTTGTAAAAGACGGAGCACTTGTTCCGTTCGAGATGACGTTAGGCGCGCTGACCGATGATGAGAGAGAAATCATCTGTAAGGGATGCCTGATCAACTATTATAGAGGATAAGTATTTGAGAAAGAGCTGTGTGGCAGGAGAAAAGTCTGTTTCATAGCTCTTTTTCTGCGCACTTATTTGAAGCAAAATATCAGAAAACAATATAAAATTCAGAAAATAAACACAATAATTAAGAAAAGAAAAAGCGATATAAAAAAACAGTAAAAATATTTTAAAAATGTATTGACAAATACTGGCGGATCTGTTATATTAAAATTACAAAGAAACAAGAAAACAAAAACCTAACCAAGAGGTACAAAGAGAAAGACTTGGGACCCCCTTTTCAAGAGAACAAACCATTTTCATAGAAAGAGACGAGAAATCTTCTATAGAAGAATGGGAAAAAGGGAAAAGGAAGATGTTCTTAAGATGAGAGACTTCCGAAAGGAAAGAAAACCTGAGATAAAGATCCATACAAAAGAAGTTCGAAAGAAAACCTTTTGATAAACATGAGATCAGAGCAGATCTTAGGAAATCCTAAGGAAAAGATTTTCGGAGTGGAAATTTTAACCGCAAAGGAAAAGCCTCTGAAAAAGAACATCTTCCCGAAAAAAAGAAAATCTACAACAGGGAAATGGAAGAGAAACGATCTTTGAAATATCAAACGAAAGCGAAAACAAAGATCACAGATCGGTAAAGAAAGAAAACCAGTGAAAATCCTTGAAAGTAGAGAAAAAACTGAATATGGAAAATAAAGAAAAAGCGGTCGCTGTATCAGAAAAAATGATTGGTATGGCGATCGCTTTCTGTGTTGTGTAATTCGTCCGCCGGGCATGTTTTTCTTGACAGATGCGGCGGAAATGGTGCATACTTCTTAAAGCATAACAGCGGAGAAATCCGTGTATCGAAAATAAGAAGTCAGGACAGGAGAAGAAAGTGGCTGGATTTTGCAGAGAAGATATTTTAATGGAAGATAACGATATTCTTGTTGTTCACAAGCACGCGGGTATGGCAGTGCAGAATGCGCGGATGGGACAGATGGATCTGGAGCATGCGCTGCTGAATTATTTGGCGAAGCAGGCAAGGGCGGAAACACCGGGTCAGGCGCGGACTCAGATTCCATATCTGGCGGTCGTTCACCGGCTCGATCAGCCGGTTGAGGGCGTGCTGGTGTTTGCAAAAAACAAAGACGCCGCAGGAAAACTGGGACGGCAGGTGAAGGACGGGACGATGAAGAAAGAGTATCTCGCCGTCTGTGAGGGAAAAATCGAAAAACAGGGCGTGCAGAAGTTTGAGGATTTCCTTGTAAAAGACGGACGGAGCAACACATCCCGCGTCGTACAGCCAGGCACCGCCGGAGCGAAAAAAGCGGTGCTGGAATATGAAGTGATAAGGACACAGGAGAACCGAACCCTGGTGCAGATCCACCTCGGAACGGGCCGCCACCACCAGATCCGCGTCCAGTTTTCCCATGCGGGATATCCGCTGGCGGGTGATGCAAAATATGGGGCGAAGGAGAAAGGATCTCTGGCGCTGTGCGCGCATCATCTCGAGCTGAAGCATCCGCGGACAGGCAAACGGCTTTCGTTTACCGTAAAACCAGAAGGTGAAATCTTCCACAGCTTTGTGTAACTATTCAGAACTATGTGAAATTGCAAAAAAGTTCAGAAAATCATAAGAAAACAGGACTGGACTATTTTTACGGTTTGTGTATAATAGAGAAAGGTTATGTAACAAAACTGTAAAAAGTAATGGAAAATGATTCATCAGGCAAAGCAGAAAGGGAGAATTATGAAACGCAGAATGATTGCAGTACTGCTTTCCGGAATCCTGCTGTGCTCGGCAGCTGGATGCGGAAAAGAAGCAGTGACAGACAAGAGCACCGCAGCATCGTCGTCTCAGGAAGTGACAGAAACTCCGGCGGCAGAAGAAAGCCCGGAGGCCTCATCGTCCAGCGCAGATTCTACAGCAGAGTCAGCCAGTGCATCCACATCTTCTGAAAGCTCTGGAGATGAAGGAAAAGAAGCAGACAAAAAACGAATAGAAATCACCGTTCCGCACAAAGACGGCATGGAAGCATTGTACGACACCGTGGATGGACTTACCGTTGAAAAAGGCTCTTACATCGCCGTGGTTGCAAAAGACTTAAGTGCCGGTTTCTGGAAAGCCGTAAAAGCCGGTGCGCAGCAGGCACTTGACGATCTGAACGCCTCGCTTGGCTACAACGGAAACGACAAAGTTTATATGACATTTGAAGGCCCGGAAAATGAAAGTGACACCAACTCTCAGATCAATATCATCGACTCTGTCATTTCGGAAAATCCGGACGCGCTGATCCTTGGCATCATTGACCAGCAGTCGGGACAGGCACAGATGGAAGAGGCTTCCGACAGCCAGATTCCAGTCGTCATCGCGGATTCCGGTATCGAGAGTGATCTGATCACCTCGACATGTGCGACTGATCACGCAGCGGCAGCAAAGCTTGCGGCAGATCATCTCTGCGAGGCCATCGGCAACAGCGGAGAGGTTGCGATTGTTGCACATCAGTACAACACCGAGAGCAGCGTAGAGCGCGTGGAAGCATTTAAAAAAGAGATCGAAGAAAAATATACCGACGTGAAAGTGGTTCAGGTGAATTACGGAGATGGAGAAGAATCCATCGCGGACATGCTGAAAAATACACTTGAAACCTACCCGGCTCTGAAGGGCATCTTCTGTACGAACGAAGACATGGCAGACCAGACGCTGGATGCGCTGGCGGATATGGAAAATACTGAGCAGATTCAGATAGTCGGTTTTGATTCCGGTGAAAAACAGCAGAAAGCGATCCAGGAGGGACGCGAGTACGGTACCGTAACGCAGAATCCGTACGGTCTTGGCTATGCGGCAATCGTGGCGGCCGTCCGCGCGATTCAGGGACTTCCGGTAGATCAGAAGATCGATACGGGATATCAGTGGATCGACAAAGACACGATCGATCTGGAGACAAATCAGAAGTATCTTTATAACTGAAAATCAGGATAAAAAATGAACCCGGCAGACAAGGGAATGTTCCTTTGCCTGCCGGGTTTTCTGCGCTGCAGTGCGGATTACGAGTTCTGATCGTCTTCGTAAATTCTCTGTACCTCTTCGGAAATCTGCTGCCGGATCGCGGAGAGATCGACATCCGGGATGCCGTCCTCGGTGATCTGCGGTTTGGAAGGAGAGGTATACGGCTTCGTGTCGCCCATGGAAGCTTTTGGGGATGTTTCTTCTTCGTCAAACTCCTCCGGAGCGGTCGGTTTTGCGGATGGCCTGCGGCGGATGATTTTTGGAAGATCTTTCTCATCGTCGTCATCGTCAGGTTCTTCCGGAACAAAACGGAAATCGTACATGGTGTTCTGCGAAACACGGGTACGGTTCGACGGTTTCTGATAGCTGCGGTACGGATCTCTTGCGTTGCCGGAAGAAGAGGAAGAGGAGCCGCGGCGTTTCTTTTTCTTCTTTCTAGATGGAAGAGGATCGAAACCGGATCTGCGTTTCCGTCTGGCGCGCGCTTTTGCACGGTGTTCGCGTTCTTCTTCGTCGTCATCCTCCCAGTAGTCCGCCTCTTTCCACGGTTTAAACTGGAAGAGCATGCCTGCTGCGGCGAGAATGGCAGAGACAATCCAGAACATCATGTTCAGATCGAGGTCCTTGAAGAAATATGCCATGCGGATCGTCGTGAGGGCGCCGCAGATGGAGGTGACCAGGATTACGGAAATGCGTTCGAACGGAACGCAGATCAGGCCGATCACGAAAGCAACGAGGGCGACGAGTCCATAACCTGTGATATCGTTTGGATTGACGAGATGCCAGAGGCAAAAGCCGACAAGCCCGCAGATCAGAAGAAAAAGTCCGATCCGGTAGAGGACGAAGGCAATGATTGCGGTCAGAAGACCGGTGCCGACGGCAAGCGCCAGGGTGATCGTCGTGGTCTGATTCGTGTAGGTACCCGCTGCATAACCGGCGGCCGCGCCGAGAAAAAATCCGGGAATGACGCTCCAGAGCTTGCGGAGCGCATAGCCGAAGAAACAGTTCAGCAGGGCAAAAACAATCACAATCAGAAGAAGCTGCTGCTGGTAAACACCCATGACGTCCCGGACTTTATCGAGACCGCCAAGCAGCGTGTTGATGTTAAAAGCTTGCATATTCAGATTCATGATATTCACTCCTATATGATGTATCGGAAAAATAGATACAGGTTGTATTTTAGTACGGAACGGCGGTTTTGGCAAGTGAAATTGTGTTTGAGATCTGGAAAACGGCAGAATGGCGGCGGTGTGCATATGGTATAAGGAAGAGCAAAAAGGAAATAAAACAGGCATGAATCAGGATAGAGTGTATGAAAATAGAAGAAATTCCTATCAGGGAAATCCGATGGAGCGGCCGGAGCCGTTTTTTGCGGCACAGCCCTTATGGGGAAGAAGTATGGAGGAGCAGCAGGAAGCGCGGGAACGGCAGCGGATGCAGTCGTATTATTCCCGGACGGCATCTGATCTGCAGCGGCTGGTGGAGGCAGAGTGTGACCGCATGGATTACCGCGGCAGCATGATGTACGACGAATTGCCGGACCGGCTTATGATGGAGCACACCTGCCGGAATATCGCACGTCAGTACGGCAGGGAAAACGGCGGGAAGGATGAGAAAACGGCAGAAGAGGAACTGCTCGATTTGATCGGCGTTCTTTTTTATAATGAAATGTTCCGGAGGCGGAGCAGGAGGAAACATTATTACAATCTGTGGCTTTAAACCGCGCCATAAAGTAATAAGAGGGTAACACATTTTTAATAATTTTTCTGTTGTGGTTTTGCGGAAAACAGATTACAATATTAGCGGGGTTGTAAGGGGCTTTATTACACATGTTTACAAACGATTCAGAAAGTTTGGAGAGTATAAATGGAATTACAGAAATTATTACAGGATGAAATCCGGGAAGGGCTGTACCGTATCACGATCAGCGGCCCAAGAGGGGACAGTGAAGTGTCCAAAGTGAGAATACGCCCGGTTGAAATAAAAGGAAAACTGCTCTTTCAGTGCCAGGAGACCGTCGGCACGAAGGAGTTTCATAAAAATATGACAAAAGACGACGTGATCACCCGGATCAGAGACTGGATGAACGGAACCTTCAAGCAGATGCAGCTCGAATCCGACACCTGCACAGCATCCGTTCTGGTCAGCAAAAAGGGAACGATGACGATCAAAAAGAAACCGCATATGAAAGGAACCGGCAAACCCGTCAATCTGGCGCACAACCGGAAGAAACGGTATATTCTGGAAGAAGGAATCCCGGTTCCTTTTTTACAGGATCTCGGTGTTATGACAAAAGAAGGCAAAATCGTGCGGACCCGCTACGACAAGTTCCGCCAGATCAACCGCTTTCTGGAGTTCATCGAAGATATCCTGCCGCAGCTCCCATCGGACCGCGAGATCACGATTCTCGATTTCGGCTGCGGAAAATCGTATCTGACGTTTGCGATGTATTATTACTTCCGCGAACTGAAAAAACTGGATGTCAATATCATCGGACTTGACTTGAAAGAGGATGTCATCGCAATCTACAACGGACTGGCGGAGAAATACGGCTATGAAAAGCTGCATTTCTATCAGGGTGACATCGCTTCTTATACCGGCCGCGACGAGGTCGATATGGTGGTGACGCTGCACGCGTGCGACACGGCGACTGACTATGCGCTGGAAAAGGCCGTCAAATGGAATGCAAAAGTTATTCTTTCTGTTCCGTGCTGCCAGCATGAGCTGAACCGCCAGATTGCAAACAAAGAACTGTATCCGATCATGGATTACGGCATCTTAAAAGAGCGCATGGCGGCGCTTCTGACCGACGGAATCCGGGCAAAGCTTCTGGAGAATGCAGGCTATGAGACACAGATTCTCGAATTCATCGACATGGAGCACACGCCGAAGAACCTTCTCATCCGCGCGGTAAAACGCCAGGAAGGCTCGAAAAAACTGCCGGAAGAACTGAAAGCGTGCATGGAAGCGTACCATGTGAAGCCGACACTGGCAGACCTCCTCACAGAAAAGGAGGAGCCGTGATGAATAAAAGAGCAGCAAGGATTCTGATCCTTTTTCTTGTTTTTGCCGCATCAGTCGGTGTGTTCACACACCTGATGAGCCACGAGACGACGGAGAATGCGACCGATCTGGACGCAGCGAGTCTTCCGGTGCTGTACATGAAGACCGCGGACATGACAGTGAACCGCATGTACGGATACTGCCAGGAGATGAACGGCGTAACGACAAGAGAAAACCTGACACCGCTGCCGATGGACCGTTCGCTTACGCTGGAAATTGATGCGAAGGGACAGAAAATTAAAAACGTGACCTATACGGTGGAAAGCACAGACGGCGGAGCGCTGATTGAAAACTCGGTGCTGAAATCGTTTGACGAGGACGGAAGCTATCTGAAAGCAGACTTCCAGTTAGAGACCGCGATTCTGATGAATCAGGAATATACGCTGAAGCTCGAGGTTGCCTACGGAAACGGCCAGTCTGCCTGGTATTACACCCGCATTGTACAGCGCAACGGCGTGGAGGTCGGCGATTATCTGGCCTACACGCAGATGTTTGCGCAGACATGCCTGGATAAAACGCAGGCGGAAGCGCTCGTTCCGCAGCTTGAGCCGGATGAGACGGGGGATAATTCTTCGTTCCTCAATGTCAACATTCATTCCAGCCTCGACCAGATTTCCTGGGGAAGCCTCGCACCGACGATCGTACAGCAGCCGATGCAGCAGATCAAAGAAGCGAATGAGACGACGACCAGCATCAAACAGGAGTACATGATCAGTGCGCAGGATGAGAACGGACAGACGGAGTATTATACCGTAAGCGAGTTCTACCGGATGCGAGAGTCCGACGGAGAGATTATTCTGCTGGACTTCGAGCGGAGCGCACAGCAGATCTTTGATCCGGAGCTTGGTGTTCTGACGAAATCCGGCATTAACCTCGGTGTGACCGGCGAGGATACCAAGTATGTGACGAATACGGCAGGTGATATTGTCGCATTTGTAGTAAACGGTGATCTCTGGTGCTACAACCGCAGCGCCAACAAGACGATCCGCGTTTTCAGCTTCCGTGAGAACGGCAGCATGGATGACCGGGAACAGCACGGAGAGCATGATGTCAACATTGTACGTGTGGATGATGCGGGCGATGTGACGTTTGTTGTTTATGGCTATATGAACCGCGGAAACCACGAGGGTGAAGTGGGAGCAGCCGTTTACTATTATCGCGCCGAGCGGAATGTGGCAACCGAGGAGATTTTCGTTCCGGCGGATATTTCCTACGAGATGCTGAAAAAACAGCTCGACCGCCTCTCCTACGTCAACAAGCAGAGAGAGATGTATCTCTATCTGAATGAGAACCTGTGTAAGGTAGATATTGAAACCGGCACGACGACGGTGATCCGGGAAAGTATCCCGGAGGACTGCTTTGTAGTATCGGAAAGCCAGGAGAGCATCGCGTGGATGGATGCGGACAATGCAAGCAGTGCGATGAACATCACCGTGATGAATCTGGAGAGCGGGGAAACGCAGCGCTTTGCGGCGGATGACGGACAGAAGATCCGGGCACTTGGCTTTATCAATGAAGACTTTGTCTATGGTATGGCAAACGACAGCGATATTTTAAAAGATATTTCCGGCAATGAAGTTTTCGCTATGCATACGGTGCGGATTGTCAGCATCGACGGAAACGTGAAAAAAGAGTATCACCAGGACGGCTATTATGTGACAGGTGTGTCGATTTCGGACGGCCTTCTGGAGCTGGACCGCGTGGTACGCCAGGAAAACGGCTATGCGGATGCGCCGGAGGATCACATCATGAACGGCGAGCAGCAGAGCCAGGAACTGGTGACGGGCCGCCTGGCAACGGTGGACGACAGAAGAGAGCAGCAGTTCCTTCTGGAATTCTCGACGAGCGGCAAAACACAGTCGCTTCTGACACTGACACCGAAATATATCTATTCAACCTTACGGACCGATCTTACGATGTCGTACGACACGGGCAGCGCAGATCTTTACTATGTATATGGAAAAGGAAAACTGATCGCCATTTTAAGCTCCCCGGCCGAGGCCGTACAGCTTGCCGATGAGAATGTCGGCGTTGTGCTGAACAGCAGCCAGTCCTATGTGTGGGAGCGCGGAAACCGCCAGCAGGGCATGCGCCTCGACGAGACAACGATGCCGTCGGGATTCCAGAGTGCATCTCTGGACGAAAACGTGCTGAAGGAGTCACTCGGTGATGATTACGAACTGCTGAACCTGACGGGCTGCACAAGAGAAGAAATTCTCTACATGATCAGCAGCGGCTACGGCGTTGTTGTAAAGACCGGCGCGAACGAGAGTCTGCTTCTGACCGGATACGATATTTTTGGAAATTCCTGGCTGTATAACCCGGCAACGGGCGAGACAACTGCACTTTCTGACGATGACAGCGATGCATTGTTCGCACAGAACGGCAATGTCTTCATCAGTTATATTAAAAAAGTAAAGATCGAGTGATTTGCGGGGTTTTCTAATGACGCAAAAAGTGCTAGAATAAAGAAAGCACTATGAATATTTAGGGAGAAAAAAGACAATGAAACTTACAACCATCCGAGAGATTTATAAAAACCGGGAAGTATACCTGGACAAAGAAGTAACCGTAGGCGGCTGGGTGCGCAGCGTACGTGATTCCAAAACCTTTGGTTTCATCGTTCTGCACGACGGAAGCTATTTCGAAACCCTGCAGATCGTATACCACGATGAGATGGAAAACTTCGCTGAGATTTCCAAAATGAACGTCGGCGCAGCCATCATCGTAAAAGGTACCCTCGTTGCTACCCCGCAGGCAAAACAGCCGTTTGAGATTCAGGCGGCAGAAGTTACCGTAGAGGGCGTTTCCGCACCGGATTACCCGCTGCAGAAAAAACGCCACTCCATGGAATACCTTCGTACCATTTCCCATCTGCGTCCGAGAACCAACACCTTCCAGGCAGTATTCCGTGTTCGTTCCCTCTGCGCCTATGCGATCCATCAGTTCTTCCAGGAGAGAGACTTCGTTTATGTCAACACCCCGCTGATCACCGGAAGCGACTGCGAGGGAGCCGGCGAGATGTTCCAGGTAACCACCATGGATCTTGACAATATTCCGAAAACCGAGGACGGCGCTGTTGATTTCACACAGGACTTCTTCGGAAAGAAGACAAGCCTTACCGTAAGCGGACAGTTAAACGGCGAGACCTTTGCACAGGCATTCCGCAATATCTACACCTTCGGACCGACCTTCCGTGCAGAGAATTCCAACACCACCCGCCATGCAGCAGAGTTCTGGATGATCGAGCCGGAAATCGCTTTCGCTGATCTGGAGGACGATATGGAGCTTGCTGAGGCAATGCTGAAATATGTCATCCGCTACGTTATGGAGCATGCACCGGAAGAAATGCAGTTCTTCAACAGTTTCGTGGACAAGGGACTGATCGAGCGTCTGAACCATGTCGTAAATTCTGAGTTCGGCCGTGTAACCTACACCGAGGCTATCGAGCTTCTGGAGAAAAACAACGACAAATTCGATTACAAAGTATACTGGGGATGCGATCTGCAGACCGAGCATGAGCGTTATCTGACCGAGCAGATCTTCAAGAGACCGGTTTTCGTTACCGATTATCCGAAGGAGATCAAAGCGTTCTACATGAAGCTGAACGATGACAACAAGACCGTTGCCGCTATGGACTGTCTGGTTCCTGGCATCGGAGAGATCATCGGCGGAAGCCAGCGTGAGGACGACTACGAGAAACTGCTTGGCCGTATGAAAGAGCTGGGACTTGCTGAGGAAGATTACGGATTCTATCTGGACCTCAGAAAATATGGTTCTACCCACCATGCAGGCTTCGGACTGGGATTTGAGAGATGTGTCATGTATCTGACCGGAATGGGTAATATCCGTGACGTAATCCCGTTCCCGAGAACGGTAAACAACTGTGAGCTGTAAAAAAAGAAAAGCAATATAGAAAGTGAAAAGTACGGATGCCGGGTGCAGTGGAATCCCATGTGGATTGGGTGCGCCTGACGTCCGTATTGTAGTAAACGGAGAAAATAAAGGCAGAAAGGGGTGTGCGTATGCGTTTTCTTCATATTGCGGATGTACATCTTGGCATGCAGCCGGATGCAGGATTTCCGTGGAGCAAAGAGCGCGGGGAGGCGATTTGGGAGAGTTTCCGGCGGATCATTCGCCTTGCCGGCCGGGAAAAGATGGACTTTCTGCTGATCGCAGGAGATCTGTTCCAGCGCCAGCCGCTTTTGCGGGAACTAAAAGAGGTCAACGATCTCTTTGCTTCTATCCCGGAGACGATCGTCGTGCTGATTGCGGGAAATCACGATTATGTGAGGCGGGAGAGTTTTTACCGTGGATTCGACTGGGCGGACAACGTGGTGATGCTTCTGTCGCCGGAGCCGGAATGTGTCGAAGTTCCGGAGAAAAAGACGGCGGTATACGGATGCAGTTATGATAAAAAAGAGATTCTGGAAAACCGGCTGGACGGTTTGAAACCGAACGGGAAGATGAAGTATCATCTGCTGCTTGCACACGGCGGAGATGCGCGCCACATGCCGTGGAATCCGGGCCGCATGGCACAGGCGGGGTTTGATTATATTGCGTGCGGGCATATCCACAAGCCGGGGATTCTGATCCCCGATAAAATGGCGTATGCAGGCGCACTCGAACCGACCGACGAAACGCAGATGGGGCCGCATGGATATATCCGCGGAACGGTGGACGAGCACGGAACGAGGATTTGTTTTGTGCCGTCTGCCGGATATGAGTACGAGGATCTGGAACTGAACGTGACGGAGGATCTGACGCAGTATGCGCTTGAGACAAAGCTGAAACAGGAGCTGGCGCTGCGGGAAGATGAGAAGATTCGAAAAATCCTCCGTCTGAAACTTACAGGACACCGTGCTGCGGAAATGGAATTTTCTCCGAAGCGGCTGATGGACTGCGGCAGGATCATCTCAGTAGAGGACGAAACGCGGCCGGCGTACGATCTGGAACAGTTAAAGAAAACGTATGGTGCGAGTCTCATCAGTGCATACATTGAAGTGTTTGAAACAAAGACGGACACGCAGTCGCAGAAAGCGCTCGACTATGGACTCGAGGCACTGCTGGCGGCACGCAGGAACAGTTGAAAAAAATTGCGGGAGGGATAGAAAATGAAAATAGAAAAACTGGAAATCCGCAATTTTGGAAAAATGCAGAACCGTACACTGGAATTTTCCGACGGGATTCAGCTGATCAGCGGGGAAAACGAGAGTGGAAAGTCGACGGTGCACACCTTCATCCGCAGCATGCTGTTCGGCATGACGCGCGGCCGGGGACGGGCGGCGAAAAATGATGTGTACAGCCGTTATGAGCCATGGGAAAACCCGGCATACTATGCGGGGGAAATGGTGTTTGAAAGCGGCGGCAAACGATTCCGTCTGACACGGAATTTTGGACGGCAGAACGCGGATGCAAAACTGGTGTGCCTGACAGACGGCGAGGTGCTTTCGGTGGAGGACGGCGATCTTGGCATGCTGCTCGGCGGTGTCAGCGAGACCGTTTATGATAATACGGCCTCGATCGGTCAGCTGAAAGGACGAACGGAAGAGGGCCTTGCGGATGAGCTGCGGAACTATATGGCAAATTACCAGGGAAGCAGCGATGGAGAGCTTGATGTGTCGGCAGCGCTCGATCTGCTGAAGCAGAAGAAAAAGCGCCTGGAGCAGGAACAGAAAAAAGCGCTGGCAGGACTGGAAAAACAGAAGGAAGAACTCGAGACAAAGATTTCCGTTTTTGAGGAGGAATGCCGCCGGAGTGAGGAAAGCCTGCTGCAGGCAAAAGAGCAGATGAAGCGGGAGATTTACCAGAAGGACGTACCGATAGAGCGGGTGCGTAAGATGAAAAAAGAATCCCGGAAGAGCCGGAAATGGGGTGCTGCGTGTGTGGCGATTGCAGGTTTTCTGCTGTTCCTCTGTATTCTGCAGTTCTTCCATATAGATTCCATGCTGACCAGAACGGGTCTCGGCCTTGCGATTGCAGGTCTTTTGTATCTGGCGTACAGTCTGTTCCGCCACCGGAAAACGGAGGTCGAACAGATCGTGACAGAGCCAGAGGAGCAGGCAATCCGCCGCCAGCAGTGGAATGTGGACCGCCTGAAACAGGAACTTGGGCAGAAACAGACGGTGCTGTCGAATCTGCAGAGTGAATACGAGGAGCTCTGCATTTCCATGACGGAAAAAGATCATCTGCAGGAGGAACTTGACGCGCTTTCCCTGGCGGGAGATACGATCCAGTCTCTCTCCGTGCAGATGCAGAGCCGGATCGGCGGCCGCTTAAAACAGCAGATGTCAAAAACACTTTCGGCGCTGACGAACGGCCGTTATCTGCAGGTGAATATGGATGAAAATCTGCGGATCGGACTTCACACTGCGGACGAATATGTGCCGCTTGAGCAGGTCAGCCGCGGTACGATTGAGCAGGCGTATTTTGCGCTCCGTATGGCGGCGATGGATGTACTCTGCAGCGAGGAGGAGCTGCCGGTGATTCTGGATGAATCGTTTGCGTTTTATGATGAAAACCGGTTAAAAGAAACCCTGAAATGGCTGGCGGAAAACCGGACGCAGGTGCTGCTCTTTACGTGCCAGAAGCGGGAGGAGGAAGCACTTCGAAAGATGGGAATTCCGTACCGGAAAATTGTGTTATAGAGGAGAATGTTATGCTGACAATAGGATGTCATTTATCATCGTCCAAAGGATACCTTGCCATGGGAAAAGAGGCGGTGTGCATCGGGGCGAATACATTTCAGTTTTTTACGAGAAACCCGCGGGGAAGCAAGGCGAAAGCCATCGATGAGGCGGATGTCGCAGCGTTTCTTTCGTACAGCAAAGAGCATGGAATCGAACGGATTCTGGCGCATGCGCCGTACACGCTGAACCCATGCTCGAAGGATGCGCATACAAGAGAGTTTGCATGGATGACGATGGAGGATGATCTGAGACGGATGGAGTACACGCCGGGAAACTGCTATAATTTTCACCCGGGCAGCCACACCGGCCAGGGAGCAGAAGAGGGAATCCGCCTGATTTCTGAGATGCTGAATGAAATTTTAAAACCGGAGCAGACGACAACGGTGCTGCTCGAGACGATGGCAGGAAAGGGAACCGAAGTCGGCCGTTCTTTTGAAGAGCTGGCGGCGATTCTGGAGCGTGTGGAATTAAAAGACCATATGGGTGTCTGCCTGGATACGTGTCATGTGTACGATGCGGGATACGATATAGTACATCAGCTTGATGATGTGATTGAGGAGTTTGACCGTGTGGTTGGACTTTCGAAGCTGAAAGCGATTCATCTGAATGACAGCAAGAATCCGTTTGAGAGCCATAAGGACCGCCACGAGAAGATCGGGGAAGGATCGCTTGGGCTTGCTGCGTTTGAGCGGATCGTGACGCATCCGGCACTTACAGGGCTGCCGTTCTATCTGGAAACGCCGAACGAGCTGGATGGATATGCAAGAGAGATCGCGCTGCTGCGCGGGTATGCGAAATAGAAGGAAGAGGGTAAGGAAACGTGGAAAACAAAAAAGAGAGGAACAGGCAAATGGCCGGAGAGAAAAAGACATTTTCCGGAAAGAAAAGGGAAGAGTTCCAGGGCGCGGGAAAGAAAAAAGAAACCGGTAAACAGGAAAAACCGGGACAGGACAGAAAAAAGAAAAACCGGAACAATGCAGCGTCGTCGAAATGTCCGTATCAGAAAAAATGCGGCGGCTGTACGTATTTGAAACTTTCCTACGAGGAGCAGCTCGCGAAAAAAGAGCAGTTCCTGAAAAAAACACTAAAAGGCATCGTTCCGGTCAAGGGGATGGTTGGCATGGAACATCCTTATCATTACCGGAATAAAGTAAACTCTGCTTTTGCGCGCAAAAAAGACGGAACAATAATATCCGGTATCTACGAAAAAGGAACACACAAAGTAGTCTCGGTTGATGAGTGCCTGCTCGAGGATCCGCGTGCCGATGCGATCATCCGCGATATCCGCAGCCTGCTGAAGAGCTTTAAAATCATGATTTACAATGAGGACAGCGGTTACGGTCTCCTGCGCCACGTCATGGTGCGCACCGGCTTTGTCTCCGGCGAGATCATGGTTGTCCTTGTCTGCGTATCGCCGGTATTTCCATCAAAAAACAACTTCGTGAAGGCACTGCGGAAGCTTCACCCGGAGATCACAACGGTTGTTTTGAATGTGAATGACCGAACCGACAGCATGGTGCTTGGAAAACGTGACATTGTGCTGTACGGGCGCGGCTATATCGAGGACGAACTCTGCGGCTGCACCTTCCGCATCTCCCCGCAGTCTTTCTACCAGGTCAATCCGGTACAGACGAAAAATCTGTACGAAAAAGCCATTTCCATGGCTGGCCTTACTGGAAACGAGCGCGTCATGGATGCTTACTGCGGAATCGGAACCATCGGTCTGATTGCATCCCGCAACGCGAAAGAAGTCATCAGCGTTGAACTGAATCCGGACGCAGTGCGTGATGCGGTAACCAATGCAAAACGAAACGGAATCAAAAACGTTTCCTTCTACCAGAACGACGCAGGCGCTTTCATGGTTTCCATGGCAGAGAAAGGGGAAAAAGCGGATGTTGTTTTCATGGACCCGCCAAGAGCCGGAAGTGATGAAGCCTTTTTATCTTCTGTCGTGATGCTGGCACCGGAGAAAATCGTCTATATCTCCTGCAATCCGGAGACACTGGCAAGGGATCTTCGTTACCTGACGAAACACGGTTACCGGGCAGAAGAGGCGTGGGGATATGACATGTTTGCGTGGTCGGAACATGTGGAAACAGTCTGCCTTCTGTCAAGAAAAGCCCAATAAATCAAAGGATTTCGCCATTTTGGGAATAAAATAGATGTGTGTTTCTGTTTCCGCAGAGTGATGATATATCAGGAGGTTTACCCCAGGGGATAGGCTTTGGAGAACGGGAGATATACATTTTGGCGAAAGAATACTTTTTCGCAAAAGCGGTTTTGTTAAAGGAGCGTATGATGAAGGAAATTGAACAGTTCGCAACCCAATTTCGAAGAGCGATTGACTTGGCTTTGGAAGCAGGGGAGTTTGATAACGACAGCATATATCGCAGATTTCCACGTGCTTGCTGCGGAGATACGAGTGATTTGTTAGCTCAGTATTTATTGGATAAAGGTATCAAAACAGATTATGTCTGTGGAACATATTGGGGTAAACCGGATGGAAACGGACAATCTCATGCATGGCTGATGGTAGACAAATATATTATTATAGATATCACAGGTGACCAATTTAGTGGCAAGTCTACTTTTCTTAATTATGACAAATCAGTTTATGTAGGTGAGGGAGATGATTTCCATAGGCTCTTTGAGGTTGAAGATAGAGATGTTCATGAGCATCGTGGATTGAGTGCTTTGGGTGGTTTTTGTGGACCGAGGCTGTGGGATTTATATAGAAAAATTCTAAAATACATTTAGTCAACCACTTTTTATGGGGATAAAACCATTACCCCACTTTGAAAACCTATTGCATACTTTCGCTATGCAGTATAAAATAAATGTTCAGGGGAATATTGAAACCGTATGTCTGCTTTCAAAGAAACCTTGATTTTCTGCGGTTTGTGGGATATTAAGGAACGAAAATGGATATGTGTTTTGTAGCCTTATGAATGAACCATTTGAATATCGCAGCAGTGGGGTGTTTTGAAACTCTGCTGAATAATAGGCTTTTGCTAAAAGGTATCACTTTTGTGAAAATGTATGATACTTCCTGGCAGAAGCCTTTTTATATAAAGATAACTTGACTTCTAAATCTTACTGATGTAATATTTAAACAAGTGCAGTAGGATTGCGGACGAAATTTTTTTGTTGCGAAATCTTACGCATGTAATAAAAGGAAGGAGGAATGCATAGTACGATATACCCAGCAAAGAGAAATTTTTTTACTTCAAAATCTTACGAGTGTAATATTTTGAAGATATAGCGTACATTGAAAATAGAATATGACCATATCAGCAAAGCAAAATGAATGGAGGTCAATATGAAGAAAGGAAAAAGCAGAAACAAGCGAAAGAAAACAAGAAGCAGGCTCCTATGGATTGCGATTGCTGTTATAGGAATAGCTGCGGTAATTTCTGCAGTATGTGTGGCAGGAATGTTGGCAACAAAGGAAAATGCCTGGAAGACACCGGAAGAACTTCTGGTGGAGTACATGGATCATATTCCAAAACAGGAGTATGAAGAAATGTATGCAATGCTACATATTGAGGCATCGGGAAATGTCAGTCAGGAGGATTTTGTAACTCGAAATTCAGCTATTTATGAAGGTATAGAAGTCCAGAATATAGCTGTCCAGATTATTGCATATGACGAGGAGCAAATGACGGTAACCTACCAGACTTCTTTCGATACAGTTGCAGGAACTATCAGCTTTGAGAATAAAGCACTTTTCCTAAAGGACGAAGAAGGATATCAGTTAGTTTGGGATGATTCCCTGATTTTTCCGAATCTGGCATCTACAGATAAAGTAAGAGTTTCCACTACACAGGCAGAACGAGGAGAAATTCTGGATAGGAACGGATGTGTCCTTGCAGGAAAAGGTACAGCATCTTCGGCTGGAATCGTTCCGGGCAAGTTGGAAAACAGAGAGGAAGCAATCGCACAGATTGCAGAACTAGTGGAAATCACACCGGAAGCGATAGAAAAGAAACTGTCTGCAAAGTGGGTAAAGGATGATTCTTTTGTTCCCATTAAAACAATTCCAAGAGTGGAAGAAATTGAGTTAATGTCTATCAGTCCAGATGAAGAAGTCCTAAAGGAGAAAGAAAGGCATGAAAAGTTGCTGGAGATTCCCGGAGTGATGATATCTGATGTTGAAGTGCGTGAATACCCATTAGGAGAAGCAGCGGCACATTTGGTCGGATATGTTCAAAGTGTTACTGCGGAAGATTTAGAGGAGCATGCAGGAGAAGGCTATACAGCCAATAGTGTAATCGGCAGAAGCGGAATGGAGAGCTTGTTCGAGAGTGAACTGAAAGGCCAGAACGGTTGCAGGATTTACATTGTAAACTCGGAAGGCAAAGAGAAGGAGGAACTTGCTTGTATCCTGGTACAGCATGGGCAGGACATCCAGCTTACGATAGATACTGATTTACAGGTTTCCTTGCATGAGCAGTTTAAGGAAGATAAAAGCTGCTCGGTAGCCATGAATCCTTATACCGGAGAAGTATTGGCTTTGGTCAGCACACCGGCCTATGACAATAACGATTTTATTATGGGATTGTCGAGTGAGCAGTGGACTGTACTTAACGAGGATGAGAATAAGCCAATGTATAATCGCTTCCGGCAAGTGTGGTGTCCGGGGTCTACATTCAAGCCAATTACCGCAGCGGTCGGCTTGGAATCAGGAGCAATCGATCCAATGGAAGATTACGGCAACGTAGGCTTAAGTTGGCAAAAGGATGCATCGTGGGGTTCCTATCATGTAACAACACTCCATGCATATGAACCAGTCATTTTAGAGAATGCCCTAATATATTCCGACAATATTTATTTCGCAAAGGCAGCATTAAAGATTGGCTCAGAAGAGATGGAGAGTTCTTTGACTGGACTTGGTTTTAATGAGGAACTGCCATTTGAGATTAAGATGGCAGAGTCGCAGTATTCTAATTCAGAGGGAATTGAAACAGAAACACAGTTAGCAGACAGCGGTTACGGTCAAGGGCAGGTTTTGGTGAATCCATTACATATGGCATGTATCTATTCTGCTTTCTGTAACGAGGGAAATGTTATAAAGCCGTATTTAGTATATCAGAAAGACGCAGTAGCTGAGTATTGGATTCCGGGAGCCTTTTCTAATGAGACAGCAAGCCGTGTATTGGAAGGAACAAAAAAGGTTGTGAATGATTCTAATGGAACTGGATATGCAGCCCATCGGGATGACATTCTTTTAGCAGGAAAAACAGGTACGGCAGAAATCAAGGCATCGAAGGATGATACTTCGGGTACGGAATTAGGATGGTTTGCAATTTTTACAGCAGAAGATACGGTAGAACGTCCTATATTGATTATTAGCATGGTAGAAGATGTGAAAGGAAGAGGAGGAAGCGGATATGTTGTTAAGAAAGACAACCTGGTTCTGGAAGAGCTGAAGCAAATTGATGAACAGACACATAGAAAGCTGGTACATTATATTCAAACAAGGTGCTGTCCGGAGGATATTGCGGAAGAATGCGTCCAGTATGCGTATTTGCAGGCGTTGGTTCAGGCGAAGAAGATCAGAAGGTCGGACAGGCTATTATCATGGCTTATCACGGTGGCGAAACGGAGCGCGTGGAAGGAGATGAAGCGAAGAAAAAGGCTGATGTGCGCAGAAATTGGAGAGGTGAAGTATGAAGAAATGTTTGAAAACGAACTCCTGATGCATATGGATTTAGAAAGAATTTTGGAGAAACAGGCGAATGTCTGGCCGGAATACTACTGGCAGATTTTAAGACTATTTTATGAAGAAGAAAAGTCGCTTGTTGAAATATCAGAAAAACTTCGTATTCCACAGGGCACAATTAGAAACGCGCATTATCGAATCAGAAGGTGCATCAGAAGTTATTTCGATGCATAGCACACGATGACATACGTATGGGAGGAAAGCAAAATGGTGGACGCGGAATGGCTGCTTAAAAGCCATCGCGAACTTCTGGGTGTGGAAAAAGCCTTGCAGCGTAGGATAAAACAGTTGAAAATGGATGACAATGAAAATGATGTGATTGAAAGCATGGAACTTGGAACGATACAGGAAGCCGGGATGCCACGCGCACAATCCAGGTTTGGTAGTAAAACCGAACGAGCGGCAAGCGACTTTCGCGAGAAGGCGGCAGAAGAAAGGACTCAGGCACAGGAACAGAAGCAGTTTTTGGAGGAGAGGCTCAAAAAGGTGCGGGAGAACCTGAAACTTTATGATGTTGTGGTTGAAAGTATGGATATGGAAGAAAGATGGCTCATTGAGGAGTATTACGGAAAAGGAAAGTCCATAGATACGTTGCTTGAAATGCAGCGGGAAAAAGGTCAGTTTGTTTCTAAAAGCACCATGCGGAGAAGAAAACTGCGCGTGGTTGAAAAGGCAAGAAAGGTGATTTTTATGGTTACATCCTTAGATAGAGGATGTTTGGAACCGTAATGGTACAAATTTGGAATTATGATTACATATTGTTGGAACTACAAGGTGGTTGAAGCTGAAAATCTGGTATTATAGGATTAAACCGAGGTGAATACAGTGCGTAATGACGTGATTGAGCACATCGGTTCCTGTATTTGGAAAGCCAGACGGCATAAAGGGTATTCTCGACGCGTATTGAGTGAGAAAACAGGCTTATCCGAGCGAACGATTGAAAAAATCGAAAAAGGAAAAGTGAACACGACGGCTGAAACGCTGTATACCCTTATCAATGCTTTGGATATGTCAGCAGACTACCTTTTCAAGATGGATAAGTATCAGGCAGATGCAAAGTGTGAACAGGTTATAAATATGTTGATGGCCTGTGATGAAAACCAGAAAGACGTCGTCTGTCGAACAATGCAGACATTGATTGAAGCGATGCGCGGGGAGAAAATTGGGGTGGCTCACGCAAACGGTTTATAACAAGATTGATAATCTTCGGATGCGCGCATCGACGAAGATGTCTCGACAGGCGGCGGATATTGATGATCCGGCGGTGATGCAGATTGAAGATAAAAGGGCACAGAAACGTCTCGAAGAATGGTATGAGCAGCAGGAACAGCGTGAGAAAATTGAAATGATCCTCAAGATGCTTTCTTTGAACGAGAAGGAAATCTTTGAGGATTATTTTATGTGCGAGAAAAGTGCACGAGAGATTCAGCAAGCCAACGGCGGAACGCTGGAAGGGATTCGAGCGGCGATTCGCAGAATCCGAAAGAAAGCGCGGTTGGTGGAACAGGGAAAAAATTATTTTATTTTGTGTATTTTGGGTACGCTTTTGATCATTCGTCAAATTATAAAGTAGGGAGGAACAGTACATGGCAACTAACAAAGGCGCAGAGCTTTTGGAAAGCCTGAAAACGCAGGGGCTTTCACAGCGGGAGATGCTGAATCGGTTGGACGCGATTATTGATGCCGAAAGCGCCCGGCCAGAAGGAAAGCGAGATAGAGAACTAATTCAAGCCTGTATTGACCTGCAATGGTTCCTCACGACAGGGGAGCATTATACCAGCGAGAAGGAGGTGGCAAGGCTAAAACTGGATTCGGCGCTGCATAAGCGCGAAAAACAGACAGCGAATGGACACGGGCATTCGGCTAAGGTGCTGGCGGCGGTATTCTGCCTTGTCGCCGTGGTGATTGTGTTGCCGATAGCTGGACAGACGCTGCTGAGCCGCAAATGGATTGAAGGACAAACGGTGGATGGAGGCGAGGTTTATCAGCTCAACGGTCAAGCAGTCGAGCTGGATATGCTGAAAAAGGCGATTGCCGATAGAATAGACGAGGATATTGAGATCAAGACAAGCGATTTTAGCGCGCTTAGCGGACTGATTGAAGTCCGAGGTATTCATCCTGAACATCTTCCGTCAGGTTGGGTCTGCGAGGAGTATCGTTATATTCGAATAGATTCGATCATATATTATGCGGAATCGTATTTGAAAGGGCAAGAAAGGATAGAATATAGATGCACGATATTTCCGGAGGCGGATTTGGTCGTAGGTGGAATGGAGCAGAATGAAGCTGGACAGGAAGAAAAAATAGGCTCAACAAAGGTATATATAGCGTCGAATATTGAAAAGAAAATGGCTAATTGGAATAGAAATCTGCTCAATTTCTCGATTTATGGAAATTATACATTTGAGGAGCTGCAACAATTTATTTTGAGGAATCAATGAAAAAAGCAAAGTGGATAGTGGTTATTTCCATTCTCATGGTGTTGTTTGCACAACAAGTGTGTGCAAATGGTTTTGTACCATTTGCAAGTGAAGAAATATATTCGGCTACTGTTTCTATTTCTGCAAAAAAACGAGTAACATATAATGTTGTAGTTACAAATCCAAGCTACAAGGTTCATGTGAATTATTGCGATCTTTATAGAAAGGCCGGAACAAACACTTGGGAGTTCGTGGCCTCTATGGATGATGCAATCCCTTCGGATACGACGGGCGATATGCTTGTCGCAAGTGATGTTTCCAAGTATATTACTAAAAGCGGAACATACCGTGTTCGAGCTTGTTACACGGTTGGAAAATCCACAGTTTCCAGATATTCAAATGAAAGAACTTTTGATTAACTAGCTACGAAGCTCGTGTAGAAAACAGGCTGCACGAGCTTTTCTCAACAACAGAATTTGCACTGAGCGAGGATGAATCTCGTTCAGTGCTTTTTTAATGTGCAAAAGAAATCAGCACTGTCGTGATCCGCCGCCTTTCTGTCTTGCCATTTTTTACGCACGACAGAAAGGAAAAACAATGTTTGATAGAAAAAATGATGTTGCTCGTAACAAAAAACGGGCAGATGCGATTGTTTATGCGGGTGCGGCAGACGAGGTTGTTCTGACGCAAAGTGATTTTGAAAGCGAAGAAGAGTTTCGACGCTGGAAAGCATGGTCGGACGCAGATTACAAGCAGACGGAAAAAGAAATGCGCAGGGATTATGACCATGTGATTTATGGATTGGAAGGTTGGAAAATTCCTGCGTCGGAAAGGATGGAGAAACAAGAAGAAATCATCAATGAAGATAAACTGAAATCTGTTTTGACAGAACGGCAGTATAAAAGGCTGCATTTATATGCTGTCATGAATATGACATTAGAACAGATTGCAGATATGGAACATGTATCCATTCAGAGTGTATCAAGGTCGATTCATGCAGCTAAAAAGAAAATTTTGAAATTTCTTTCCAAACAGGGTGAAAAAGTGCCGTTTTAAGCGTGATAGGTGAAGGGCTTAATTAGGAAGCGCTTTTGTACCTTGACAACAGCATACCGCAACCCGAGTACGAAACCCATGCAAGAGCGATAAAGCGGGCAGCGCGACGATGGCATAGCCGGAGCGATTCATGCGGCTTGAACCCGATTTGGCAAATCGGACGCGACGATGGCGTGGGGGATAATGATACTTCTTCACAGCCCCTCGATGACTGGAGGGGAGTTTCTGCTGCGCGCGCCAAATGGTGCAGTGGAGCTATGACGCTTTGCCGAAAGCGGCTTGGGGTGCGTTCAAAGTGAAACAAGGGTAACAAAAAAGACAGGGCAGTTCTCGAAAGTTGGGAACTGCCCTTATTTATAAGATTATAAAAATATAATGAATTTCAATTTTTTGCGAAAAAGATATGAACATGCTATGATGAGCGCGAAACAAGACTTTTCCCATGAAACGGAAAGGGATTGTGGTTCGGCGAAGGGATGACTTCGTGTTATATGGGGATGAAAGACTGCAAGTGAGGATGCACAGAGGTGAAGAAAACACTTAAAAGAAATCCTTTTGATCTTTGATAAGTGCATAATCGCAATCTCAAGTACGAAACCCATGCAAGAGCGGCAGGGCAGCAGCGCGACGATGGCATAGCCGGAGCGATTCATGTAGTCTGAACCCAATTTGGCAAGTTGGACGCGACGACGGCATGGGGGATCATGATACTTCCTCACGGCCTCTCGAAGATTTGAGGGGAGCTGCAAAGCTATGACGCCTTGCCCAAGGCGGCTTGAGATGTGCGGAAACATAAACAGGTGTTGCCTTTGAAAGGCGAACGACAAAATGATACATGGAGGTTAAATCAAATGGAACTGAATATTAGAAATGACAGTGATCGGATTCAAAACGTCCCGATTCAGTGCAAAATGACACTGACGATTCGCGAAGCGGCGGAATACAGCAATATTGGCATCAACAAAATCGACTCCTTGCTGAAAATGCCGAATTGCCCGTTCGTTTTGTACATTGGAACGCGGAAACTGGTTAAGAGAGTGGAATTTGAACAGTATATTCGCGGAAAATTCGCGATTTGAGATAGAAATCGCAAGGAAAATCGGGGCGTGCCTTGAGAAAAGGGTAGGGTTGTGTTATAATCAGTAACCGTGTTGGGCTCTTTTCTTATAGGTATAAGAAAGGAACTTGAACGATGGGTAGAGACCTGAAAGGCAGAAAGTGCGGAAAAGGGATCAGCCAAAGAAAAGACAAAAAGTATACGGCACGTTTTTGCGCGAAGAATGGAAAGCGCCGAGAAAAGCACTTCGACACGCTGCCTGAAGCGAGAAACTGGCTTGCGGATGCCCAATATGCGGATCGTCATAATGGCTTGCCGACATGTTCAACAATAACGGTGGACGCATGGTTTCAATTCTGGATGGAAAATCTGATTCGAGATTTAGCACCTAATACCATCCGAAATTACCGCGACAGATATGTGCATAACATTAAACCTGTCCTCGGAAATATGATGTTATGCGATGTGAAGCCGATGCACTGTAAGGCTGTATTTAACAGCATGGAAGCGCATTATGCAGGCTCGACTATCCGTCAGACGTACATCACAATCGGAACGATGTTTAAGGCCGCATTGATCAACGACATGATTATCAAGCATCCGTTGGAAGGCGTAAAGGTGAATAAGCCGCTTCGCGCGCCAGATGATATTCATTTCCTGACGATTGACGAACAGACGAAGTTTCTGGAAGTTGCTCAGCGTTCCCACAACTATCGGCAATATGTTTTGTTGCTGGAAACGGGATTGCGCACTGCGGAGATGATTGGGCTGACGTGGGATTCGATTGATTGGAAGCGGCGCAGACTGACCATCAGTAAGACGCTGGAATATCGTCATGAGAACGGTGTCTGGCGAGCTGGACCGCCAAAGACAAAAGCCAGTTATCGGACGATTCCTCTGACTGACCGGGCGTATGACGTTCTGGAAGCATGCTATGCCGAGCGAGAGATCCGAAAGGAAGCGCCGTTGCTTGAAATGGTGCTGCCGTATATGGATCGACGCAGTGGAGTGCAGAAGAATCTTATCATGCGTGATCTGGTGTTCGTCAACTGGCGCACGGGTGAACCTGCCAAGAACAGTTCCTACGACACGCATTTGTATAAGCTGTGCGATGAAGCGGGCATTGAACGATTCTGTATGCATGCCCTGCGGCATACCTACGCGACGCGAGCGATTGAAAGAGGGATGCAGCCAAAGGTGCTGCAAAAACTGTTGGGTCATGCCAGCATCAAAACAACAATGGATCGGTATGTTCATGTCACAGACGATTCGTTGGTCGATGCCGTGGCGCAGTTTCAGGCGCTGGGAAACTAGAAAGCCGGAATTGGTGCCAAATTGGTGCGGAATAGCATAGAGAACACTTGAAAAAGTGAGTAAATAAAGGAGTTGTAAACATATATGAAATTGGGCGTTGTCGGTCTGCCGAACGTCGGCAAATCCACTTTGTTTAACGCAATCACCAAGGCGGGCGCGGAAGCGGCGAATTACCCGTTCTGCACCATCGAGCCGAACACCGGCGTTGTCGCCGTGCCGGATGAGCGGCTGGATGAGCTTTCCGCCATGTATCACCCGAAGAAGACGACCCCGGCCGTCATCGAGTTTGTCGATATCGCCGGTCTGGTCAAGGGCGCGAGCCACGGCGAGGGCTTGGGCAACAAGTTCCTCTCCCACATCCGCGAGTGCGAGGCGATTGTGCACGTCGTTCGCTGCTTTGAGGATCCGGATATCATCCGCCACGCGGACAGCCAGAACCCGCAGCACGACATCGAGACGATCAACCTCGAATTGATCGCCGCCGACCGCGAGACGGTCGCCAAGCGCGCCGAGCGCGCGGCGAAGATGCTCAAGAGCGGCGAAAAGCGCTTTGCCGATGAGGCCGCGCTGGGCGAAAAGCTGCTGGCGCATCTGGATAATCTCCAGCCCGCGCGCACCTGCCCAATGACGGACAAGGAGCGCGAGATTGCCCGCGAGTGGTTCCTGCTGACCACCAAGCCGGTGATCTACGCCTGCAACATCAAGGAAGACGACCTCGGCAAGGACGAGGACAGCCTCCCCGGCGTGGCGGATGTGAAGGCCATCGCCGCGGGCGAGAACGCCAAGGTGCTGGTCATCTCCGCGAAGATCGAAGAGGACATCGCGCAGATGGATGACGAGGAAAAGGACATGTTCCTCGAGGAAATGGGCATCGGCAAGAGCGGTCTGGATCGCCTGATCGCCGAATGTTACGATTTGCTCGGGCTGATTTCCTTCCTGACCGCCGGCCCGGACGAGTGCCGCGCGTGGACGATTCGCAAGGGCACGAAAGCGCCGCAGGCCGCCGGCAAGATCCACAGCGACTTTGAGCGCGGTTTCATCCGCGCGGAGATCGTTTCCTTTGACGATTTGAAGGCGAACGGCTCCATGACCGCCTGCAAGGAAAAGGGCCTTGTCCGCAGCGAGGGCAAGGATTATGTGATGCAGGACGGCGACGTGACGCTCTTCCGCTTCAACGTTTAAGCGGGGGGAGACGTTGGGGCATTGCTCCCCAAACCCCGGTCGGGAACGACGTTTCCGATGCCTTCCGAATCTGTATCGCTGTGCGATGCGGGGACGATTATGAATGAAAAGACGCGGCTTGAAGAAAAAGCCGCGCCTTTTTATTTAGCCTGTACCGCGCAGCGATACAGAAGCGGGAAGTGCAGGAACCTCAGGCTCCTGCCAGGGTTCGGGACAGCGTCCCGACGTTCCTTTCGTTACTTGCAGCCGCACTCGTAGGAGCCGCACATGCTCTCGTCGCTCTTGCCGGAATGGCAGTTGCAGTTTGCGCAGACGTTGATGCTGCGCAGTTCGCAGCGGTTCTGCGCGTTGTGGTGGCGGCAGGAAGAAACGGAACAGTTGATCGTCTGGTTTTCCATGATGCAATCCCTCCATGTTGGTTTGTGAGCCAATCGCTCGCGGCTTAGTATGGCGGAAAATCGTCTCAATATGCGCGGAAAACGCTTGTCAAAATGATCTGGACGTGTTATAATCTTGTCTAGTACAAATGTACTAAAAATAAAAGGAGCGAGATACAATGAAAAAGATGATGTTTGCGCTGGTTTTGGCGCTGGCTGTGAGCATGTGCGGCGCGGCGCTGGCCGAGCAGGGTGTGGCGTATGGCGTGTATAATCAGAGCGGCGAGCAGCCGGACAGCCTCATTCGCGTGACGATGAATTGCAGCGGCGAGCGCGTGACCGACGTGCAGATTGACGAAAAACTGATTCCGTATTCCGCCAGCGGCGCGGAGGGCTGGGCTGAACTGGATGAAGAGACGGCGGCCAAGCTGGGCGACGCAGTGCTGACTGTGGGCGAAAAGAAATATCCGGCTTCCTTTGAGCTGGGCGGCGTGGCGTTTGTCGGCACGGCAGAGGAAAACGGCGTTGTGTATACCGGCGAGGTGAACGGTGAAAGCGTTGAACTGATGGCGTATGTCTGCACGGACGAAGGCGGCGCGTGGTATTATGAAAGCAACCCGGCGACGCTGCTGAACGCGCAGGGCGAAGCCGTGGCGGAAATCGAAATCGGCACGAAAGCGTCCATTGAGCATGGCGTGGCGTTCTGGCCGAGCGAGATTAAGTTTCCGGGCAACATTGAGCGGATTGAGGCTTATCTGTCTGAAAACGGCGTAAATTATACCGAGGATCAGATTGTTAAAGGCGAAGACGGCGTTTGGAACGTCGCGGACGTGACCACCGGCGCGACGCTGGCCGGTACGAAGAATTATCTGCTTATTGCGCAGCGCGCTTATGAAAACGCGCAGGGCAAGTAAAAATACAAAACAAAACGCTATCCGTTGTCTCGACCCAAGCGAGCGCGGATAGCGTTTTTTTAGGATTCGCGGATTTGACGGTAGGCGATTCGTCCCTTTTCGGATAGATAAGGATAGAGCACAAGCCAATGCCCGTGCAGAAACTCAGCCTTGCTCATGCCGGATGAATCCGAATGGCGAAGGGTTTGGTTCAGCCACGAAATATGGCTCATCAGCAGCAGGCGAACCAGCGTATCGCAGACCTCAGGCGTAAAGGATTCCATAAAAAAACCATTCTTCGCCAGCGTGTTCAGGCCGTCGATCAGACGGACACGGAAATGAATATGGTGTCTGCCGAAGGATGCCGTCTTTAATTCGCTATCCAGAAAGAAAAAGGCGTATTGACACAGGGTGTCCAGCATCATGGAAAACAGGCGGTCAATCTGCGTCAACGATTCGACGGGCATATCCGATGTCGCCGTCATCTGCTCGAACACATCGTCCATCAATGCGGAAACGATATCGCTCTTTTTTGCAAAATGATACGTCAGATTGCCTACGCTGATGGAAAGCGCATCGGCAATCGCGCGCATGGTAACATGGTGATAACCCTGTTCGTTAAAAAGCCGCAGGGAGACGGCCAAAATCTTTTCGCGGGTGGAATGAGCCATGAACAGCCCTCCTTTGTTGGTCGTATCAACAGCTTACCGCGTTTTGTGCGCTTTTACAACCCCCGCCTTGCCAAGAAAAGCAAAAAACGCTATAATAGATCGTGGATCAACAGGTTTCAATCTTTTTTGCAAGCGTCAAGCAGAAAGACAGGGAGAGCGTACATATGGAATATACGACATTGGGCAAGACCGGCCTGCGCGTGTCGCGCATGGGCTTTGGCGGCATCCCGATTCAGAAGGTGGATGCGGCCGTTACGCGCAAATTGATGGAGCGACTGGTCGAGCGCGGCGTGAATTACATTGATACCGCGCGCGGCTACACGGTCAGCGAATCCTTTTTGGGCGAGGCGCTGGAGGGCGGCCTGCGCGAGAAATTCGTGCTGGCGACCAAATCCATGGCGCGCACGCGGGCGGAGATGGAGCGGGATATCGAGATCAGCCTGCGCAACCTGCGCACGGATTACATCGACCTGTATCAGGTGCACAACCCGTCCCTCGCGGAGCTGGAGCAGGTGACCGCGCCCGACGGCGCGCTGGAGGCGCTTTTGGCGGCCAAGGCGGCGGGCAAGATCGGCCATATCGGCGTGACGGCGCACATGGCGGGCGTGTTTGAAAAGGCGCTGACGATGGATTGGGTGGAAACCGTCATGTTCCCCTACAACATCGTGGAGACGCAGGGCGAGGCGCTGATGCAGAAGTGCCGCGAGCAGAATGTCGGCTTCATCTGCATGAAGCCGATGGCGGGCGGCGCGCTGGAGGATGCGCGGCTGGCGATGCGCTTCATCGGGCGCAACGAAAATGTCTCCGTCGTGATTCCGGGCATGTACGATGTGCGCGAAATCGACCAGAATATCGAGGCCATCGAGGATGCGTCCCCGCTGACCGAGGCGGAGCGCGCGCAGCTCGACGTGATCCGCCGGGAGCTGGGCATGCAGTTCTGCCGCCGCTGCAATTATTGCCAGCCCTGCACGGCGGGCATCGCCATCAGCGGCATCTTCGTGCTGGAGGGCTATCTGAATCGCTACGGCTTGGGCGACTGGGCGAAGCAGCGCTATGCGGCCATGGGCAAGAAGGCCGGGGACTGCGTCGGCTGCGGCGCGTGCGAAAAGCGTTGCCCGTATCAGCTTCCGATTCGGCAGATGCTCGCGCGGTGCAAGGATGAATTTGGCGCGTAACGCCTTTTGCCATGGCCGCGCATACCAATGGGAAATCCAGAAATCTCGGGTTTCTGGTGGGGTTTGGGGCAAAGCCTCAACCGTATCCTTTCAGGGAGGAAACATATGATCGATCGCATTGACCGCAAGCGCGAGGTGCTCGTGCACGTCGCGAAATATTGCTTTGAGGGCACGCTGGAGGCACATAAGGAGTTCATTCCGCTGGAAATCGTGCCGCACGGCAGCCAGCCGACCCACCGCTGCTGCGTCTACCGCGAGCGCGAGGTGCTGCGCAACCGCGTGGACTGGGCCTGCGGCCGCGCGTCCGTGTACGACGGCGAAAACCACTATACCTTCACCGATCAGCCGGTCGCCGTTATGAACAGCGCCTGCGAGGGCTGCCCCCTGCAGCGCTACACCGTCACCAGCAACTGCCAGCATTGCATGGCACAGCGCTGCCTGCAAGCCTGCCGATTCGGCGCGATTACCATGACCCATCAGGGCGCGATCATCAACCCGGACAAGTGCCGCGAGTGCGGCATGTGCGCGCAGGCCTGCCCGTACAACGCCATCGCCGACGCGCGCCGTCCCTGCGTGCGTTCCTGCCCGGTGGACGCGATCTCGGTGGATAAGAAGAACCGCCGCGCGTCCATCGACTACAACAAGTGCATCTCCTGCGGCAACTGCACCGTCGCCTGCCCGTTCTCCGCGATTTCCGATGTGTCGATGATTACCGACGTCATCGAGGCCATTCGCGATGAAAAGCAGGAGGTCTACGCCTGCTTCGCGCCCTCCATCGAGGGGCAGTTCGGCGGCGTGAGTGTGGGCGAGATGATTAAGGCGCTCCAGCGTCTGGGCTTTGACGACGCGATGGAGGTGTCCCTCGGCGCGGACGCGACGGCCTACTACGAGGCGCAGGAGGCCAAGGAGGTCGCGCGCGAGGGCGGCCACATGACCACGAGCTGCTGCCCGGCCTTCTACAACATGGTCGCCAAGCACTACCCGGCGCTGCTGGACAAGGTGAGCCACACCGTCTCCCCGATGGTGGCGACGGCGCGCTTCATCAAGAAGAAGCATCCCGGCGCGGTGGTTGTGTTCATCGGGCCGTGCATCGCAAAAAAGAGCGAGGTCAAGCGCTACAAGGACGCGGGGAAGATCGGCGCGGATTACGTGCTGACGTTCGACGAATTGTATGCCATGTTCGAGGCGAAGCACATCGACCCCGAGGCGATGGCCTCCGGCGACGTGCAGCAGGGCAGCAAATACGGCAAGAACTTCGCGGCGGCCGGCGGCGTGACGGCGGCGGTGCAGGAAGTGCTCGCCGAGGAGAAATTCGATATGCCGGTCAGCTGCGTCAAGTGCTCCGGCGCGGCGGAGTGCAAGAAGGCGCTGATGCTGCTGCGCGCGGGCAAGCTCAACGAGACAATGATCGAGGGCATGGTCTGCGAGGGCGGCTGTGTCAACGGCCCGGCGAAGATCACTGATCCGCGCGAGAGCCTCGGCATGCGCAGGCAGCTGATGCTCGGCGCGGACGACCGCAGCATTGCCGATAACCTTGAAATGAACGACTTTAAGGATATCGACATGAAGGACGGACGGATGTGACATGAAAACCCTCAAAAAGGCGCTTCCGGTGGCGGCGGCGCTGGTCTGGGCGCTGCTGCTCCTGCCGTTTTTCCTCGGCGCGGAGGCGGCGCACCCGGCGACGGATGATTTCACCTTCGCCGTCTATACGCACCCGACGTGGGTGCAGACCGGCAGCATCCTGCACGTGCTCAAGGACGCGCTGAGCTATACCCTGCGCACCTGGCGCGACTGGCAGGGCACGGTGACGGGCGTGCTGATTATGACGCTCAACCCGGCGGTGTTTTCCCTCGAGCACTACGGCGCGCATGCCGTTGCGCTGCTGGGGCTGATTCTGCTGGGCACAGGCGTTTTTCTGCGGCATTTCCTGCAAAAGCGGCTGAATCTGCCGTGGCGCGCCGCGTTTGCCGCGCTTTCCGCCGCGCAGCTCCTGTTTCTGCCGGATATCGTGGAGGGCGTGTACTGGTTCAACGGCGCGTGGTTTTACATGGGCGCGCAGGCCGTCGCGCTGATGACGCTCGCGCTGGGGGACAGCCTGAGCGAGCGCCCGGTTCGCGGGGCGGGGACGATTCTCGCCTTTGCGCTCTGCTGGGCGCTGCTCTTCGTGCTGGGGATGGATAACTACATCACGGCGATGATGACGGCGGCGGCGCTGCTGATGCTGGCGCTCTGGCGGGCGGCGGCGCATGAGCACGCGGCGGCGGTGCGCACGGCGCTGATGCTTCTGCCCATCGGCGTGGGGCTGCTGATTTCGGTGATCGCGCCGGGCAACAGCGTGCGCATGGCGGCGGACGGCGCGCACGAGAGCGGGCTTGGCTATTTGCTGGCCTCGATCGGCTGGACGCTGCGCGACGCGATGAAATACATCCTGCGGTTTATGCTCAAAACGCCGCTTTTGGCGCTGCTGCTGCTGGCGCTGCCGGTGGCAAGCCGACGCTTGAACGAGCGCGGGGAGACAGGAAAAGGCCTGCCGCGGATCGGCTTTACACTGCTGGGCGGCTATCTGATGCTTTGCGCGATGATTATTCCGCACATGTATTCCTCCGGGTACGCGGGGTCGGGGCGCGTCATCAACATGTATCACAGCTATGTGCTGCTGTTTGCGCCGGTCGTCTGCATGATGGCGCTGGCGCGCGTCAGGCCGGAAAAGCGCGCGGCGCTGGCGGCGGGGCGGGGAAAAATCGCCTGCTTCGCGCTGGCGGCGGCGGCGCTGGCGGTGTGTCTGTGCGGCGGTCAGCTTCGCAATTATGAAAAGCTGGTGAGCGACCAGCTTGACGGCACGCAGGATGCGTATATCGCGCAGTTTCAGCGCGAATATGCGCTGTGCGAGGCGGCCGGGGCGGCGGATGACGTGGTTCTGCCCGCGTGGACGGTGCAGACCGTGACCGGCAAGCCCACCGCCTACGAGGACGCGGCGTTCTGGACGAATGAGGCCATGGCGCAGTATTTCGGCGTAAAAAGTGTGAGGGTGGAGTAAGAAGAGATGCTGGAACTCAGAAAAATCGACAGAAACAACGTTTGGCAGGTGGCGCGGCTCAAGGTCAAGCGCGCGCAGGCGGATTACGTGGCCTCCAACATCGAAAGCATTTTGGAGGCGTTTGCGACCCGTGAGGCGGGTGGAATTGCCGCGCCGTTCGCGCTGTATGACGGCGTGGCGCTCGTCGGCTTTGTGATGATCGGCTACGGCGACCTGCCGGGCGAGGAAAACCCGGCGATTTCCGCGGGCAACTACTGCCTGTGGCGGTTGATGATTGACGAGCGCTGGCAGGGGCGCGGCTACGGTAAGCAGGCGATTGAAAAGGCCGTCGAATACGTCCGCACCAAGCCTTTCGGAGAGGCGGAATACTGCTGGCTCTCCTATGATCCGGATAACCAGCGGCTCGGAAAGCTGTTCACGTCGTTCGGCTTTGCGGAGACGGGCGAGATGGACGGCGAAGAGGCCATCGCAGCGCTCAAGCTGTGAGCGGGGGACGGACAATGAAAATCTTGCGAGCTCTGCTGGCGCTGGCGCTCCTGCTCACGCCCATGCGCGCGCTGGCGCAGGAGGCCAAGGCGCTGACGGCGGATTGCGTCATCACCTCCGGAAAGGTCAAGACCGCGGCAGTGCACGACGGCGATTATACGACGGCGTGGCGCAGCGAACGGGTCAGAAGGCCGTATCTGGAATTTGAGCTGCCGGAGGGCGAAACGGCAGGCTATCTGTACGTCTGCTTTACCGAAATGCCCCAGTCGTGGGCGGTGGAGGAGCGCGTGGACGGCAAATGGCGGGTCGTCGCCGAGGGCGGCACGGATTACCTGCACGCGCTGGTCGAGCTGAACGGACAGAACCATTTCCGCATCGTGGAAAACTCGGGCGTGACCACGCGGCTCAAATTCAACGAGGTCTTTGTCTTCGGCGCGGGCGAGCTTCCGGACTGGGTGCAGCGCTGGCAGCCGACGGCTGAAAAGGCCGATCTGCTCGTGCTGGCGACGCATCCGGACGATGAGCTGATCTTCTTCGGCGGCACGATTCCGACCTATGCGGTCGAGCGGGAGAAGAGCGTCGTCGTGGCCTACATGAGCGGCGCAAGCGCGGCGCGGCGGAGCGAGCTGCTCAACGGCCTGTGGCACATGGGCGTTCGCCAATACCCCGTGATCGGCCCGTTCGGCGACGCATATTCCACCAACATGGCCGTGATATACGACCAATGGGGCAGGGAAAGGGTGCGCAAATACGTCATGGGGCTGATTCGCCGGTATAAGCCGGACGTGGTCGTGACCCACGACAGGGGCGGCGAATATGGCCATGGCGCGCACAAGGTCACCGCCGACGCGAGCGTTTACTGCGTGGAGAACGCGGCGAATCCCTCCGTGCTCCCCGCGCTCTGCGAGGCATACGGCGCGTGGACGGTCAAAAAGCTCTATCTGCACATGGGCGAGGAGAACGTGATCCGCATGGATTGGAACGTGCCGCTGTCCGCCATGGGCGGCAAGACGGGCGAACAGCTCGCGCAGGAAGCCTTCCTGCTGCACGTCACCCAGCAAAAGACGCGCTATGTCGTCACCGACGAGGGCAAGACGGGCAACGCCAAATTTTCGCTCGTCTACACGACCGTCGGGCCGGATATCGTCGGCGGGGATTTCTTTGAGAACATCGAATAATACTAATTCTTGTTAAAATGGCTTAA
>OIDZ01000052.1_pt1 | contig 34183 bp, 26 predicted proteins | sample 1581681 | NCBI WGS metagenome assembly OIDZ01 (sample SAMEA3882512, study PRJEB24775) | human gut metagenome | biome: human-associated habitat; feature: intestine environment; material: feces | place: Netherlands | collected 2009/2010
CTGCTGAAACTGTTCGTGCCGAAGAAAGAAGCAAAACCGGCAGTTGAACAGAAAAAGACGATCTCCATTGAGGGATAACCGCTGAAACAAACAAAAAATAAAACGATCCGCCGCCTGGGAGTATGAAATTTCCCAGGCGGCGGATTTTTTGATTTGGCGCTTTTCGAAAGGCAAAAGATAGGATAAAATAGAAGAAGACAAAAAGAAAGGGGCAGAGATCTATTTATGATAAGAAAAACCATCAGCATTGGAAATCAAGGGTTTGACAGTATCAGAGAAAAGGATTATTTTTATGTCGATAAAACCAGTTTTATAAAAGAATGGTGGGAATCACAGGATGTTGTCACACTGATTACCAGGCCGCAAAGGTTTGGAAAAACACTGAATATGAGCATGCTGAACTGCTTCTTTTCTTTCGAATATGCGGGAAGAAGCGAGCTATTTGAGGGGCTGGATATCTGGAAACAGGAAGAGTATCAGAAACTGCAGGGAACATACCCGGTTATTTTTCTCAGTTTTGCAGATATCAAGCAGACAAACGGAAAAGACGCAGTTCAGAAAATAAAGAAAAGTATTGCAAATGTCTGCCAGCAGTTTGAAACTGTTTTGGAAAACGGTGATTTTTCAGAGATACAGCGCAGCGAATTTGCAAAAATAAGCCCGGATATGGATGATGTAACTGCACAGAGTGCGTTACAGGATTTATCCCAATATCTGTATGAATATTACGGAAAAAAAGTAATTGTGCTGCTGGATGAATATGATACACCGATGCAGGAAGCATACCTCCATGGATACTGGGATAGCTTTACTTCGTTTATCAGAGGCTTGTTCAATTCTACTTTTAAAACAAATCCTTATCTGGAACGGGCCGTGATGACGGGAATTACAAGGGTTTCCAAAGAATCTATTTTTTCAGATCTCAATAATCTGAATGTTGTGACAACGACATCAAACGAATATGCGGAATGCTTCGGATTTACTGAGCCGGAAGTGTTTGAAGCGCTGGAGGCATTTGAGCTTGCTGGTCAGAAAGAAAAGGTGAAAAAATGGTACGATGGATTTACGTTCGGAGAGCACAGAGATATTTATAACCCGTGGTCCATCACTAGCTTTTTGGACAAAAAACAGATTCGTCCCTACTGGGCATCAGCTTTATCTTGATTCTGAGTGCCAATAAGTGTGCGAAGAAAGCCACCGGATCAGGAATTTTCTAGTAAGGGGAGTTTTGCGATATGACGAAAAAAATAAAACCGGGAAAACTGATTTCCAGAATCATTATCTGGGCAGTCGTGATTCTGTTGACGTTAAGTTGTCTTCTTCCATTAATCAACATGGTTGCTATTTCTTTCAGTGGAAGCAATGCGGTTTCTGCTAATAAAGTAGGACTTTTGCCGGTTGATTTTAATACATCTGCTTATAAAAAGCTGTTGGGAGATGCACAGTTCTGGAAATCTTTTCTGATTTCAGTAGAACGTGTGGTACTCGGTACTTTTATCAATATGGTATTTACGATTTCCATGGCATATCCGCTGTCGAAAAGCAGAAATCGTTTCCGGGCAAGAGAGATTTACATGAAAATTGTAATCTTTGCAATGCTGTTCAGCGGCGGTATTATTCCTCTGTTTATGGTAGTCAGTAAACTGCATCTGACCAATACAATCTGGTCTTTGGTGCTTCCTGGTGCAGTTCCGGTATTTAATGTTATCCTGCTGATTAACTTTTTTAAAGGAGTACCGGATTCTCTGGATGAGGCGGCACGGATTGACGGAGCAGGTCCTTTGACCGTCCTTCTGAAAATCTATCTTCCGGTTTCTCTTCCGGCCCTTGCGACGGTAGCGCTGTTTGCCATTGTAAATCACTGGAATGATTATTTCTCAGGTCTGATCTATATGAGCAAGGCAGAGATGTATCCACTTCAGACTTATATTCAGCAGCTGACGGTAGATCTGACACAGATAACCGATGCAAACCAGTTAAAACAGCTTGCCTCCATGAATAATCGTACGTTTAATGCAGCAAAGATTGTAGTTTCAACGATCCCATTGCTGATAATTTACCTATTCCTGCAGAAATATTTTGTAACAGGTATGGTAATTGGAGCAGTCAAGGAGTAAGCGATTGCGTGAAAGCTATAGCAATCCCAGAAAATAATGCAAAAAATTCAGCACTGCAGAACGTGAATTACTGCGTCACGGATTTTCGTCGTACCCCGGTACGCCTTCAAATCCGTTCCTTGTAATTCGCGCCCTGCAGCACTGCCTTTTTTGCGTTATTTTCTGGTCTTGCTATAGAAAACAGCCAGCCTCTGTGTGCATGGAAACAGGTAGAGGCTGGCTGTTTTTGAACGTCTTGTAGCGCACGTCGCGAATGGATGCAAGTTTTAGTAATAAAAATAAGCAGGAGATGGATATGACAGGAACAGAGAATATAAGATGTGCAATTCGATTTCAGAAGGAAAAGCATATTTATGCGGAATTGCCTAGGAACACAAAGAGATTTTTAAAAGATGGCCTTCAGATACAAGTGCTGGAAGAGAAAGAAGGAGACTGCCGGATCGGAAAGCTTTCTCTGAATATAAAAAATGAATCATGTAGAGAAAATGCAAATCTGGATATGGAAAATCCGATTACAATATGGCTTCCTCTGGAACGGCCGGAAAAGATTACAGCAATGTATCTTTTTAATGAATGGTGGACACGGCCGGCATTTGCTGAAAAGTTTCAGGAGATCCCGGATCGTACACAGGTAGTGTTCTTTAAGTACGAAAATCGGTATGCCTGCATGGTGACGGCAGTGGGGGAAAATTTTAAAACGTATTTGACAGCTGGAACTGAGGATGAAGTATGCCTGAAGACAACGGCTGGCCTTGGTGGACAGAACTCCGTGGATGAGCCGCTTTATCTGATCGCGGAAGCGCCAGGATTTTATGAGGCTGTACATAAAGCTTTTGTATGGCTTGCGGATTACAAAGGAATCCGGATGCGGGAAGAGCGCAGGCTTCCGGAGATGTTCCGGTATCTGGGCTGGTGCAGCTGGGATGCGTTTTATAAAGAAGTCAGTGAATCCGGAATTCGTCAGAAAGCGGATGAGCTGGCAGAAAAGAAAATACCGGTAAGATGGATGCTGATTGATGATGGATGGATGACATCTGAGGAAGAACTACTGGCGGATTTTGTGCCGGATAAGGGGAAATTCCCGGAAGGATTCCGGAAAATGACGGAGGACATTAAGAAAAAAACAGATGTCCGTTGGTTCGGTGTATGGCATGCCCTGGGCGGCTACTGGGGAGGTATTGTACCGGGAAGCACTCTGGATGTAAAAGAAAGTCCATATCTTTATCGAACGGTCAACGGCAAGACTCTTCCAAGTCCGTTTACGGGAGAAAAGTTTTACAGAGATTGGTATGAGGTGCTGAACAGGGAAGGAATCAGTTTCGTGAAAGTAGATGGTCAGAGTGCAATTCCTTATTACTTTGAAAACAGCCTGCCAGTCTGCATGGCGGCACGTGGGATGAATGAGGCACTGGAGAGCGGAGCTTCGCGCATGGATGGTGCGGTCATCAACTGTATGGGAATGGCTATGGAGAATATCCTGGCAAGGCCGACCACAGCTATATCCAGAAACAGTGATGACTTCTGTCCGGATAATGAGGGAGGTTTTTCAGAACATCTCCTGCAGAATGCCTACAATTCACTGTATCATAATGAATTGTACTGCTGTGACTGGGATATGTTCTGGACTATGCATAAAGACGCGGAAAAACACAGCCTGCTGCGCGCTGTCAGCGGAGGTCCGGTGTATGTAAGTGATAAACCGGGAGCTACTGATCCGAATGTTTTGAAACCACTGAGGTATAGGGACGGAGAGCTTCTTATGATGGACCGCGCCGCAAAGCCGACGGAAGACTGCGTATTTACGGATCCGTTGACAAACGGTGTGCTGAAGCTTCACAACATAGCGTCATACGGGGAGAAAAAAGCCGGAGGAATTGCTGCGTATAATTTGACAGACAAAAAACAGTTCCTTTCGTTCGCACCGGCAGATATACCGGACTTGGATCAGGCGGATACCTATTTGGTTTATGATTATTTCGGTAAGAAAGTGAAGACTCTTGGACGATATGAAAAGTATGAGGATACCATGGAAGCGGGCGGGTATGGATGGTTCGTTATTCTGCCTGTTGGGAAGAATGGCACTTGTCTTGGGTTGTTGGATAAATATGCAGGTTTTATGGCGGTTGAAAGTATTTATGAAAAGGACAGTAGTGTGACTGTGGTATTGCGCGAATCAGGAAAGATAGGATGGATTTCTGATAAGAAACCAAAGAAACTATTGATTAATGATATGGATGATACCTCGAAATTGGAGCAAAGAGATAAAGAATATGTAATTGAGCTGCCGGAAACATCTTGTAAGGTCGCTTGCACATTGATTTGGTAATAAAAATAATGTCAATAGAAAAGGCATCACAAAAAGTTCACAAAAAATTAGCACTCAAGTGTTGACAGTGCTAACAACAAGTGTTATATTACAGCTAGAACAAAGGAAGAGGGATACCAAGAGAGAGAAAGAAGAAAAGACCTCCGGTATCCGGACTCCAGAAAGTTCCAAAGAAACAGGTAAACAGAAAAGGTTCGGCAAGAAGATGAGCCGGAGAAAAAGGAGCGATGACTTATGTTAATGCCTAGTATTTTTGGAGAAAACTTATTTGATGACTTTTTCAACAATTTCCCGTTTTATGATTACGATAAAGAGATGAAGAACACCGAGAAGAAACTGTACGGCCGCAAAGCCAGCCATGTGATGAAGACCGATATCAAAGAAATGGATAATGGTTATGAGCTGGTCGTAGATCTTCCTGGATTTACGAAAGATGAGGTTCAGGCAACTCTGGAAAATGGTTATCTGACCATCAGTGCGGAGAAAGGCCTCGATAAAGACGAGAAAGAAAAGGAGAGTGGCCACTACATCCGCAGAGAGCGTTATGCAGGCGCATGCAGCAGAAGCTTCTATGTAGGCGAGGATATCACAGAAGAGGATATCAAAGCTGAATTCAAACACGGCCTGCTGAAACTGTTTGTGCCGAAGAAAGAAGCAAAACCGGCAGTTGAGCAGAAAAAGATGATCTCGATTGAGGGATAACCTCTGAAACAAACAAAAAATAAAACGATCCGCCGTCCGGGCGTGTAAAAATTCCCGGCGGCGGATTTTTTATGTCCATTTTTCGCCAACTTGTATGGTTTTACAAAATAAGAGTTTGTTGTTAAAATGTATAAAATCCGACTCTGCCTTAAAGCAAAATGCACAAGAAACAGGCGAAAATACACAAGAAACAGGCGGAAATACGCAAGAAACAGGCGAAAACACGGCAAACAGCCATGTGGACGCGCGACCATATATAGCAGTATAGACAACAAGCTTGAGAAAAAGTAAAATAAATACATCAAAAGTACTAGTACGGATGTAAAAACCAACTCTTGTTATCTATAGTGCACAAAAAAGGAGTTGAAAAGTGGTATGGAAAAGAAACCAGTGACTAGAAAAGATATTGCAGAATTATGTGGTGTTTCTGTATCCGTGGTATCAAGAGCATTAAACAACAGTGGATATGTGGAGGAGAGCAAGCGAAGAAAAATCATAGAAACAGCAGAAAAGCTGAACTATATTCCGCAGCCTGTGGCGATGAGCCTTCAGGAGCGCAGAACGAAACAGCTTTTGTATTATTGTAAAGATTTAAGCAACGAGTACTACGTCGATATGTACCGGGGCATGTGTGAAGCAGCAAATGAAAGAGGATATCTGGTAACCATAAGCGGAATGATGGAGTTTGACCGGATCAGAGATACGATGGTTGACGGAATCATCATGCCGAATGAAGATCTGACAAGTTACTATATGAATGCGGGGGGGGGTAAAAACTATTATCTTCCCGTTGTAAGTGCTTCTTACTGTAACGTTGTGGATCTTCCAAAATCAGTACCGCTGGTAGAAGCAGATATGTACCGGGCGATGGATCTCGCGTTTGAGTATCTGAACAGAATGGGACATAAAGTGATTGCATATGGATTTCCCTATGACAGAAATAATTACAATTCCAGATTTATGGCCTGGAAGAATTATATCAAAAAGATTACTGGAAACACCGGATGGGAAAAATATCTGCTGGCTATGAATCAGAATGAAATGAAAGATGATCCCAGAATTCTTAAGTTTTCCGAAGATTTACCGGAACAAAGTATCCATACAGAAGAAGATTTCTTCGGAAAAGGAAAACTTGCATCACAGATCTTCCTGGAAAGAAAGCTGGATGCGACAGCAATTATCTGTTTCAACGATGAATTCGCGATAGGAATGATAAAAGGATTTCAGGAGATGGGAGTCAATGTACCGGAACAGATTTCTGTAATGGGAATTGACGGAACCGGAACCAGAAAATATCTTTCCCCGTCTCTTACCACGGTTAACATGTTTCCCAGGAAGCAGGGCCGGGAATGTGCGAATGTTCTGATCGATATCATCGAGAAGAAAAACAAGCGGTATATCGTACATCTGAAATCGAAACTGCAGACAGGAGAAAGCGTTAAAGATCTACACACTTAAGGTTGAAATCACAGGAGGTAGAGTATGAAAAAAAGCAGTATGATGAAGAAAGGTTTAGCTTGTGCCATGGCGGCAACCATGACAGTCGGACTTGCAGCATGCGGCGGCGGAGACAGCAGCAGTGATGCGAAAGATGTTGATTTCTCCGATCCGAAAAGCATCTCCGGTACCATTACCGTAGGCGGCTGGCCATCCGGTGATGATGGTTTCAAAGCAGCTATGGAGGGATTTAACAAAGTTTATCCGAATATCGAAGTAGAATGGCAGTTTACCGATACAACAGCACATCATCAGGCACTGCAGACATCTCTGTCAGCAGGAGACGGCGCTCCAGATGTTGCCATGGTAGAGGGTGCTCATGTTGCTGAGTACCGTGATTCCTCAGCCTTAACAAACCTGTTGGATGAGCCATATAATGCAGGCGAGCTGAAAGATGATTTCGTAGCATTCAAATGGGATCAGTGCCAGTCCGCAGATGGAAAAGCAATGCGTCTGATTCCTTGGGATGTAGGACCAACGACTTACTTCTATCGTACTGATATCTTTGAAGAATGCGGACTTCCGACCGATCCAGATGAAGTTGCTGAACTGATGAGCACATGGGACGGTGTACTGGAAGTAGCAAGAAAAGTAAATATTCCTGGAAAACGCTGGCTGCTGCCGGATGCAGCTTATCTGTACTACGAACTGTTCTGCAACAGAGATTTTTATGATGAAGATCTGAATCTGCAGATTGAAAGAGACGGCGATCTGGATTGTCTGAACGCAGTTATCAAGATGCGTGAAGAAGGTCTGGATATGAATGTTGATATGTGGAGTACCGAAGCAAAAGCAGCTTACGCTGACGGAAGTGTTGCATCTGTTATCTCCGGCGGATGGTTCGGTGGATTCCTGAAAACCGATTATGCACCGGATGCTTCTGGAAAATGGGGCGTTGCTAAGATGCCTGGCGGTGTAAAAGCTTCCAACTGGGGCGGATCTTTCCTGGTAATCCCGGAGCAGAGCAAAAACAAAGCAGCAGCCTGGGCATTCGTAAAATACATGCTGGCAACTAAAGAAGGTCAGAACGACATCTTCCAGGCAGTAGATTACTTCCCGGCTTACACACCTGCATACGAAGATGCTTCTATCTATGATGCAACAGATGATTACTTCAGCGGACAGCAGCCGAAAAAACTGTGGGCTGAACTGGCAAAAGAACTGCAGCCTGTAAATACAACCATGATGGATTCTGCAGCAGATGGATGTATCTATACATCTGTAAACTCCGGACTGGAGCAGGGCCTGGATGCAGAAGGTATCCGTGAAAAGGTAAAATCTGATATCGAAGCAGCAACTGCAGAAGTAAAAGAGCAGCAGATTCAGGTACTGAAAGACGCAGGCGTTTGGGACAAATAAGAAGTAAATCAGTAATAATTTAAAAATTAAAATCGGCCGCTGCATCGGAATCGTCCGGTCGGCGGCCGATTTTGAATAAAGAGTACTGATGGACGGAAGGAGGACCACTTTTGAAAACAAAAAAGAAAACCGGATTTGTTTATACGTTAAAACAAAATAAAGTGGCATACGCATACATCGCACCATTTTATATCTTATTCGCAATCTTCGGTTTGTTCCCGATCGTAGCCGGATTTGCACTGAGCCTCTTCCGGTGGGACGGCATCGGACCGATGCATTTTAACGGAGTAACCAACTATATCAATCTATTTAAAGATCCACTGTTTTGGAAAGCATTATCCAACACGCTGCTGATCGGTATTATTGCACATATTCCGATTCTGCTGGGCGGTCTTGCTCTGGCATATATTCTGAATTCGAAGCTGGTAAAAGGTGAGAATATCTTTAAAACTATTTACTTTATGCCTATGGTAACAAGTTCTGTTGCGATCTCTATTATCTTCCAGACCATGTTTGGAAATAACTATGGTATCATCAACTGGTTCCTGAGCCTGTTCGGCGGCAAAAACATTAACTGGCTGGGCGGAGACGGAAGTCTGATCAAAGTAGCCGTTATCGTAATGTTCGCATGGAAATGGGTAGGCTGGAACATGGTTATCTATCTGGCCGGTATGCAGGGTATCAGCAATGATATCTACGAAGCAGCCAGAATCGATGGTGCTTCCAACACAAGAGTTATGTTCAGTATCGTTATCCCGCTGTTAAAACCAATCATTATATTTACGGTTGTACAGTCCAGTATTGGTATGTTTAACCTGTTCACGGAGCCATTTATTTTAACAAACTCCAGCTGGACCGGTGGTATCAACAATGGTGGTCTGACACTGATGATGTATTTGTTAAACAAAGCTCCGCAGGGTGGAAACTCCTATGGATATGCATCTGCGTGTGCATACGTTATCACAATCATGATTGTTGTGATTTCTGTTTTTGTTAACAAGTTCTCAGAAGAGAAAGAAACAGGAAGGAGGAAATACGGTAAATGAAAACATTATTAATTTTGCTTGCAGCGTTAGCCGTTATCTTAATCGTGATTGCCAAGGTTCATCCGATTGGAAAGAAAATCTCCTTATATATTGTACTGGGACTGATCGCACTGATTATGCTGATTCCGTTCTATATGATGTTCGTTATGGCAACCCATACAACCAGTGAAATCTATTCCTTCCCGCCGGCACTGTGGTTTGGAAGCAACCTGGCAACCAACTTCCACAACATGGTGGAGGCAGTAAACTTCCCGCGGGCCTTCCTGAACAGCTGTATCGTAACGTTTGGTAATGTTATCCTGGTACTGTTCTTCTGCTCGATCGGCGGATATGCATTCTCCGTCTATAACTTCCCGGGAAAGAAAGCACTGTTTGCCATTCTTCTTGGTACCATGATGGTTCCGTGGACAGCAGGTGTCATCCCGTGGTTCATCATGATGTCAAAACTGGGCTGGTTAAACAGCTTCTGGGCACTGATTATTCCGAGCTGTGCGAATGCATTCGGTATCTTCTGGATGCGTCAGTACTGCCAGAACAACGTACCGGTATCTCTGATCGAAGCAGCACGCCTCGACGGCTGCAGTGAGTGGACGATCTTCTTCCGCGTTATTGCACCGATTCTGAAACCGGCTTATGCATCCCTTGGTATCATGCAGTTCGTAAACGTATGGAACGACTTCATGCAGCCTTTGATGATCCTGCGTAAAGCAGACAAAATGACTCTGCCGCTGATGCTGAAGACCATGGTTGGTGACCGTGGTACCGATTACGGCGCGCTGATGTTTGCCAGCACCTGTGCGGTACTGCCGCTGCTGATCGCATTCTTAAGTGCATCCAAGTTCTTCATGTCTGGACTGACATCCGGTGCGGTAAAAGAATAAGTATCATGTTAAAAGAATAATACAAAGAGAGGTGATCTTATGGAAATTGTGAACGGCGAAAGACTGGTATTGGGAACGTGTTATTACCCGGAACACTGGGACGAAAGTCTCTGGCGTGACGACTTAAGACGAATGCTGGAAAACGGCATCGAAGTAATTCGAATCGCAGAATTTGCATGGAGTAAGATTGAGCGGTACGAAGGTGTTTTCAACTATGATTTCTTTGACAGATTTCTGGATGCAGCAGCGGAAATGGGTATGAAAGTAATCTTTTGTACTCCGACAGCGACACCGCCGGCATGGCTGACCGAAAAATATCCGGAAGTTCTGAATGCGACCATGGATGGTGTTCTGTACCGCCATGGCGGAAGAAGACACTACAATTACAATTCCCCGAAATATCAGGAGCTGACCAGAATCATTGTGGAAAAATCCGCATCTCATTATGCAAAACATCCGGCAATCATCGGATGGCAGATCGACAACGAGATCAACTGCGAGAAAAATGAGTTCTATTCCGAAAGTGATACCATTGCATTCCGTAAATTCCTGATGGAAAAATATGGAAGCATCGATGCACTGAATGATGCATGGGGAACCAATTTCTGGAACCAGACGTACAACAGCTTCGAGGAAGTACATGTTCCAAGAACGACGCTGAGCAACAATACCAATCCGCATGAAGTACTGGATTATACAAGATTTGTATCCGACAGTGCATGCAAATTTGCAAAACTGCAGAGCGATATCATCCGCAAATATCTGAAACCGGGTGATTTTATCACCACCAACGGTCTGTTCGGCAACCTGGACAACCAGAGAATGACAAACGAGAGTCTGGATTTCATCATGTATGATTCCTACCCGAACTTCGCTTACTGCCTGGATGCATACAAACCGGACAACTTCCTGAAAGACCGTATGTGGAGCCGTAACCTGTCTGAGGTTCGTGCCGTATCCAAAAACTTCGGTATCATGGAACAGCAGTCCGGTGCCAATGGATGGAATACCGGTATGGCAGCTCCAACACCGAAACCGGGACAGATGACACTGTGGACCATGCAGAGCGTTGCACACGGTGCTGATTATGTCAGCTATTTCCGTTGGAGAACGTGTACCTATGGAACAGAAATCTACTGGCACGGTATCCTGGATTATTCCGGAAGAGACAATCGCAGACTGGCAGAAGTAAAATCGATTCACGAGAAATTCCAGAAACTGTCTGAGATCGCAGGTTCCAAATACGAGGCAAAAGTTGGTTTCCTGAAAGATTACGACAACGTATGGGACAGCCAGCTTGATGTATGGCATGAAAAGGTAGAGTGGAAGAGCCAGCTTAGTATTTTCGAAGCTGCACAGAGAACTCACACACCGATGGATTATATCTATCTGCGCGACGATGTAACCGCAGAAGATCTGAAACCGTATACCGTACTGTTCTACCCGCATCCGGTGCTGATCTCCGATGAGAGAAAAGCAGTGCTGGAAGAGTATGTAAAGAACGGCGGCTGCCTGGTTCTGGGCTGCAGAAGCGGATACAAAGATATGTACGGCCGCTGCGTCATGGACAAACTGCCGGGTAAATTTGCCGAGATGAGCGGCGTCGATATTCCGGAGTATACGCTGGTATCCCCGGAGAATAAAGATATCGTGATCGACTGGGACGGTACCAAACTGGAAGCTGCTGTATTTAACGATCAGCTGAAGGCAGTCGGCGAGCATGCAGAGGTTCTTGGTATGTATGAGAACTGCTATTATGCAGGAGCAGCCGGACTGATCAAGAATATTTACGGAGCAGGAATCGTATACTACTTCGGCGCAGCATTTTCCGAGAAAACCGCAGAAGTATTCCTGGAGAAACTGGGTGTGAAAGATCCATACAAAGAAAAGCTGGAGATCCCGGAGACCTGCGAACTGGCCGTAAGAAAGAAAGACGATACTGAGTACTGCTTCGTTCTGAACTACAAAGAGGAAGAAGCCGAGATTCAGGTGAAAGAAGAAATGACAGATCTGTATACCGGTGAAAAAGTGAGCGGTATTGTTGTATTGAAACCATATGAAGTAAGAGTTTTGAAATAAATAAGTACAAAATGATCCGCCGCCCGGGCGTGTAAAAATTCCCGGGCGGCGGATTTTTTTCGATAACACCATTACCGGAAACCGCTTTTCGCAAATTTGTACTTTTCGAAATACAAAATATAGGATAACATGTAACTGTTCAGAGAAATGGAATCAAGATGTGGACCGGAACCGTTACGAAAAAGAAATGAGGTGAGCCATTGCAGAAAGTAAGAGAACTGATCTTGGAAGTGTATCATTATGAGAAGAAAACGGAAATTGAGACCAGATACTTAAGCAATGTGCTGCTCTGGTTTGCCCTGATGGTGTTTCTCATCAATCTGTTCAACAACAGCATGGAAAAGAACCCGGGAATCTATATTTTCTGTCTTGTGGCCTGTGCGATCGGCGTGTGAAAAGATGGCGTACCCTTATGCCTGGGATTACCGCTTCTATTACCCGGTATTTTACTGGTCCTTTTTTCTGTTGATGCTTGTCACGGACCTGCTGTTCAAAAAATACCGGATTGGACAGGAAAAAGAAGAAAAAGCGATGGAAGCAGAAGTGAAAGCAACTATTGAAGATGCACAGAAGCTGATGGTCAATTCCGTGGCAGTGATCGGACGGATGATCGATGAAAAGGATAACTACACGAGACAGCATTCCCAGCGCGTTGCGGATTATTCGCGGCTGATAGCGGAAAATCTGAAAAGCTTTCATCCGACAGAGAAAGAAGTGGATCAGATTTACCGGAGTGCGCTTCTGCACGACATCGGGAAAATCGCGATCCCGGATGCGATTCTGAAAAAGACATCGCGCCTGACCGATGAAGAATATGCGATCATGAAAACACATCCTGTCTGGGGAAAGAAGATTCTCGCGGGACTTTCGTTTCTGCCACAGGCGGACTACGGTGCAAGCTATCACCATGAGAGATATGACGGCAAAGGCTATCCGGAGGGGATCCGCACGGACGATCTGCCGTATATCGTAAGAATCATCAGCGCTGCGGATGCGCTTGATGCGATGAATTCCAACCGCTGTTACCGGAAGCAGTGCAGCCGGAACTACATCATCAGCGAGTTCGAAAAGGGCAGCGGAACACAGTTCGACCCGGAGGTGGCGGAAACTGTGATTTACCTGATCGAGGAAGGAAAGATTGAAATTCCGGAAGGAGAAAATGCGTGAAAGAGTTTCTGGAAATAGTATTCAGCAAATACAAAGATCCGAAAATTGCCATGTGGATGAAAAATGTTCTGGTGCTGATTATGCTGCCGAATTTCTGCGCCGGGCTTTTGTATCCGATGGAACAGAAAAAGACGGTTCTGCCGATGTTTCTGTCGATGATTCTTCTGCTTTCGGTGAACTGTGCCTTAAGCCGCGGAAAAGATTACACATGGCTGGATACGGTGACCTTTCTTCTGCTGATCGCGCCGAACCTGCATCTGTTCCACGGCGGGGATATCGGATATTTCAGCATGTTTTATATCATTCTGTATTCCGTGGGAGCCGTTTTTATTCTGGGCATCCGTACCAGCGCTTTGTTCAATGCAGTCTGTGCGTTTTTTATCTTTGTGCAGGTCAGGGGAAGCGGGCTTGCGGAACTGCGCGGATTGTATCATCAAAATCTGCTGTTACGCTTTCCTTACTTATACTTGTGTATTGTCGGAATTGCGTATATTATTATGTTTTCTATTCAGCGGTACTGGGTGGAAAAAGAAAAAAGCCGGCTGGTTCTGGAACACAGAATCCATGAGGAGAAAAAGAAGCTGGCAGACATGTCGCTGCATGTCATCACCTCGATGTACAGCGCCCTGAGCGCCAAAATTCCGGAGATCGACCGTCACTGCGAACAGACGGCAGCGTATTCACGCAGGATCGCAGAAGGGATGGGACTCGATGAGACGGCGTGTACGAATGCCTATTATGCGGGGCTTCTGCATGAGGTCGGAGCCGTGGGCCTCCCGGACGAGATCATACAGAAATCAAGCCTGACAGAGGAGCAGTACGAAATCTATCAGACGTATGTTTCCCGCGGATACAGAATTATCCGTGAACTTCAGATTGCGGACGAAGTCGCGGAGGCGGTGCGGTATCACAGGGGAAATTACGATGGAAGCGGTTATCTGGAGGGGCGTTCCGGAAAGAACATTCCGGTGCTTGCCCGGATTTTAAGCGTGGCAGATTATGCGGACCGCCATGCAAGATGGGGTGAGAATGGGGTGAGACAGCAGAGGAGATCAGCCAGAAGCTGGAAGAAAGAAAAGAAACCCGCTTTGATCCGGAGTGCGCGGAACAGATGCGGGCGATTCTGAATCCGGCGGATCAACAGCAGGAATAGCTGCCAGGCAGAAGGACAAGAAAACCAGATTGTATACAATAATGTACTTGCTATTTGGGAACAGGTCGGATACAATAGGCGTGACAATTACAAAATGAGAGAACTCGTATCAAAAGGAGAAATCATGAAGAAAAGAAGAAGCGTACTTGCGCTGCTTTTAGTTGCAGCTCTTACTGTTGTACTTGGCGGATGCCAGGATGGCAAGGATGGGAAAGCAGATTCTTCCGATACCACAAGTTCTCAGGTATCAACGGAATCAACCCCGACAGGGGAACCTGTTATGGGAGGTTCCATCACGGTAGGAATTCCTCAGGACATTGAGGATAGTCTTGACCCACACAAATCTGTTGCGGCAGGAACGAAAGAAATCCTATTCAATATTTATGAGGGTCTTGTAAAGCCCGATGAAGAAGGAAATCTGAACGATGCGGTGGCAGAGAGCCATTCGATCTCGGAGGATGGAAAGGTTTATACCTTCAAGCTCCGGAATGGTGTCAAGTTCCACGATGGAACGACCGTCACTGCAGAGGATGTAAAATATTCAATCGAACGCTGTGCGGGTATCAACGGAGACGGAACGCCTCTGGTAGAGGCATTTTCCAATGTAGACAAGGTTGAAATTCCGGACGAGAGCACGATCGACATCTATTTAAAAGAGCCAGACACCGAGTTTCTTGCCTATCTGACGGTGGCGATTGTACCTGAGCATGTGGAAGATCTGGAAGCAGATCCGGTCGGAACAGGCCCGTTCCACTATGTATCACGGTCCCCGCAGGAAAACATTGTCCTTGAAAAATTCAGCGATTACTGGGATACGGAAAATCAGGCGTATCTGGACAAGGTAACATTTCGAATTGTCAAGGACAGCAATGCAGTCGTAACAAACCTGAAATCCGGAACACTGGACATGTATGCACGTCTCAGTTCCACACAGACAGCGCAGCTTGCCGAAGATTCCGATTTTACGATTTATGACGGCGGTATGAACCTGGTACAGGCGCTGTATCTGAACAATGCCGTGGAACCGCTCAACAATGTGAAGGTGCGCCAGGCGCTCTGCTATGCAGCAAACCGTCAGGAAGTGCTGGATATGATTGCGGACGGAAAAGGAACGATCATCGGAAGCAGCATGTTCCCGGCATTTGGAAAATATTATGTGCCGGAACTGTCAGAGCGATATAATCAGGATATTGAGAAGGCAAAAGAACTGTTAAAAGAAGCCGGATACCCAGATGGATTTGAGCTTACGATTACAGTGCCGAACAATTATCAGCAGCATATCGATACAGCCCAGGTTCTGGTAGAGCAGCTTAAAGCGATCGGTGTTACTGCCAAAATTCAGCAGGTCGAGTGGGACAGCTGGCTGTCGGATGTATATGCAGACCGGAAGTTCCAGTCCACGGTTGTCGGCGTTGACGCGGCATATCTGAGCGGACGCGCGTTGCTGGAACGGTTTACCTCAACATCATCTAAGAACTTTATCAACTACAGCAACGAAGAGTATGATAAACTGTATCAGCAGGTTAAGACCAGCACGGATGAAGAGGAGCAGGTTGAGCTTTACAAAAAAATGGAAACACTGCTCTGTGACGATGCGGCAAACCTGTATATCGAGGATATGGCATGCGAGGTTGCACTTCGGAGCGATTTTGCGGGCTATCGGTTCTATCCGCTGTATGTGCAGGATATGGCTAAAATTTACAAAGTAAAATAAAAATCAAATTATAGGGGACTCAAAAGGCAGAGGGAAAAGAAAAACTCTCATTCAATTGTCAAATGCTGCCGGAAGAGTCCCCTGTAATTATTAGTAGAAATCCCGAAAATATGTTAGGCTTGACTTTTTTTCCGACACTGCCTACTATAGAAAAAGACAGAGAAAACGTAAGGGCTCCGCGGCAATGCAGGAGGCCTTTTTTTAAAAGAAGGGGGAACCATGACAGATTTTCTGGTAAGACGTTTTGTAAAAGATTATGAGAAAACCGACAACGCGGATGTGCGCACGAGCTACGGCATTTTGTCAAGCATCGTGGGAATCTGCTGCAACATTCTGCTGTTTACGGCAAAGCTGCTGATCGGTGCCGGAATGAACTCTCTGGCGATCATGGCGGATGCGTTCAATAACCTTTCCGATGCGGCATCTTCGGTCATCAGCTTTGTTGGTGTGAAGATGGCAAACAAACCGGCCGACAAAGAGCATCCGTTCGGGCATGGGCGGATCGAGTATATTGCAGCGCTGATCGTTTCGTTTCTGGTTATTGAAGTCGGCTTTACGTTTTTAAAGAGCTCCCTGGAGAAAATCCGCAATCCGGAAGAGATCACATTTCAGATGGTTCCGTTTTTGATTCTGGTGCTCTCGGTTGGTGTAAAGCTTTGGATGGCGCTTTTCAACCGAAAACTGGGAAACCGCATTCAGTCGAAGGTGATGCTGGCAACGTCGGCGGATTCCATGGGCGACGTGATCACGACGAGCGCAACGATCGCTTCTACATTGATCTGCCATTTCCTTTCGGTTAATATCGACGCAATCGCAGGACTTGTTGTGGCGGTACTCGTTATGTGGTCCGGTATTTCCATTGCAAAAGATACATTGGAACCGCTGATCGGGCAGGGCGCGGATCCGGATCTGTATGCACGGATCATGAAAGAGGTTGCTTCCTATGAAGGAATTGTAGGAACCCATGATCTGATTGTCCACAACTACGGGCCTGGCAGAAGTATGGCATCGATCCATGCGGAGGTGCCGCGAGATGTCGATATCGAGGTATCGCATGATATTATCGACCGCATTGAACATGAGGTCGGTGAAAAATTGGGGATTCTGCTGGTCATCCACATGGATCCGGTGGAGATCCACGATGCGACGGTTCTTGCGACAAAGGAGAAGGTAAGAAACGTAATTTCCATTCTCGATCCGGAGCTTTCCTTCCACGATTTCCGTATGATCAACGGGGCGGAGAAAAAGAAGCTGATTTTTGATCTTGAAATCCCGTATTCTTATAAGAAGAAAGACTGTGATCGCGTGATCGGGCAGATCGGGGCGCTGATGAAGGAAATGGATGAGAAGTATGAATGCGTCGTCAACATCGACAAAAAATACGTGGCGGGAGAGTGACAACGGCCGGGTTGAGCCGTCAAATCCCTTCCAAAATGTTCCAAAAGTCAGTTTTTTGAAAAAAATAAAAAAATTTCAAAAAAGGTGTTGACTTTTCTCTTGCGATAGTGTATTATACATTTTGTCGCAAGGCAATGGGCTATCGCCAAACGGTAAGGCAACGGACTCTGACTCCGTCAGTTCCTGGTTCGAATCCAGGTAGCCCAGCTCATTGAAAGGTCTCAGGTCTCGTACCTGAGGCCTTTTTCGATTTGTGCAGGCAATGAGCCAAAGTCTGTGTTTGCTCGAAACTTTGGCGAATATCCGCTTGACAAAACATTTTCGGTCAAAGATTAAAAATACAGCAGGAGGAACGAAACGATGAAGTATTCCTTTACGAGCAGAATCCGCTACAGCGAAATCGGTGAGGACGGAAATCTCACCCTGCTGGGGCTGATCAATTACTTTCAGGACTGCAGTACCTTCCAGTCGGAAACGATCGGCGAGGGCGTTGCGGAGCTCAAAAAACGAGGCTGCGCCTGGGTGCTGTCCGCGTGGCAGATTCATGTGCGCCGCTATCCATCCCTCGGTGAAGCGGTAAAAATCACTACATGGGCGAGCGGCTTCAAAGGATTTGTTGGCATGCGTAACTTCACGATGGAAACAGAAGACGGCGAAATGCTCGCCTGTGCCAACTCCATCTGGTCTTACGTCAATATGGAAACGGGTCATCCCGTCCGCGCACCGAAAGAGACGACAGACGCCTACGGCATTGACGGTCCGATCGACGAGGATTTCGGCGAGCGCAAAGTGAAAATGCCGGAAGCAGATTTCATCGGCGAACCGTTCCCGGTGCGGCCGCACAACCTCGATACGAACCACCACGTCAACAACGCACAGTTCATTTCCCTTGCCGGTGAATGCCTTCCGAAGAACTTCACCGTGCACCGGATGCGCGCCGAATACAAACAGCAGGCGCACCTCGGTGACGTCCTGCATCCGCTGCGCGCCGAGACGGAAAACGGCTGTTTTATCTCGCTGAACGATGAAAAAGGACAGCCATACGTAGTTGTGGAATTTCAATGATTGTGGTACAATCGGAAAGAATAAGATACGAACGTAATAAACACAATGAGGAAAGGGGAATTTGCCATGAGAGCGCAGAACCTTACACTGTTAACCGATTTATATGAACTTACCATGATGCAGGGCTACTACGAGAACCCGTCCGATCAGATCGTGGTATTTGATGCATTTTACAGAAAGAATCCATGCGGCGGCGCATACGCCGTATGTGCAGGACTTGAGCAGGTAATCGAGTATGTCCGCGATCTTCACTTTTCACCGGATGACATCGACTATCTCCGTTCCCTCCATATTTTCAACGATGATTTCCTGGAGTATTTAAGAGGCTTCCATTTCACCGGAGATATCTATGCGATCCCGGAAGGAACCGTCGTATTCCCAAGAGAACCGCTCTTAAAAGTTGTCGCTCCGATCATGGAGGCACAGCTTGTAGAGACCGCGATTCTGAACATGATCAACCATCAGAGCCTGATCGCGACGAAAGCATCCCGCGTTGTTTACGCGGCAAAGGGCGACGGCATCATGGAGTTTGGACTCCGCCGTGCACAGGGACCGGATGCCGGTATCTACGGCGCGCGTGCTGCCATGATCGGCGGCTGCATCGGAACCTCCAATGTCCTGACCGGACAGATGTTTGACGTTCCAGTCAAGGGAACCCACGCACACAGCTGGATCATGAGCTTCCCGGATGAGTACACCGCATTCAAAACGTATGCGAAAATGTATCCGGAAGCCTGCATTCTTCTCGTAGACACCTACGATGTTCTCGAATCCGGTGTTCCGAATGCGATCCGCGTCTTCAAAGAGATGAGAGCAGAGGGCTTACCGATGAAGGGCTACGGCATCCGCATCGACAGCGGTGACCTGGCTTACCTGTCGAAAAAAGCATATCAGATGCTCGAGGCAGAAGGTTTCGGCGATGCCATCATTTCCGCATCCAGTGATCTCGATGAGTACCTGATCGACAGCCTGAAAACCCAGGGTGCGAAGATCAATTCCTGGGGCGTCGGCACCAACCTGATCACATCCGGTGACTGGCCGGCATTCGGCGGCGTTTACAAGCTGGCAGCAGCAAAAGATAAAGATGACGCAGAATTCACACCGAAGATCAAGCTGTCCGAGAACTCCGAGAAAGTAACAAACCCGGGCAATAAGACGATTTATCGTATTTATGATAAAGAAACCGGAAAGATCCGTGCCGACCTGATCTGCCTCGCAGACGAGACCTTCGACGAGAGCAAAGATATGATCATCTTCGACCCGATCGAGACCTGGAAAAAGACAAAGATCAAAGGCGGAACCTACACCTTACGCGAGCTCCTCGTTCCGATTTTCCAGAAGGGCGCATGCGTCTACACTTCTCCATCCGTCATGGAGATCCGCGACATCTGCACCAGAGAGAAAGATACCCTCTGGGAGGAGTCCAAACGTCTGGTCAATCCGCATGAGGTTTACGTGGATCTGTCCGACAAGCTGTACCACATCAAGAGCGACCTGCTCGAGGAGATGAGCATGAAGGCTCTCGGCGAGCAGTAAGAAAGGAAGTCAAATGTTAAATATAGGAAGAAAGCAAAAGCTGGTAGTAGTAAAGAAAGTAGAATTCGGTATTTATCTTGGGGAGACCCGGGAAGCAGGCGAGAAGGAACGCGTTCTTCTGCCGATCAAACAGGTGCCGGAAGGAACAAAAGAGGGAGATGAGCTGGAAGTATTTCTGTACCGCGATTCCAGCGACCGTCTGATTGCGACAACCAGAGAGCCGAAGCTGGTGCTTGGAGAGCTGGCTGTCTTAAACGTAGCTGCTACCGGAAAGATCGGAGCATTTCTGGACTGGGGTCTGGAAAAAGATCTGTTTCTTCCGTTTAAACAGCAGACCCGCCGCCTCCATCCAGGTGATGAGGTTCTGGTTTCCCTCTACATCGACAAGAGCGACCGTCTCTGCGCAACGATGAAGGTTTACCATTTCCTGAAAACCAATTCTCCGTACGTCGTAGGCGATACCGTAAAGGGAAGAATCTACGAGATCAGCGGAAACTTCGGCGTTTTCGTTGCTGTTGATGACCGCTACTCCGGCCTGATTCCAAAGAGAGAAGCACAGGCAGACTATCATGTCGGCCAGGAACTTGAGTGCCGCGTTACAGAAGTCAAAGAGGACGGAAAACTCTCCCTGTCCGCACGCGGAAAAGCGTACGAGCAGATCGCAATCGATGCAGAGAGCGTTCTTTCTGTGATCGAGGAATTTGCAGGTGTCCTTCCGTTTGATGACAAAGCATCACCGGAAGTGATTCAGAGAGAATTTGGCCTCAGCAAAGCAGCATTTAAGCGCGCGGTCGGCCATCTGATGAAAGAAAAACAGGTTGTCATCCGCGACGGTAAAATCTGGACGGCAGAAAAAGCAAAATAAGAAAAGATCGGGCACTGGACAGGAAGCACATCCTCTCCGGTGTCCGTTTTTTTGTGTCAGACAGCAGATAAAATTTTGAAATTTTTTCTGCGCCCGGTTTGCGGTTGCGCGAAGAGAGGATTGCGCTTATAATATGATCTATATGACAAAAAATGACACAGGATCTGATGGAGAGCGATGAAGAAAAAGAAAAGTAAGAAAAAAACATCCTTTATTTCCAAAACCGCAATGACGGTTTTGACGATCATTCTGATTATTCTGTTTTTCTGCATTATGTCGATGGTCGAGAAAATACAGGGAACGGCCCGCGTTGTCAACTATGCCGGTCTGGTACGCGGAAAAACGCAGCGGATTATCAAGCTGGAGGATGCGGGAGAACCGCAGGATACGATGATTGCAGACATCAACGCTTATATCGACGGTCTGCAGAACGGAAGCAGCGAGCTGGATCTGGTGCGCCTGGATGACCGGGATTTTCAGGATAAGATGACTGAGCTGGCATCATATTTTGAAGAGCTGAAGGCAGAGATTCTGCTGGTGCGTGAAAAAGGATATGAGAATACCGCGATTATCGAAAAGAGTGAGACCTTTTTCAAAATTTGTGACGAGGCGACGGGCCTTGCGGAAGCGTATTCGCAGAGAATGGCGTCTTCGCTGAAGAAGCTGGAGCAGGTGGTAGTAGGAGATATCATCGGTCTGGTGTTTGTCATCGGCATGGAGCTGATCAAGGCCGTCCGCTATGCGGCGATGAACCGTATTCTGCAGAAGAAAATCTATCTCGATGAGGCGACGGGCCTGCCAAATAAAAATAAATGCGAAGAGATTCTGGAGGGAAGCGACGGAGGAGAAGAAATTTCCGGTGTGTATGCGGTCTGTGTGTTTGACCTCAACAATCTGCGCACGATCAACAACAGTCTGGGTCACGACAAGGGAGACGAATATATCCGTTCCTTTGCCGTTCAGCTTCGAAAAGCAGTCCCGGAGGAGTATTTCGTCGGAAGAAACGGCGGAGATGAGTTTCTTGCCATTCTGCGCGGACTGAACCGCGAAGAAGTGGAAGCGTGCATGAATCACATCCGCACGCAGACGGCAGAATATTCCCGCCAGCACCCGGAGATGCCGATCAGCTACGCCGGAGGCTATGCACTGTCCACGGAATTTGAAGACTGTGATATCCGGGAACTGTTCCGCCATGCGGACCAGAACATGTATATCGACAAAAACCGCGCGAAGATGGAAGAAGCCGCCGCAGAGCGGAAGATCAGCCTGGAAGCGCTGGACGTCGTAAAGAAAAAGGGATACCATTTTTCCAACTGTATTTACTGCAATGCAAGACAGGACCAGTACCGGATTCTGCGCGCCGTTTCGGGCTTTTTCCTTGCCGAGGACGGCAGCTATACCGGTGCGGCCGAGCATATTGTGCAGGGCATCACGGATGAGGAAAAGAGAAAGGAAATGCGTAGAATGCTGGATCTTACCCATCTGAAGGAGTGCTATCAGAAGGGAGAAGAGAGCGTAGAAATTCTGTGCGAGTATCGGGAGGGCAGCGAAGGGGAAGCGCTCTGCCGGGGAAAAGTCACCATTCTGTTCTACGACGCGGCCGAGGACGGCGGACTGCACCATTTTCTGATGGGCTTTGAGCGGTTCCGCTCCGATGAGGAAGCTGCTCGGAATGAAAAAGAACAGCTCGACCAATACTATGAACAGATGAAACAGTCGATCATTGAAAACAGCCACTACGCCGAGGCACTTCTCGAGACGGCCGAGGCCGTGTTGGCCGTTGATCTGACGAATGATTCGCTGGAGCAGATTTTTTACCACAGCGGGCAGAAGAAATTTGACCTCAATATAGATCTGCCGTGTTCCTACGAGAAATACTGCGGGGAATGCAGTGCGTTTGTCGCGGAGGAGACATTGGAATCATACCGCATTGTGGATTCCTCGAAGAAACTGCTGCAGCGCTTTGAAAACGGAGATAAGCAGGTAGTCGTGGAGTATCAGGAAACAGATGAGTCCGGCAGAAGAATATGGCTGCAGAAGACGGTTCTTATGTCACAGGATACCGTCTACGACCGAAAGACAAAGCGGGAGAGCGTTGTGGTACACGGCATGATCCTTTTCCGTGATACGTCAGAGTTCCACAGCCGGGAAGAGAGGGAGAAGATACAGCTTCAGGATGCCTTTAGAGCTGCAGACAGTGCAAGTCGTGCAAAAACAGAATTTATGAACCGCATGAGCCACGATGTGCGCACGCCGATCAATGGCATTATGGGCATGCTGGATATCATCCGCAAAAACCGGCAGGATGAGGCAAAAGTGGACGACTGCCTCGATAAAATCAATCTTTCCGCAAGCCATCTGCTGGCACTCGTCAACGATGTGCTCGATATGAATAAGCTGGAGTCTGGAAAAGAGACGATCGAGAGCGCTTCTTTTGACCTGACGCATCTGATGGATGATGTGGCATCCCTTGTCAATGCGCAGATTACGGAGATGGGCATTACCCACTGTACGCACCGCGGTGAGCTGACGCACACGAGACTGATCGGCAGTCCGCTGCGCCTGCGGCAGATTATGCTGAATCTCTTCAGCAATGCAATCAAGTACAACAAGCCGGGCGGAATGATCGATACGTATGCGGGCGAAGTCTCCTGCGACGGAACCCGAGTCGTCTACGAGTTCCGCATCACGGACAGCGGCATCGGAATGAGCAGCGAATTTATCGAAAAAGAGCTGTTCCATCCGTTCACACAGGAGAAGTCCGGTGCGAGAACGCAGTACAAGGGAACGGGCCTTGGCATGTCGATCGTCAAAGAACTGATCGAAAAAATGCAGGGCACGATCGAGGTAACGAGCCAGCAGGGCGTCGGAACGACGTATGTATTCCGGCTTCCGTTTTACATTGACTGCGAGGGACAGCGGATTCAGGAAGTAAAGACACGGATCGCAGGAAAAGAGCTTGTCCGCTTCCACGTTCTGCTTGTCGAGGATAATGAGATCAACATGGAAATCGCCGAGTTTTACCTGACCGATCACGGTGCGACGGTGGAAGAGGCATGGAACGGCCGCGAGGCGGTCGAAAAGTATGCGGCGAATCCGCAGAAATTTGATGTGATTTTAATGGATCTGATGATGCCTGTGATGGGCGGCCTTGAGGCAGCGCGGCAGATCCGCACCATGGAGCTTCCAGAAGCAAAACAAGTCCCGATCATCCCGATGACGGCGCAGTCCTCCGAAGAGAGCAAAGAGGGATGCCGCGCAGCGGGCATGAACAGCCATCTGACCAAGCCGATCGAGCCGGACAGTCTGGTGCAGACGATCTTGGAGACAACGGAACATGCCTTTGGAAAATAGAGGAGAAAACGATGAGTTTTACGCATTTACATGTACATACCGAATACAGTCTTCTGGACGGATCGAACAAGATCAAAGAGTACGTTGCCAGAGTCAAGGAGCTTGGCATGAACAGCGCCGCGATCACCGATCACGGCGTCATGTTCGGCTGTATCGATTTTTATAAAGAAGCCCGCGCGCAGGGCATCAAGCCGATCCTCGGCTGTGAGGTTTACGTGGCGCCGGGTTCCCGTTTCGACCGCGAAACCAGCCGCGGAGAGGACCGGTACTACCATCTGGTTCTGCTGGCGGAAAATAATACGGGCTATTCCAATCTGATGAAGATTGTTTCGGCGGGCTTTATCGATGGATTTTACTATAAGCCGCGTGTCGACATGGAGATTCTGGAAAAGTATCACGAGGGCATTATCGCGCTTTCCGCCTGCCTTGCAGGTGAGGTGGCGCGTGCGATGGTGCGGAACCAGTACGAGATGGGAAAAGAGGCCGCACTGCGGTATGAGAAGATTTTCGGAAAAGGCAATTTCTTCCTGGAACTGCAGGATCACGGCATCTCGGAGCAGCGGATGGTCAATCAGCAGCTGATGCGCCTCTCGGCAGAAACCGGCATCGAGCTGGTGGCGACGAATGATATTCACTACACGTACGCAGAAGATGCGGATTCCCACGATATTCTTCTGTGCCTGCAGACCGGAAAGAAGATCACGGATGAGGACCGCATGCGCTACGAGGGCGGCCAGTATTTCGTGAAATCCGAGGCGGAGATGGCATCGCTCTTCCCGTATGCACCGCAGGCAATCGAAAATACACAGAAAATTGCAGACCGGTGTAATGTGGAGATCGAATTTGGTGTCACGAAACTTCCGAAATTCGATGTGCCGGAAGGATACACTTCCTGGGAATACTTAAATAAGCTCTGCTACGACGGCCTCGAGGAACGGTATCACCCGGCGACGGATGAACTGAAAGCGCGGCTGAAATACGAGCTTGATACGATCAAAACGATGGGTTACGTCGATTACTTCCTGATCGTGTGGGATTTCATCAAATTTGCGCGCGATCACGACATCATGGTCGGACCGGGACGAGGATCGGCGGCCGGAAGTATTGTTTCCTACACCCTTGGCATCACACAGCTGGATCCGATGCGGTACCAGCTCCTGTTCGAGCGTTTCCTGAACCCGGAACGAGTTACCATGCCTGATATCGACGTGGATTTCTGCTTCGAACGCCGCCCGGAGGTCATCGACTATGTAACGAGAAAATACGGCAAGGACCGCGTTGTACAGATCGTCACATTCGGTACACTGGCGGCGCGCGGTGTCATCCGCGATGTCGGCCGTGTGCTGGATATGCCGTATGCACAGGTCGATTCGATCGCGAAGATGATTCCGAATGAGCTGAATATCACGATCGACAAGGCACTGCAGATGAACCACGAGCTGCGGGAGCTGTACCAGGGCAATGAAGAGGTTGCACATCTGATCGACATGTCACGGAGACTTGAAGGTCTGCCGCGCCACACGTCGATGCACGCCGCCGGTGTTGTCATCGGCTCGCGTCCACTGGTGGAATTTGTGCCGCTCTCGCGAGGAAGCGACGGAACGATCGTCACGCAGTTCACGATGACGACGCTCGAGGAACTGGGACTTCTGAAAATGGACTTCTTAGGGCTTCGGACCCTGACCGTCATTCAGAATGCGACAAAGCTCGCAGAGCGTTACAGCAATAAGAAAATTGATCTGCTTCACATCGATTACAACGATCCGAAAGTGCTCGGCATGATCGGCGCATCGAAAACGGTCGGTGTGTTCCAGCTCGAGAGTGCGGGAATGAAAAACTTCATGAAGGAGTTAAAACCGCAGAGCCTCGAGGATATCATCGCCGGAATTTCCCTGTACCGGCCGGGCCCGATGGATTTTATTCCGCAGTACATCAAAGGAAAAAACAACCCGGAATCCGTTACGTACGATACACCGCTCTTAAAACCGATTCTGGAGCCGACGTACGGTTGTATCGTCTACCAGGAACAGGTTATGCAGATCGTACAGGCACTGGCGGGCTATTCGCTTGGACGGGCTGATCTGGTGCGCCGTGCGATGTCGAAGAAAAAGGCATCCGTCATGGAAAAAGAGCGCCAGAATTTCGTTTATGGAAACGAGGCCGAGGGCGTGCCGGGCTGTATCAAAAACGGCATTGATGAGAAGACAGCGAACAAGATCTACGACGAGATGATCGACTTCGCGAAATACGCCTTCAACAAATCCCATGCGGCGGCGTACGCGTTCGTATCGTACCAGACGGCATGGCTGAAATACTATTACCCGGTTGAGTTCATGGCGGCTCTGATGACCTCCTGCATCGATAACCCGGGAAAAGTCGCAGAGTATATCTTGAGTTCCCGCCAGATGGGCATTTCCATTCTGCCGCCGGACATCAACCGAAGCGAAGGAAAATTCACGGTGGACGGCCAGGCGATCCGCTATGGCATGGCGGCGGTCAAAGGCATCGGAAAGCCGGTCATGGAGGCGATCGTGGAGGAGCGGAGTGCAAACGGCCCGTTCCGCTCGTTAAAGGATTTCGCGGAGCGCCTGAGCGGAAAAGAAGTCAACAAGCGGACTGTCGAGAACTTTATCAAGGCGGGTGCATTCGACTGCTTCGGCGTGACGAGAAAGCAGCTCATGTTCGTCTACGCCAATGTGCTCGATGATGTGGCGCGTGAGAAAAAAGATTCGTTAAGCGGCCAGATGAGTCTGTTTGATTTTGTAGATGAGACGACCAAACGGTCGTATGAAACGGTGTACCCGGATGTCGGAGAGTACGAAAAGAGTGATCTTTTGGCGCTCGAAAAAGAGGTGCTCGGCATCTACGTCAGCGGTCATCCGCTCGAGGAGCAGGAGGAGTGCTGGCGGAAGAACATTTCCGCGGTAACGACAGACTTCCAGCCGGATGAGGAGACGGGTTTCCCATCCGTCACCGACGGCGCGAAAGAGATTGTCGGCGGCATTATCACGGATAAAAAAATCAAATATACAAAGAATAACAAGACAATGGCATTTCTCACACTCGAGGACCTCGTCGGCAGTATGGAAATCGTCGTATTCCCGCGCGATTACGAGAAAAACGCAGCGATGATGCAGACCGATGCGCGTGTCTTTATCCAGGGCCGTGTTTCCGCGGAGGATGATAAGCCGAGCAAGCTGATCTGCGAGAAAATTTTCCCGTTTGCAGGCATCCCGAAAGAGCTCTGGATCCAGTTCCCGGACAAGGAAACGTACGAGAGAGAAGTGGCGGATCTGTACCAGATGCTGCATGAATCCGACGGCAAGGACAGCGTGATTCTCTACATCAAATCGATCAAAGCGATGAAAAAACTGCCGCCGAGCCGCAATGTGCAGGCAGATGCCCGTCTGGTGGCGTCACTTCAGGCAAAATTCGGTACCGGAAACGTGAAAGTTGTAGAAAAGAGTATTGAAAAAAGGGCCTGAATGCTTTAAAATAAAACTGTGTGTGATTAATAAATAAAACTACTCGTTTATTAATGTGTGTGATGAGATGGAGGAATTCATATGGCAACGACTAACAAGGTAAAGACAATCGGAGTGCTTACCAGCGGTGGTGATGCACCAGGTATGAACGCAGCGATCCGTGCAGCCGTAAGAAGAGGTCTGCAGAAGGGCGTTCAGATGAAAGGTATCCTGAAAGGCTACGACGGACTGATGAACGAAGAAATCATCGACATGACAGCCCGCGATGTATCCGACACCATCGAGCGCGGAGGTACCATCCTTTATACTGCCCGCTGCGCAGAGATGCGTACACCGGAAGGCCAGAAACGTGCTGCAGATGTCTGCAGAAAACACGGCATCGACGGACTGGTAGTTATCGGCGGAGACGGATCTTTTGCAGGAGCGCAGAAACTGGCAGCTCTTGGAATTAACACCGTAGGTGTACCGGGAACCATCGACCTGGATATCGCCTGCACAGAATATACCATCGGTTTTGATACCGCGGTAAACACTGCAATGGAAGCCATTGATAAAGTAAGAGATACTTCCACTTCCCATGAGAGATGCTCGATCATCGAGGTTATGGGACGTAATGCCGGATATATCGCTCTTTGGTGCGGTATCGCAAACGGCGCAGAGGATATTCTTCTTCCGGAGAAATACGATTACGATGAGCAGAAGATCATCAACAACATCATCGAGAACCGTAGAAAAGGCAAAAAACATCATATCATCGTAAATGCTGAGGGCATCGGCCATTCCACCAGCATGGCGCGCAGAATCGAAGCTGCAACCGGCATCGAGACCCGTGCAACGATCCTTGGACATATGCAGCGTGGAGGAAGCCCGACATGTAAAGACCGTGTATATGCGTCCATGATGGGTGCTCTTGCAGTAGATCTTCTTGTTGCCGGAAAACGCAGCCGTGTGGTTGGATACCGTCATGGTGAGTTTGTTGATTTCGACATCAATGAGGCTCTTGCAATGCAGAAGAATGTAGATTCCTACATGTGGGAGGTCTGCAATTCTCTTTCTCATAATTACAGAAAATAAAGATATTTATGAACTTAAAAAAAGTTTCAGACGGATTGCATAAACTGAATACGTCACAAATAATTGCCCTCGGCTTTGCGGGGGTGATTTTTGTAGGTGGACTTATTTTGTGGATGCCGTTCTGCAGTGCACCCGGGCAGGCTGTTACCTTCCCGGATGCTGTTTTTACAGCGGCGACCAGCGTATGTGTGACAGGACTTTCCACAGTTGTTATGGCAGTCCAGTGGAGCCCCATTGGAAAAGCGGTTATCCTGTGCCTGATACAGATCGGCGGGATCGGACTGGTCGCACTGGCGAATATGATATTCATCAGCCTCCGGCGGAAAATTTCCCTGAAAAACCGACGGATCATCAAGGAATCCTATAACCTGGATGAAATGGGTGGAGTCGTGGCTGTAGTCCGCAGTGTGGTGAAATGCGTGTTTCTTGCAGAAGGAATCGGTGCGGTCCTGTATGCGTTTTGCTTTGTACCGGAATTTGGAATAAAAAAAGGTCTGGTGCATGCCATATTTCTGGCGGTATCTGCATTCTGCAACGCTGGGATCGATCTTTTCGGGGAAACAAGCCTTTCGGTATATGTGAGCAATCCGCTGGTCAATATCACTACGATTGGCCTGATCATTGTGTCAGGTCTTGGATTTATCGTCTGGTGGGATCTGTGGGATAAATTCCGCAAGGTTCTGAGAAAAGAGCTCTCCCCATCCAGAGTTTTTCGTGTACTGCGGCTTCAGAGCAAGCTGGTCCTTACGATGACCGGGATCCTGGTATTTTCAGGAGCATTTCTGGTATTTATCTTTGAATCCGGAAACCCTTCCACGCTGAAGGGGGCACCACTGGGAACAAAGCTCATGGCATCCTTTTTCCAGTCAGTGACAACACGTACGGCGGGATTTTATACCATGGATCAGTCACTTTTGTCCACACCTACCGTGATCATTTCCCTGCTGTGGATGTTTATCGGAGGATCACCCATGGGCACTGCCGGTGGTGTGAAGACTACTACCATTGCGGTTCTGATCCTTTCCATTGCAGCATATCTTCAGGGAAAAAAGGATGTAGAGGTATACGGCCGCAGGATTCGTGAGAGCTATCTCCGTTCTGCCATGGTTGTTGCAGGAACCAGTGTGCTGATCCTTTTTACCATGACGGTGCTTTTGTCCGCAGTAATGCCGGGAGTGGATCTGGCAGATGTCTTATATGAGATCACTTCTGCGGGGGCTACAGTAGGACTTTCCAGAGGACTGACACCTCAGCTGAATGTGGCAGGCAAGTGGATCGTGATCCTTACCATGTATCTGGGACGTATCGGACCGCTGACACTTGGAACAGCAGTTGTGATGCGTGTACGCAACAGGCCGGGAAGCACAACGCATCTCGGTGAAGAAGATATCATGATTGGTTAAACAGGAGAATAGAATGAAAAATAAATCTTTTGCCGTGATCGGGCTTGGACAGTTTGGAATGACTCTGGCGGTGACGCTGGCAGAGTCAGACTGCGATGTCCTTGCCATTGATGACAAAGAAGAAAATATCGAAGAGATTTCCGAAAAAGTAACCTATGCGGTAAAAGCAGATGTCCGTGAACCGGGAATCCTGAAGGCTCTGGGAGTTCAGAATGTGGATGTAGCCATTATCGCGGTTGCCGAAAATCTGGAAGCCAGTATTTCCGCGACCATGCAGGCCAAGGATCTGGGAGTGCCCTTTGTAGTTGCAAAAAGTATGAATTCTCTTCATGGACGTATACTTGACAAAATTGGTGCAGATAAGATCATTTATCCGGAACAGTCCATGGGACTGCGAGTTGCCAGAAATCTTATGTCCGGCGGGTATTTGGATGTGTTTGAGCTTTCAGCGGAGTTCAGTATGGCGGAGTTTTCCATGCCGGTATCCTGGAGTGGAAAAAATCTGGTAGATCTGAATGTACGGGAGCGTTTTCACATTAATATCATTGGCATCAAGCAGGGTGAAAATGTCACGGTAGATCTGGATCCTTCCGAACCGCTTCCGGACAACTGTTCCATAATCGCCATCGGAAAAAACAAGGATCTGAATGCAAGTCGTGAGGAATTACGTTAACCGAATACGGATTGCCGGAAGGAGAGAATAAAAGTATGATAACCAGTGTATCAAATGCAAAAATAAAAAATGTCATGCAGCTGAACCAGAAGGCAAAAGCCAGAAGAGAGCAGGGACTTTTTGTGGCAGAGGGCCGGAAAATGTTTCTGGAAGCACCGGAAAGCTGGGTTTCCCAGGTGTTTGTCTCCGAGACCGTTTCCCGGGATGGAGAGCTGATGTCTCAGGCAGAAAAATATCCCTGTGAGATCGTGAAGGATTCCGTATTTCGTCAGATGTGTGATACCAAGACTCCCCAGGGGATCCTGACAGTTCTGAAGCTGCCTTCCTGGAGCGAGGAAGAGGTACTGGCGGGAAAAAATCCTCTGGTCATGGTTCTGGAGGATCTTCAGGATCCGGGAAATGCGGGAACCATTCTCAGGACCGGTGAGGGCGCCGGCGTAAGCGGAGTTTTCCTCACAAAAACCTGCGTGGATATCACAAATCCCAAGGTGATCCGTTCTACTATGGGCTCCATTTACAGAATGCCTTTTCTATATGTGGAAGATGTGGTATCATTAGAAAAGAAGCTGAAAGAAAAGGGAATCCGCAGTTTTGCAGCTCATCTGAAGGGTGAGAATTCCTATGATCAGGAATCCTATAAGGGCGGCACCGCTTTTTTCATCGGAAACGAGGGAAAGGGCCTGACCGATCAGGCAGCGGAGGCAGCAGACTGTCTGATCCGCATTCCCATGTGCGGAAAAGTAGAATCACTGAATGCTGCCATGGCATCAGGAATCCTGATGTACGAAGCTGCAAGACAGAGAAGAGAATAAGAGAGGAGGGGTTTTATGACACCTTTGGCCTGGCTTGGAATACTGGCAATTTTACTGGTAATTGAAGCAATCACGGTAGGACTTACCACTGTCTGGTTTGCAGGCGGTGCTCTTGTGGCGTGCATTGCCTCGTGGCTTGGTGGGGGAATTGTTGTACAGCTCCTTTTATTTTTCGGAGTTTCCGTGGTGCTTCTGATCTTTACCAGACCTCTGGCGGTCCGCTACATGAACAAGGGCGTGGAAAAGACCAATGCAGAGAGCCTTCTGGGAAAAAGAGCCGTAGTGATACAGCCGGTCAACAACCTGGCCCAGACCGGGCAGGTGAGGATCAATGACATCGAGTGGACTGCACGGACCGCAGATGACGGGGAAGAAATTCCAACAGGTGCAGTGGTTGAGATCGAAGAGATCCGCGGAGTGAAGCTGATCGTAAAAGAAATTAGCAAGGAGGGCTAAATTATGGGTGGAGTTGTTGTTTTGCTTGTAGTCATCGTTCTTGTGCTGTGGGTACTTGCATCCTGTATCCGCATTGTACCGCAGGCCTATGCAGTGGTACTGGAACGTCTTGGCGCTTACAAGGCTACCTGGAGTACAGGAATCCATTTCAAGGTTCCGTTCATTGAGCGTGTTGCAAGAAGAGTAAACCTGAAAGAACAGGTTGTGGATTTTCCACCGCAGCCGGTAATTACCAAAGATAATGTAACCATGCAGATCGATACGGTTGTATTTTTCCAGATCACAGATCCGAAGCTTTACGCATATGGCGTTGAGAATCCGATCATGGCGATCGAGAATCTTTCTGCTACAACACTTCGTAACATCATCGGTGATATGGAGCTGGATGAGACACTGACATCCCGAGAGGTTATCAATACCAAGATGCGTGCTTCCCTTGATGTGGCTACAGATCCATGGGGAATCAAGGTTAACCGTGTGGAGCTTAAGAACATCATTCCTCCGGCAGCCATCCAGGATGCCATGGAGAAACAGATGAAGGCTGAGCGTGAGAGACGAGAAGCCATTCTGAAAGCAGAAGGAGAGAAACGTTCCACCATCCTTGTTGCTGAGGGTAAAAAACAGTCCGCTATCCTGGATGCTGAGGCTGAGAAGCAGGCGGCGATCCTTCATGCGGAGGCTCAGAAGGAGCGTATGATCAAAGAGGCTGAAGGACAGGCACAGGCAGTCCTTAAAGTACAGCAGGCAACTGCAGAAGGACTTCGTATGATCAAGGAAGCAGGAGCAGATGAATCTGTTCTTACTCTGAAGAGCCTGGAGGCTCTTACAAAGGTTGCTGACGGTAAGGCAACGAAGATCATCATTCCGTCCGAGATACAGGGCATCGCAGGGCTGGCAACATCCCTGAAGGAAATCATGACAGATAAACCGGCAGAGCAGAAATAAATCTGCAGCCATGAGGAGGACATATTATGAATCTTAAAGGAAGAAATTTCCTGACACTGAAAGACTTTACACCGGAAGAGATCACTTACATGATCGACCTTGCAGCAGATCTGAAGGCAAAGAAAAAAGCAGGAGAGCTTCATGAGTATTACAGAGGTAAGAATATTGCCCTGATCTTTGAAAAAACAAGCACAAGAACACGCTGTTCCTTCGAAGTGGCAGCTCATGATCTGGGAATGGGTTCTACCTATCTGGATCCCACAGGCTCCCAGATCGGAAAGAAGGAGAGCATCGCAGATACAGCAAGAGTTCTCGGAAGAATGTATGAGGGAATCGAGTACCGTGGCTTCGGTCAGGATATTGTTGAGGAGCTTGCGAAGCATGCAGGTGTACCGGTATGGAATGGCCTGACAAATGAGTATCATCCGACACAGATGCTTGCAGATATGCTGACAGTACGTGAACATTTCGGCAAACTGAAAGGCCTGAAGCTTGTATACATGGGCGATGCCCGTTACAACATGGGTAACTCCCTGATGGTTGTATGCTCCAAGCTTGGTCTTGATTTCGTAGCCTGCACCAATAAGAAATATTTCCCGAATGATGAGCTTGTAGCACAGTGTCAGCAGTGGGCAGAAGAGGCAGGTTCCACCATCACTCTCACAGAGGATGTGGAGGCAGGAACAAAAGATGCGGACATCATCTACACAGATGTATGGGTATCCATGGGCGAGCCTGACGAAGTATGGACAGAGCGTATCCACGACCTGACACCATACAAGGTTACCAGACATGTAATGGAGAACGCCGGTGAAAAGGCGATCTTCCTTCACTGTCTGCCGGCATTCCATGATCTTAAGACAAAGATCGGAAAAGAGATGGGCGAGCGTTTCAACCTTACAGATATGGAGGTTACAGATGAGGTATTCGAGTCTCCGCAGTCCAAGGTATTCGACGAAGCTGAGAACCGTATGCACACCATTAAGGCTGTGATCGTTGCAACATTAGGAGAGCCGGAGAAATAATGTCAGATTTATTTAATGAAGAAATAATTTCACAGGCAACACATACAAAAT
>OIDZ01000060.1_pt1 | contig 32854 bp, 25 predicted proteins | sample 1581681 | NCBI WGS metagenome assembly OIDZ01 (sample SAMEA3882512, study PRJEB24775) | human gut metagenome | biome: human-associated habitat; feature: intestine environment; material: feces | place: Netherlands | collected 2009/2010
TTTTCAGGTGCTGGCGGGCGCGGCAATCAAGGACAGACAGGGCAACGTTCTGTTCAAAAAAGGCGATACCGTCGTGGATTTGCTGACGACGGCGGGCGAGGATGCGAGTGCTGCAACGGGCGAGTTGTGGCCGGGGCTGTATGAAATCGTGGAGTTGACTCCGCCAAAGGGCTATCATCCGAGCGAAAAACACATCTTCGTCGATACCGTCAGCGCCGCAGGGCAGTCTGAAGAAGCCGTCGTGGAATATGAAGGGCTGAAAACCAACACCATCCGGCTGGGAGCACAGGCTATCGTCAAGATTTTAGGCGACGACCACGACGACCCTGCCCCGGATCGCGTCGAGCAGCCGGAAGCGGGCGCAGAGTTCAACGTGTATCTCAAAAGTGCGGGCAGCTATGAGAACGCGCGTCCGTTTGAGCGCGATCATCTGGTGACGAATAAGCGCGGATACGCCAAGACCAAGGCACTGCCCTACGGCATCTATGTGCTGGAGCAAACGAAGGGCAAAGAGGGCTATGAAATCAAAGGCGCGATTGAGTTTGAAATCGACGGGACGGAGGATATCCAGAACCCGCCGCCGCTGACACTCAGCGACCGACCGATTCTCTACCGCCTTCGTATCCTCAAGACGGATCGAGAAACGGGCAAGACCATCACGCTGGCGCATACGTCGTTTAAGCTCAAGGACACAAATGGCGAAACGGTGCGCCAGACGGTGCATTATCCGACCGAAAAGGAGATCGACACGTTCACCACGGATGAAACGGGCGGCGTGACCCTGCCGGAAACGCTCAGGTGGGGCTTGTACTACATCGAGGAGATTTCCGCGCCGGAAGGATACCTGATTCAGACGGAATCTCTGCCCGTGATGATCGGGCATGACGGCGACGAACCCGGGCAGACGTATGAACTGAACATCGAAATGCAGGATGAGCCGGTCAAGGGGCAGATTCTCGTGAAAAAGACCGGCGATATGCTCGTCGGCTTTGAAACCGTGAACGCATATGGCTATGCGGTGCAGAAGCCGGTGTATGAACAGCGGAATCTGGCAGGCGCGGTCTTTGAACTGCGTGCTGCCGAGGAGATCGTTGGCAGGGACGGAACGGCGTGGTACGCCGAGGGCGAGCTGGTCGATACGATCATCACGACGGCGGGCGGCGAGGATGCATCCAAACTTCTGCCGCTGGGCAGATATACGCTGACCGAGGTCAAAGCGCCGGAAGGATACGCGCCGGATGATGCGCCGCGCGAAATCGAGCTGGCGTATGCGGACGATCAGACCCCGCTGGTGCAGATCCGCGTGGAGGTCGGCAATACCTATCTTCCCGCCGCTATTACGCTGCACAAAGAAGCCGAAGTCATTCGCACGACGGAAGCAAACGGTGAAGTGTTGCGGACGCTGCACAGCGAGCCGGGCGAAGGCTTTGTGTTCGGGCTGTTCAGCGAGCGGGATATCCATGAAAACGGCGTGACCCTGCTGGCAGATACGCTTGTGGCTGTCGGCATGACCGATGAAAACGGCAGGCTGACGTTTGACGGCACATTTCCGCATGGCGACTACTATGTGCGCGAGCTGCAAGCCAAGACAGGCTGGAAGCTCAATCCAAACCGTTTTCCGATTACGCTTGAGCCGGGCGGCGACGCGGTAATCCGCGTCGAGCTGGCGCAGCCCATCTATGACGAGCTGGTTTATACGCCCGTGACGCTGACCAAAACCGATATCACCGGCGCGAAAACCGTTCCGGGCGCACAGATCGAGGTCAGAAACGAGCAGGGCGAAATGATTTATCGCGCCACGACCGACGCGAACGGCGAAATCCCGGATATCCCCGTTACGCCGGGAACATACGCCTTCCGCGAAATCCTTGCGCCGAGCGGCTATGCGCTCAATGAAGCCGAAACGCGCTTCGCGGTGGACGAGCAGGGAAATGTCACGGGCAACACGATGCTGCGCGACGACTATACCCGCGTACAGCTCCGCAAGCAGGACGAAAACGGCGTGCCGCTTTCCGGCGTAGAGTTTGCGCTGGTCACGGAAACAGGTATGCGCCTGACGACCGCCGTTTCGGACGCAAACGGGCTGGTGACGTTTGAGAAAATCCCGTATGGCAGATATACCGTCGAGGAAACCCAGCCGCTCCCCGGCTATTTCAAAGCCGCCGTGCATGTCCATCTGACGGTGGACGGTACGTTTGTCAACCCGAACGAGCCGCTGGAAACCGTCACCAATACGCCGATGCGCCTTGCGTATAAGAAGGTGGATACATCCGGCAGACCGCTTGCGGGCGTGGAGTTCAGCCTGATTAACGCCGCAACCAACGTCGTGACCGAAGTGGCGGCGAGCGACGAAAACGGCGAATTTATCTTTCGTCACATCGACTACGGCGACTGGATTATCCGCGAAACCGCCGCACCCAATGGGTACAGACGCATGGAGGACATGCTGCTGCATATCGGCGAGGACTTCGTGCAGCCTGAGCCGATTACGCTGGTCAACGTGCCAAACAGCTATATGTTCATGAAGATGGACGGCGACGGCAATCCGCTTTCCGGCGTGAAGTTTGTGCTGGAAGATGCAGACGGAAATGTGCTGCGCGAGATGGAGAGCGGCGAGGACGGCACGGTGCTGCTTGAAAATCTCGAGTATGGTCAGTACGTTGTCCGTGAAACCGAAGCACTCCAAGGCTATGTAAAAACCGAGGACACGCTGACGTTCACCATCGACGAAAGCTACGTTGTTCCCGAAGAAATGCCCTGCCTTGTCAACGAAAAGGAGGACGAAAAGCACGATATTCAGACCGGCGTGGATATTGAGCTGACCCCGATGATGACGGAGGGCGCGGCACTGCTGCTGCTTGCCGGAATTATCCTGATCGGGCGTAGGCTGGCGGACAGGAAACGGAGGAAAAAGTAAGATGAGGTATTTGCTGCACAGGCTGGCGGTTCCGCCGTGAATCGCCTGTAAAATCAGAGAAAGGAGTTGATTTTCTTGCAGGAAGAAGTTGAAATGCGCACCGTTACGATGGCATTTCATGCGAGCAAATTCTCAGGAAGGGTAATGAAAAACGGCATAGCAAAGCTGCTTCACGCCATGCACGGCAAATTGACTGTGCCGCATGGCAAGCAGTCTGTCCGACAGCTTGCACGGCAAAATCAGGGCATGACCAACATCGAGATCGACGATCCCGATATCCATGCCTTTGAACGCATTGCGCGTAAATATGGCGTGGACTTCGCCGTCAAGAGGGCGAAAAGTGATGAAACGAAATATCTCGTTTTCTTTAAAGCCCGCGACGCGGACGCGCTGACGGCGGCTTTTCAGGAATATACAGATCGGCGCGTTCGTCAGGCAGAGCACCCGTCTCTGATGGAAATCCTGAATGAGATGAAGGAAAGAGTCGCCCGAACTGCCCCGACGCGCAAGGCGGAAAGGGAGAGGACGCGATGAAAAGAAAATGGCTGCATGAGCTGCCGTATCTGCTGATTGCGCTCTACGCGACGAAAATCGGACGGGCATGGCGGCTGGCAGAAGGAACGGATGCGGCGCATAAGCTGCTAACCCTGATGGACAGCCTTTCTGCGTCGTTCGCGTCGCCCCTGCCGAGCTTTGAGCTGCATGACTTATGCATCGGGCTGCTGCTGGGCGCGGGCTTTCGTCTGTTCATTTTCATTAAAGACAGTGAAAAAAAGAAGTATCGTAAAGGGCGTGAGTATGGCTCGGCACGCTGGGGTACGCCGGAGGATATCAAGCCCTTTATCGATCCCGTGTTTGCCAACAACGTGATTCTGACGCAGACGGAACGGCTCACGATGAGCAGCCGCCCGAAGAACCCGGCGTATGCCCGCAACAAAAACGTATTGATTATCGGCGGTTCTGGCAGCGGCAAGACGAGATTTTTCGTCAAACCGAATCTCATGCAGTGCGTGTCGGAAAAATATCCCTGTTCATTCGTTGTGACCGACCCGAAAGGCAGTCTGATCGTCGAGTGCGGCAGGATGCTGCGGCATTTCGGCTACCGCATCAAGGTGATGAACACGATCAATTTTGCCAAGAGCATGCACTATAATCCGCTGGCGTATATCCATAGCGAAAAGGATATCTTGAAACTGGTAAATTGCCTGATTGCCAATACGCGCGGCGAGGGCAAGGGCGGCGATCCATTTTGGGAGAAATCGGAAGTGCTGCTCTACACGGCGCTGATCGGCTATCTGTGGCAGGAAGCGTTGGAGGAAGATCGCAACTTTGCGACGCTGATTGATATGATCGGCAGTATGCAGACGCGCGAGGACAACGAGGATTTCCGGAATCCCATTGACCTGATGTTTGAGGATTTGGAGCGGGAAAAGCCGGATTGCTTCGCGGTGCGCCAATATAAAAAATTCAAGCTGGCGGCAGGAAAAACAGCGAAAAGCATTTTGATTTCCTGCGGCGCGCGGCTGGCGGTGTTCGATATCGCCGAACTGCGTGAGCTGACGGCGTATGACGAACTGGAACTCGATACGCTGGGCGACCGGAAAACGGCGCTGTTCCTCATTATGAGCGATACGGACGACAGCTTCAATTTCCTGATTGCCATGTGTTATACCCAGCTTTTCAACCTCCTGTGCGACAAGGCGGACGATGTGTACGGCGGGCGATTGCCCGTGCATGTGCGTTGCCTGATTGACGAGTGCGCCAATATCGGGCAGATTCCGAAACTCGAAAAGCTGATGGCGACGATTCGCAGCCGAGAAATCTCCGCGTGTCTGATTTTGCAGACGCAGAGCCAGCTCAAGGCATTGTACAAGGACAATGCGGAAACCATCATCGGCAACTGTGACGCGAGCCTGTTTCTCGGCGGCAAAGAGCCGACGACGCTCAAAGCTCTATCCGAAGCACTTGGGCGAGAGACCATCGACACCTACAACACAGGCGAATCGAGGGGACGCGAAACGTCGCACAGCCTGAATTACCAAAAGCTCGGTAAAAGCCTGTTGTCCGTGGATGAGCTTGAAGTGCTGGACGGCGGCAAGTGCATCTTGCAGCTTCGCGGCGTGCGCCCGTTTCTGTCGAGCAAGTATGACATTACAAAGCATCTGCATTACAAATATCTGTCTGATGCAGACCCGAAAAACGCCTTTGACGTGGAGCGGTTTATCCGAAGGAAAATGAAGGTCAAGGCGGATACGGTGACGGATGCGTATGAGGTGGACGCAGAGGAAAATGGGGATGAATTGTCCCTCGAATAACAGGAGAAAAATGTGAAAGGAACCAATTATGCTGCGCGGCATGATGCGTGGGCGTTCTCCGCCCCGGTATGCCTTGTGCGCAGAACCGGAAAACAAAATATGAAAAAGGAGAAAGCCGGACGGGAGCGCGCTTGCAGGAGGATGCAGGCGCTTTTTTCATCCGGTTTTGCGCGATAAACCTGATATCCGGCTCAAAAAAGAATGGCTTTTTTCAATCAGGCGGTCACGGTGCTTCAATCCCTCGTCGTCGCCATCGGCGCGATTCTGTCCATCTGGGGCGGCATTAACCTGCTGGAAGGTTACGGCGGGGACAACCCCGGCGCGAAGTCGCAGGGCGCAAAACAATTCGTTGCCGGCGCAGGCGTCGCCCTGATCGGCACGACGCTGATTCCGCTGCTGACCGGGCTTTTCGGCGGCTGACAGATGGCGGGCATCTACGCAATTTGGCGTGAGAGGAGGTGGTTATTTTGAATTTTCTTTGGGATAAGGTTACGGAGTGGCTCAAGGAGCTGCTCATCGGCAGCATTATGAGCAATCTCACCGGGCTGTTTGACAATGTGAATCGACAGGTGGCGGGCATTGCGGACAATGTGGGCGCAACGCCGCAGGCATGGAACGGCGGCGTATTCGGCATGATCCGAAACCTGAGCGACAATGTGATTCTCCCGATTGCGGGCGTGATTCTCGCGCTGGTGGCGACGCTGGAGCTGATTCAGATGATCGTTGACCGTAACAACATGCACGACATGGACACGTTCATGCTGGCAAAATGGGTGTTCAAGACGGCGTGCGCGGTGGTCATTGTGACCAACACATGGAACATCGTGATGGCGGTGTTCGACGTGGCGCAGAGCGTGGTCAGCCGCGCGTCGGGGCTGGTGATTGCCGATACGGATATCCGCATCGACAGCGTCATCGTCGGGCTTGAAGCGAAGCTGGCGGAGATGGAGCTGGGCGCGCTGTTTGGATTATGGGTGCAGAGCATGTTTGTCGGCTTTACGATGTGGGCGCTGGCAATTTGCATTTTCATCATCACCTATGGACGCATGATCGAGATTTACCTTGTAACCTCGGTTGCGCCCATCCCGATGGCGACGATGGCGAACCGCGAATGGGGACAGATGGGGCAGAACTATCTGCGAAGCCTTTTTGCGCTGGGGTTTCAGGCGTTTCTCATCATCATCTGCGTGGCGATTTATGCCATACTGGTGCGCGGCATTGCGGTGGAGAACGACGTATCCACGGCGATTTGGACGTGCATGGGGTACACGGTGCTGCTGTGCTTTACGCTGTTTAAGACAAGCAGCTTGGCGCGGAGCATTTTCCATGCTCACTGATTTTAGACAAAGGAGGATGAATGTGGCATACGTTCCCATTCCGAAAGACCTGACGAAAGTCAGGCAGAAGCTGATTCTGAACCTGACAAAGCGGCAGGTTATCTGTTTTTCCGGCGGGGCGCTCATCGGCGTACCGCTTTTCTTTTTGACGAAAAACGCGCTGCCCGGCAGTATGGCGACGTTTCTTATGATCTTTGCCATGATGCCGTTTTTCGCGCTTGGCCTGTATGAAAAGAACGGCGAACCGCTGGAAGCCGTGCTGCGGCATATCATCGAGAGCCGCTATCTGCGCCCGAGACGCAGAATCTATCAGACCCAGAACATCTATGCGCTGCTGGAAAAGCAGGCGCAGCTTGAAAACGAGGTGAAAGCCATTGCTCAAGGCAAAAAACAGAAAGCTCACAGGAAGCGAAAAACGGCAGATTAAGGCGGTCATCCGCCGCGCGCGGAGCGGGCACGGAAACCGCGTCAGCGCGCAGCAGACGATCCCCTATCAGCGGATGTACCCGGACGGCGTCTGCCGGGTGGACGTGAACCGCTACAACAAGACGATTCAGTTTCAGGACATCAATTATCAGCTCTCCGAAAACGAGGATAAGGACGCGATTTTTGGAAGCTGGTGCGAGTTCATCAACTACTTTGACAGCTCGGTTTCCTTCGAGTTTTCGTTTCTCAATCTGGAAAACGGACAGAGCGGAGGAGATGACCGCATTGAGATGACCGCGCGGCAGGACGATTTTGACGGCATCCGCGAGGAATATGCGCAGATGCTCCAAAACCAGCTCGCGCGGGGCAACAACGGCCTGCGCAAGACGAAATACCTGACGTTCACCATCGAGGCGGACAGTGTGCGCAACGCAAAGCCGCGGCTGGAACGCATCGAAGCGGAGCTGCTGGGCAATTTCAAGCGGATGGGCGTTCACGCGCAGGCGCTGGACGGCAAAGCGCGGCTGGCGCTGCTGCACGGCATCTTCCATATGGACACGAAAGAGCCGTTTGCGTTTGACTGGGACTGGCTCGCGCCATCCGGGCTGTCTACGCGGGACTTCATCGCGCCTGCCTCGTTCGAGTTCCCGGACGGGCGCACGTTCAGAATTGGGGAGAAATTTTGCAGCGCGTCGTTCTTGCAGATTACCGCCGCCGACCTGTCCGACCGTGCGCTGGAAGCGTTTCTGGCGGTGGACAGCAGCCTGATCGTATCCATGCACATCCGCGCCATCGACCAGACGGAAGCCGTGAAGATGGTCAAGCGCAAGATCACCGAGCTGGACAGGACGAAGATCGAGGAGCAGAAGCGCGCAGTGCGTTCCGGCTACGACATGGATATCCTGCCCAGCGACCTGACGACGCTGGATGCGGGCGCAAAGGACATGCTCAAAAGCCTGCAAAACCACAATGAGCGGATGCTGATGCTGACGTTTATTCTGGTCAACGCGGCGGACACGAAGCGCAAGCTCAAGGCGGATGTGCAGCAGTGCCGGAGCATCGCGCAGACGATGAACTGTTCGTTGGTGACGCTGGATTTCCAGCAGGAGCGGGCGATGCAGGCGGCGCTGCCGCTGGGCGTGAACCCGATTCGCATCGAGCGCGGGCTGACGACCAGTGCGCTGGGCATTTTCATTCCGTTTACGACGCAGGAACTGTTCCAAAAAAGCGAAGGCGCGCTGTATTACGGCGTGAATTCGCTGTCCCACAACATGATTCTGGTGGATCGCAAGCTGCTGAGCAACCCGAACGGGCTGATTCTGGGTACGCCGGGCAGCGGCAAGTCGTTTGCGGCGAAGCGGGAAATGGTCAATGTGTTTCTGGTGACGGACGACGACATCATCATCTGCGACCCGGAAGCGGAGTATGCGCCGCTGGTCAGGCGGCTGCACGGGCAGATCATCCGCATTTCGCCCGTCGGCAGCGACTACATCAATCCGCTGGATATCAACATGAATTACGCGGATGAGGAAGACCCCGTGACGCTGAAATCCGACTTTGTGCTGTCGATGTGCGAGCTGATCGTCGGCGGTAAGGAGGGCTTGCAGCCGATTGAAAAGACGGTCATCGACCGGTGCGTCCGTTCGGTGTATCAGGCGTATTTCGCCGACCCGAAGCCGGAAACCATGCCGATTCTGGAGGATCTGTACGTCGAGCTGAAGATTCAGCCCGAACCCGAAGCTCAGAGGATTGCGACGGCGCTTGAAATCTATGTGCATGGCAGCCTGAACCTGTTCAACCATCGCACGAACGTGAACCTGAAGAACCGACTGGTCTGTTACGACATCAAGGGGCTGGGCAAGCAGCTTAAAAAGCTGGGGATGCTCATCGTGCAGGATCAGGTCTGGAACAGGGTGACGATCAACCGGGCGCAGAAGAAATCGACCCGGTATTACATGGATGAGTTTCACCTGCTGCTGAAAGAGCCGCAGACGGCGGCGTACTCCGTGGAGATTTGGAAGCGCTTTCGAAAATGGGGCGGCATCCCGACGGCGATTACACAGAACCTGAAGGATCTGCTGGCGAGCGCGGAAATCGAAAACATCTTTGAAAACAGCGACTTTATCCTGATGCTCAATCAGGCGCCGGGCGACCGCGAGATTCTGGCGAAAAAGCTGGGCATTTCCGCGCGTCAGCTCTCTTATGTGAAGCAGTCCGGCGCAGGCGAGGGACTGCTGCTCTACGGCGATACGATTTTGCCTTTTGTGGATCGTTTTCCGCAGGACACGGAGCTTTATCGGCTGATGACGACCCGCCCTAATGAAACGGCGGGTCAGGAGGAGGAAAACGGATGATGGAAATTCTGGCGACGGTGCTGGGCGTTTGCTTTGTGGCGCTGGTGATGCTGTCCCTGTGCAGGGCGGCGGCGCGGGCGGACGCGATGGCGCAGCATGACTGGCGGGTGTTTTGCGATGAGAAAGCGCGAAAGGCTCGCGGGCAGTAAGGCGTACCGCCTGCGCTTTGAGGCGGAAAAGCCCAAACCGCTCTTTAAGCTGCGGCACACGGAAAGCGCGGCGGACGCGCTTTCCGACGTGCTGGCCGACGCGGTGCTTCCTGTGGACGAAACGGAAGAAGAAGAAAACGTCGGGGTGCAGGCGGTGCGGACGGGCAGGCAGGGCGCGGAATCCAGCGTGCGGCGGATGTCCAAGCAGCGGCAGAAAAAGCAGATTCAGCGGCAGTACGCGGCGGCGCAGACCGGGCGGCAGGCGGAAGGGATCGTCGTGCAGGGTGCGGGCGAAGCCGTGTTTATGCCCGTTCAAAGGACGGAGCGGAAAATCGAGGGGTTCATTCGGAAAAATCGGGGAAAGCTGGTCATCCTGCTCCTTGCGGTGATGATGACGTATATGCTCAGCAGCCTGTCCGGGTGTATGCCGATTGCGCAGTCGCTGCTTGAATCGCTGGTCATCGGCACCTATCCCGCTGAGGAGGATGACCTGGTTGCCGCTGAACGGGCGTATTGCGAGATGGAGGATGCGCTGCAAGACGAGCTGGACAGGTACGGAGAGATTCATCCCGGCTACGACGAGGTGCAGGTGGAGCAGATGGAAATCTGGCACGACCCGTATGTTCTGCTGGCGCTGGTCAGCGCGCGCATCGGCGGGGAGTGGACGGTGGACACGGCGATGCCGACGTTGGAGCTGCTGTTTGAGCAGCAGTATAAGCTGACAACCGCGGTCGAAAAGGAAACGCGATACCGCACGGAATGGAAGAAGGAATATAAGCAGGTGGAAGACCCCAAAACGGGCGAGATGAAGTGGCAGGAAAACTGGGTGCAGATTGAAGTGGCATACACCTATACGATCTGCAAGGTGAAGCTGGTCAACAACATGCTCTCTCATCTGCCGTTCATGGTGCTGAGCCGGGAAAAGGTCGGCATGTACGCGCTTTATATGGCGACGCTGGGCAATTATCCGGATTTGTTCGCGGGCAAGCCGCACGCATCGCAGCTCAAAGAGCCGATGGAATACGAAGTCCCGGAGGCATACAAGCAGGCTGACCCCAAGTTTGCCAAGCTCATCGAGGCAGGCGAACGGTATATCGGCTATCCCTACGTCTGGGGCGGCGACAGCCCGGAAACGTCGTTTGACTGTTCGGGCTTCATTTCGTGGATATTCAAAGAGTCGGGCGTGCGGGACGTCGGCAGGCTGGGCGCGACGAGCTTATACGGCGTGTGTACGCCGATTGAGCCGGAAGAAGCGCGTCCGGGCGACCTGATTTTCTTCCAGGGCACGCTGGGCGACGGCGTGGCGGGGAACGACGGCATTACGCACGTCGCGCTGTATGTGGGCGACGGGTACATTTTGAACTGCGGCAATCCGATCTCGTATGCGGATTTGAGCCGCGCCTATTGGCAGGAACATTTTTATGGGTTCGGGAGGATGTACGAATAAAGCATGGCAAAGAAGATGAACTGGCGTGCGGATTTGCAGAAGATTCGCAACAACCGAGAAAAGGCGGACAACGCCGCCAAGCGCGCCGAGGAAAAGGCAAAGAAGCTGGCACAGCGGCAGGAGGAAGCGGAGAACATGGGCATCCTCTACGTCGTGCGCAGTATGCGGCTGACCCCGGAGGAACTGGAAGATTTTCTGGCGGGCAAGCCGCCGCAGGACAAAGAGGAACATGAAGAACAGGAGGAACAGCGGGACGATGAATCTTTTGAAGAATAAGATGGGGATGCGCGTTTTGACGCTGGCGCTCTGCGCGGCGCTGGGCGGATCGGTGCTGGCGGTCAAGGCGGAAAGCGTGGCGGGCGAAACGGTCGTACAGGAAGCTGTGCAGGACGAAAACATGAGCGAAAGCAGGGATGCTGACCATCCTGTGCAGGAAGCAGAAGAACCCGATAGGCAGACGGAAACGGGAGAAGCGACGGAAGAATCCACGGCGCAGCCCACAGACGAACCGACGGCTGAACCCTCGAACGAGCCTACGACAGAGCCGACAGACGAACCGACTGCCGAGCCGACGGAACAGCCGACGACCAAGCCCACGGAACAGCCGACGACTGAGCCCACGGACGAACCGACGGCTGAACCTACGACAGAGCCTACGACAGAGCCGACGCAGCAGCCCACGACCGAACCGACCGCCGAGCCGATGCCGGAGGGCGCGTACAAAATCACGGTTGTGTCCCCGGCAAAGTGGCAGAAGGACAAGGCGACGGCGAAAATCAACATCGTGGATGTGAACGGCACGGGCTGGGCGAACATCCGAATTGTCGTGGCGACGGAAAACGGCTGGCAGACCGTCGTAGACGGCGACGATCAGAGCGCGGGCTATGCGGTGGAGCTGCGGGAAAACGCGACGATCCATGTGTCCATTACCGACCATGCGGGCAACGTGCAGGCGAAAAGCGAAGCGATTTCCTGCTTTGACAGCACGCCACCGACCGTCAAGGCGGGCGTGAGCGGCGAGGTGATCTGCATCGAAGCGACCGATTCCATCTCCGGCGTGGCGGCGGTGTACGTCAACGGGCATAAGCTCAAATATAGCGGAACGACGCTGGACGCGAACATCCGGGAGTATGCGGACGGCAAACAGCAGATTGCCATTTATGCCGTCGATCTGGCGGGCAACGTGTCGCAGAAGGTATATGTGAAGAATCCCTTCTACGGCAGGGATGACAGTGGTTCGAGCGGCAATGACAGCAGGCCTTCCGCGACAAAGAAACCGTCCTCCGGCGGCGCAAAGACCACGCCGAAGCCGACCGAAACGCCGATGCCCACGGACGTGCCGCAGGCGACCATGCAGCCGCAGACGACAGCAGCCCCGGATATCGACGCGCTCTATGCGCTGCTGGCACAGCTTGCGGGCGGTGCGGAAACGGGCGAGCCGACCGAGGGAAAGCCATTTTCGATGGGCGGCAACATGAAAACGGTAGATTTGCTGTATTCCAAGGCGACGAACAAGCAGTTCATCACGGTGCAGACGCGCAAGGGAGAAACGTATTACATCGTGATCGACTACGACAAGCCGCTGGACAAGGACGGCGAGCAGTACGAAACCTACTTCCTCAACCTTGTGGATGACCGCGACCTTTTCGGCGTGGTGAGCAAGGATGAACAGCCCACGCCCGAACCCACGGCAACGCCTACGCCGAAGCCGACCGCCGAACCTAAGCCGGAAGCGGAGAGAACGACCGATTCGACGGCGATGATGGCGCTCGTGCTGCTGGTGGTGTTGATTGCGGGCGGCGCTGCGGCGTTCGTCGTGCTGGGGAAGAAGAGAGACGCACAGCCGCGCTACAACACGGAACTCGATGATGATGACGACGAGGAGGAAATCGGGGAGGAGAACGAAGAGAAATAAAAAATAAAGAAAGAGGGATATTTTGATTGAGAAACGTACATAATTCTGTTATAATAATGTACAAGAAAAGAGAGGAGGAAGGAATATGCCGCAGATTAGACCTATTACGGATTTGCGTAACACCAATGAAATTTCAGATATTTGTCACGCTAAGCGAGAACCGGTGTTTATCACAAAAAATGGGTATGGTGATCTCGTTGTGATGAGTATCGAAGCCTATGAGGAAATGGTAGAACGCATGGCGATGAATGGTGCGATTTATGATGCTGAAATGGAATTTGCTTTAAGTGGTGAAACGCACGAGGCTCGGAGCGCGCTGAAACAGTTGAGGAGGAAGCACCTTGGATAAATACAGCGTGCAGTTGATGAATCGAGCATTGCAGGATCTTGACGAGATATATGCTTATATTGTCAGCGAATTGTCTGCGCCGACGGCAGCAGAAAACCTGATTGATCGTATTTAACAAGCGATTTTGAGCCTTGAAGATACGCCTAAGCGGGGTTCTGTGCGCCGAACAGGTGTTTTTACAGACAGGGAATATCGACAACTGTTTGTCAAAAACTACACGATTGTTTATCGCGTCGAGGAAGAAAATAAAAGGGTGTTAATCGTAACTGTTCGATATACACCGAGTTGCTTTTGAGAAGTAAGCAGTCTGAAAAAGGGCTGCTTTTTTTGCGCCTGAAAAGGGGGATGAATTGCGATACTTTACGAACAGTCCGTTCGAGCGGCTGATGATGGAAAAGCCGTGCGGACAGAGCAAGGCGGCGGATGCGGCATGGCGGGAATATGAGGACGACGAAAGGAAGAAACGAAAATATGCCGAGGGGCGGATGCGCGAGCGTCCGCCTTCTTCTATGTCCAAACGGGATTCGTGTGGATAAGCTGTGGACATCCATGTTGAAAACTCGGCGAGACCTGTTGACGGATTGGGGATAACTGGCGAAAAACGGTTTTCCCAAAAAGAAAAGGAGGGATGTCTTTGGAATGGACGGCGGAACGAAATCCGGATAGGGAGTATAACTTCCGAATCCGGGAATTGGGCTCCGGAGGGTTTGCGGTTGTATCGGACAGCGAACGTTTCGGCGCAGATCAGGTGGTTTTTGAGAGCTTTCGGCGCGGCGAGTGCGTGGACTATGTGACGCAGCGCCGCGATCCGGGCAAATGGAATTATTACGTCATCGAGGATTTATCTTCGTGGATTCGAGGTTCGGAAAATCCCAGCCTGCTGGAACGCTTTGACCGGTTCGATCAGGCGAAGCAGCGCTTTTGCGAACTGCGAGACCAGCAGGAAAACGACGACATCACCGATAAGCCGCATCTGACGATGGGCGTTGGCTGGGTCGGCGGGTTTGATCTGGACGTGCTGCATGTGCGGCACGGAAAAAACGTGTTGTGCGATGATTTCACGCGAAGCAGCTTTGCGAATACGAACTGCGTCGCGCTGGCGATGATCGAAAAGATCGTGAAGGAAATCGGCGTAGACGCGGTGTGGATCTTTCCGCAGAATCACGGAAACCTGATGAAACCGACGGATATTCCGCTGCGCTTATGGAGAAATCCGTATTTCCATTCAGAGTGTTTGCGGATTGCGGACAGGCTCAAAGCCAAACATGAACGAGATATGATGACGGCGACGAAACGGAAAGACATACAGGAGCGATGAAATGCCCAAAATTGACGATTATGTACAGCTTGCCGCACAGACCGCGCGCGAGATCGCCGCCGACGGGGAAACGTGGCGCTCGTTTCTGCAAACGGCTTCCACCCTGTACAAATATGGTTTTTACGACCAGATGATGATCTACGCCCAGCGCCCGGACGCGACCGCCTGCGCGTCGTTTGAGCTGTGGACGAATACCATGCGGCGCTATGTCCGGCGCGGTGCAAAAGGCATTGCGCTGCTGGATATGACCGGCGACGTGCCTCGTTATCATTACGTCTTTGATGCTGCCGATACGGGGATGCGAAAAGATTCCCGTTCTCCGTTTGTATGGGCGGTAAATGAGGAAAACAGCGCGGCTATCGGTACGATGCTGGAAAAAGAATATGAGGTTTCTGCCAATCGTGGGCTTGCGGGACAGCTCGAAGAAATCGCCATGCAGAAAGCGATGGATTACTGGCAGGAGCATCAGGACGAGCTGCGCGACATCGTTGACGGTTCACTCCTCATGGAGTATGATGAACTCAACCTCGAACTGGCTTTCCGGAATACGGCGACGACGGGCGTTCAGTATATGCTCCTCAGCCGCTGCGGACTGGCGGAAGAACATCGGTTCGAGCCGGAAGATTTCGCGACCATCCTTGAATGGAACACGCCGAGAGCGCTCAGCGCGCTGGGCACGGCGGTCAGCGAAATCTCCGAGGAAGTATTGAGAAGCATCGAGCGGGAAGCGCGGAGCGTTGAAAGGAGCAGGCCACATGCTGAATTACAAAACGGTGAACGGTTATCAGATTCCCGACCTGAAAATCCCGGACGGGCAGGCGACGCTGGGCAGGTACGGCAGGATGCGCAAGGCGTATCTGAAGGAGTACAGAAAGATGACGTTCAACAGCCTGCTGCTGACGGGCGAACTGACGGCGCATCTGACGGAGATCGACCGGACGGCGAGCGAGCGGGTGAACCGTATGGTCAGCGAGATGGCGGCGGCGCAGGGCGTGAACGAAGCGCTGAAGGAACGCGACCCGATGGCGTGGGTCGGCGCGATGAACAGCCTGAAAGCGCAGGCAGAGGAAATCGTACTGAGCGAGCTGGTGTACGCTTAAATCCGGGGCAGACGAGCCTTTTTGAAACGATAACCGAATATGGCGAAGGAGCGGATGACCGAGCGGTTTCCGCTCCTTCTTTTATATCCAAAGCGCTTGATACGGCGCTGCGGTTCGGCGGCAATGGCGAGGATACCCGCATGGAGCTGGCGTTTGACGCGATGATCGGCAAAACGAACGAGGAAACCGCGCTGCGAATGAAGACCCTTTACCACGACGGCAACGGCTTTGAATTGGACGGGCGGCGCTTTTCGGTCTGGTTCGACCCAAGCGGAATCCAAATGGCCGCCAGAGATCGTGCGCGGTATGCCAACAATGCGCAGGTCATATCGTGGACGGATGCCGCAAAGCGCGTCGGTGCGCTGATTGAAGCCGGGCAATTCGGCACACAGCTCGAAAACGTGGAAGCCCCCGGAACCATTCGACGGAAGGTCGCCGAGCGACTGATCTATATGTACCGCGACAGCGCCGCAAGAGAAAACGGGTATCTCTCCCTGATGACAGATATGCCGCTGATTTTCCCGGATTGCGTCAATCGTCTTTCCGAGAAAATGGAGCAGCCCGAATTTCTGCACGGGTTGATCCGGCAGATGGAGGTCTTTGCGGATGCGGTCGCGATACAGCCCGATCTGATGCGCTTTCGTTTTCTTCTGCCGAAGGACATTCTCCCCCGTCTCAGGGATTTGGCATTGGCGCGGAAGGAGCTGCCCGAAGGCGAGATGCTGCTGCCTGATGTTCGCGGCTTTATGACGCAGGATGAAATCGACGCGGTGCTGACCCAAAGCGCTCCGATTGCGGGCGCGGCCAGCCGAATTTACCAGTTCTTTTCAGCACCTCACAGCACCAATGAAAAGCTGGAATTTCTGAAAAACGAGTACGGGATAGGCGGAAAAATGCCCGGCGTATCGGGTGAACATGGGAGTTCGGAAAGCCACGATGCAAAGGGGATACAGCTCAGGAAAAGCAACTGTCCCGATGTGCTGCTGAAATGGAATCAGGTTGCCGAACGGATTGACAGGCTCATTCATGATGGGCATTATCTGAAATCCGACGCGCCAGACCGAAAAGAGCCGGAAATCAGCTTTACGCCGGATGTGAAAGCATATAAAAGGCTGAAGGATGAACATCCCCGGCGGCTGGTCGGTGTAAGAGTGGATGACACCATTCTCTTTTATGGGGAAGATGCTCAAACTGCCGCACCGCTGATGGACACAAGGCTGTTTGAGCGGGATATCCCCGGCATGGGGACGATATCGGTTACGGGGATGCCCTTCGGACGGTGGAGCGTTGCGGCAAAAGCGTTGACGGAAAACGGACACGGCATCTATTTTGCCGAGCCTGCCGAACAAGGCGGATATGAAGTCGTCAAGGAGCTGGACGGCAGGCGGGATGAGCCGTCCTATCAGGTAGGCGATACGGTCTATCTGGGCAATACGGCGTTCCTCATCGAAGAAATTACAGATACGCACGTAAATTTGCGCGATCCGACGATGCTTTATCCGATTTCAAGGGTGGAGCGGCGGGATGCGTTTGAGCAGATGCTTGCCGAAGATACGCGAAACGATGAACTGTTTTACAAGCAGACGGATGCAATGCCTGCGGAATCTGAGAATTTCGTACTGACAGAGGAAGCGCCGAGTGATCCAGCGACGCAACAACCGCAGGAAGAGATTAGGCTGCACAACCTCGTTATCGACCTGACGGGGCAGGAAACGGAGCGCAAAGAAGCCGAGCCGTACAAAGCGCAGAACTTCCGCATCACGGATGACCATCTGGGCGAAGGCGGCGCAAAGACGAAGTATGCGTTCAACATTGCCGCCATCCAAACGCTCAAGCAGATTGAAGCGGAGGGCAGGCAGGCGCGCCCGGACGAGCAGGAAATCCTCTCCCGATACGTCGGCTGGGGCGGTCTGCCGCAGGCATTTGATGCCGAAAATGCAAGCTGGCAAAAGGAATATCAGCAGCTCAAAAGCCTTTTGACAGACGAGGAATATGCGGCGGCGCGCGGCTCCACCCTGAACGCCCACTATACCAGCCCCGTCGTTATCAGGGCGATGTATGAAGCCTTGGACAGCATGGGCTTTCGGGACGGAAACGTGCTTGAACCCGCCTGCGGGGTGGGTAACTTCTTCGGTATGCTGCCGGAAGCGATGCAGGGCAGCAAGCTCTATGGCGTGGAGCTGGACAGCATCACGGGACGCATGGCGCGGCAGCTCTACCCCGATGCGAGAATCGAGATCACGGGCTTTGAAAAGACGAACCGCAAAGACTTTTTTGATGTCGCCGTCGGCAATGTGCCTTTTGGCAATTACAAGGTGGCGGACAGGGCGTTCGACAAGTATGGGTTTCTGATTCACGATTATTTCCTTGCCAAAACGCTGGAGCAGGTGCGTCCGGGCGGCGTGATCGCGTTCATCACGTCCAAAGGCACAATGGACAAGGCTTCCCCTGATGTACGCCGATACATTGCGCAGCGGGCGGAACTGCTGGGTGCGATTCGCCTGCCAAACAACGCTTTCAAAGCCAACGCGGGAACGGAAGTCACATCGGATATTCTCTTTCTTCAAAAGAGGGAACATCCCATCGACATAGAGCCGGATTGGATCCATCTGGGGCAGACGGCGGACGGCATCCCCATCAACAGCTACTTTGTCGATCATCCCGACATGATGCTGGGCAGGATGCAATGGGACAAAAGCATGTACGGAAACGAGAAGGAAACCACATGCGAACCGATTCCCGGCGCAGACCTCGCGCAGCAGCTCCATGCGGCGGTGCGGAACATCGACGGGGAATATAAAAGAATAGAAATATCCGAAATGGATATAAACAGCGAGCGAACCATTCCGGCTGATCCCGATGTGCGCAATTTCTCGTATGCGCTTGTGAACGGTCAGGCTTACTACCGCGAAAATTCGGTGATGACCCGTCCCGTACTCAATCAGACGACGCAGGAGCGCGTCAAGGGGATGATTGAGCTGCGGGATTGTGTGCGAAAATTGATTGATTTGCAGCTTACGGACGGCAGCGACGCGGAGATCAGGGCACAGCAGGCAGAATTGGGTCGGCTGTATGATGCGTTCAGCGCCGAATACGGGATCATCAACGGCAAAGCCAACGGGCGGGCGTTTGAAGGCGATTCTTCATACTACTTGCTTTGCTCGCTTGAAATATTGGATGAAGACAGGAAGCTCAAACGCAAGGCGGATATTTTCAGCAAACGAACAATCCGGCGGAGGAAACCGGTTACGCAGGTGGACACAGCGAGCGAAGCGCTTGCGGTATCCATTGGAGAGCGGGCGAAGGTTGATCTGCCGTTTATGGCACGGCTGACGGGCAAAGCGGAGGATGAAATCGTTGCGGACTTGCAGGGCGTTATCTTCCTTGACCCGCTGGAACAGACGTGGCAGACGGCGGATGAATATCTGTCCGGCAACGTGCGTGCCAAGCTGCGCGTGGCGCAGACGGCAGCGGAAAGCGACTCGTCCTTTGCCGTCAACGTTAAGGCGCTCCAAGCGGCACAGCCCAAGGATTTGGACGCATCCGAAATCGACGTGCGGCTCGGTACGACATGGGTGGACAAGGCGTACATTCAGCGCTTTATGATCGAGCTGCTGGGAATTCCCTATTACGAACGGCGGCGAATCCACGTGAATTACGCGCCGCAAACGGCGGAGTGGTCGATAGACGGCAAGAGCCTTCTGTCGGAGAACGTGAATAACCACATGAAATACGGCACCAGACGTGCGCCTGCGCTCAAAATTCTGGAAGACACGCTCAACCTGCGGGATACGCGCGTATACGATGTTGTGCAGGATGAAAACGGACGGGACAAGCGGGAACTGAATCAGAAGGAAACGACGATTGCCCAGCAGAAGCAGCAGGCGATCAAGGACGCTTTTCACGACTGGGTATGGAAAGACCCGACCCGTCGGCATGAGCTGGTGACGCGCTATAACGAGCTGTTCAACTCGACCCGGCCGCGCGAATACGACGGATCGCATATCGTGTTTGACGGGATGAATCCGGAAATTACGCTGCGGGAACATCAGCGAACGGCGATTGCCCATGTGTTGTACGGCGGGAATACGCTGCTTGCACACCAGGTTGGCGCGGGCAAGACCTTCGAGATGGTGGCGGCGGCGATGGAAAGCAAGCGATTGGGACTTTGCCAGAAGTCGATGTTCGTTGTGCCCAATCACCTGACGGAACAATGGGCGAGCGAGTTTTTGAGGCTCTATCCCAGCGCGAACATTTTGGTGACGACCAAAAAAGACTTTGAAAAAGCCAAACGCAAGCAGTTCTGTGCGCGCATTGCGACGGGCGATTATGACGCGGTGATTATCGGGCACAGCCAGTTTGAAAAGATTCCGATTTCGCAGGAACGTCAGGAACGGCTGCTGCGCGAGCAGATTGACGAGATCGCGGCGGGCATCGAGGAAATGGAGCGGGAGAATGGCGAGCGTTTTACCATCAAGCGCATGGAAGCGACGCGCAAATCGCTGGAAGCAAGGCTGGAAAAGCTGAAAGCCGACGAGAAAAAAGATGACGTCGTGACCTTTGAGGAGCTGGGCGTGGACAGGCTCTTTGTGGATGAGGCGCACGCGTTCAAAAACGGCTTTCTGGCGACCAAAATGCGCAATGTGGCGGGAATTGCGACCAGCGAATCTCAAAAATCAACCGATATGTTTTTGAAATGCCGATATATGGATGAATTGACGGGTGGACGCGGCGTTATTTTCGCGACGGGCACGCCCGTGTCCAACAGCATGACCGAGCTGTATACGATGCAGCGCTATCTGCAATATGGAACGCTGGAAAAGATGGGGCTGATTCATTTTGACGCATGGGCTTCGACGTTCGGCGAAACGGTGACGGCGATTGAGCTTGCGCCGGAGGGCACCGGGTACCGCGCACGGACGCGCTTTGCGAAGTTCTTTAACCTGCCGGAACTGATGGCGATGTTCAAGGAGGTTGCGGATATTAAAACGGCGGATCAGCTTCATCTGCCTGTGCCGAACGCGCACTATGAGACGATGGCGGTCAAGCCGTCCGTCTATCAGGAGGAGATGGTGGAGGCGCTGTCTGAGCGCGCTTCGAAGGTTCATTCGGGCGCGGTTGACCCGAAGGAGGACAACATGCTCCGGATTACGTCGGATGGACGAAAGCTGGGGTTGGATCAGCGGCTGATGAACCCGCTGCTGCCCGACGAACCGGGCAGTAAAGTCAACGCCTGCATGAAGAACATCCTGCGTATCTACAAAGAAGGGGATGCGCAAAAGCTGACGCAGCTCGTGTTCTGCGACCTGTCCACGCCGCATGGGGACGGTTCGTTTAACGTCTATGACGATATCCGGGATAAACTGGTTGCAAGCGGGATTCCGAAAGAGGAGATTCAATTCATCCATGATGCGGATACGGAAATCAAAAAGAAGGATCTGTTCGCCAAGGTCAGGAGCGGACAGGTGCGGATTTTATTTGGCAGCACACAAAAACTTGGAGCAGGCACCAATGTTCAGGACAGATTGATCGCTCTGCATGATCTGGATGCGCCATGGCGGCCGGGCGATTTGGAGCAGCGAGCGGGGCGCATTGTGCGACAAGGCAACATGAATCCGGACGTGCATATATACCGATATGTCACAGAAAAATCGTTTGACAGCTATTTGTGGCAGACCATCGAGAACAAGCAGCGCTTTATCAGCCAGATCATGTCCAGCAAATCGCCCGTCCGTGCCTGCGACGATGTGGACGAAACCGCGCTCTCTTATGCGGAAATCAAGGCGTTGTGCGCGGGCGACCCGCGTATCAAGGAAAAGATGAATCTGGACGTGGAAGTCGCTAAACTGCGCCTGATGAAAGCGGATTACCAGAGCAACCAGTTCAAACTGGAAGACCAGATTTTGAAGCAGTATCCGGAAGAAATCCGTCAGACACAGGAACGCGCGAAGGGCTATCGGGCGGATATGGCGCTGTTGGAAGCGCATCCGCTGCCCAAGGATGGTTTTGTCGGCATGGCGATCAAGGGAAAGCGGATTGTCGATAAAGAGGCAGCGGGCAAAATGCTTCTGGAAGCCTGCCGTCTTTCGCCGCATGATATGGAGCTGGGCGAATACCGCGGCATGAAAATGACGGTGGATTATGACAGCTATCGGCAGGAGGTCAAGCTCATTCTGCGCGGCGAGATGTCGCATACCGTGACCATGGGAACGGATGTGTACGGCAATCTGACGCGCATCGAGAACGCGCTGGCGAATATGCCGCAAAAACTCGAAAAGGCGGAAGAACGGATTGCCGAACTGGAACGGCAGACGGAACAGGCCAGGGCGGAGCTGGGCAAACCGTTTGCACAGGAGAAGGAGCTGGAAGCCAAAGCCTCGCGCCTTGCCGAATTGAACGCCGCGCTGAACATTGACGAAAGAAGGAAGGAGCCGATGGAGAAGCGACCGATGAAGGATGTGTTGAAGGCGTATCAGGAGCGGGCAGACGCTCAGAGTCAGGGAGAAAAAGGAGGAACAAACGAATGGAACCGATGAAGAATATTCCCGTGTACAGGCATAGCGCCGCCTATGCGGTGGAGCATGGCGAGCTGGAAGCATACAAGACGTCCCGGGTGGCAGGCGTTGCCTGTCGGGATGCGATAGAAAAAGCCGTTGCGAAGCATTACAGAGATAACTGTCTGAACAAAGCGGGAGCCAGAGAGGTCATCGACGAGTTTGGCAAAGAGCGCGTGATGACGGTGCTGGCGATTACGATTCGGGACAAGCTCTATGACGGACGATTCTCGTCCGCCAATAAAGCATGGGCGCAGGCGTTTCCGATTGAGCCGGACATCGACATTTGGGGCGGCAACCGAAATTTGACGCTGGTTGTGCGGCAGACGCATCCGGGATTGCTCAATCTGTTCTGCGATCAGGCGAAGGCTTACGAATCGGAAAAGGTTTCGGTGCGGGAAAAGCTGAAGGCAGCAGCGAAAAACGCGCCTGTACCCTAGACGAAAAATGAAATGGAGCGATGAAGCATCGATCAGCAAAAGAGGGATATTCAAATCAAATTTCGCGTGACGGCGGACGAACGGGCACTGCTGGAACGGAAGATGAGGGAAGCGGGCACGGCGAACATGGGCGCATACCTGCGGAAGATGGCGCTGGACGGCTACATTCTGCGGCTCGATCTGCCGGAGTTAAAAGAGATGCTTTCCCAGCTTCGCTACATGGGCAACAATGTCAACCAGATTGCCAAAAGAGCGAACGAGGTCGGTGTAATCGACGAGATGGACATTCGCGGCGTGAGCAAAAGACAGGAGCGGATGCTCGAACAGATGGCGCGGCTTTTGGAAAAGCTGAGCGGACTGAATTGAAACGCGGGAGGAGCGCCGAAACACCGGCAGCTTCTCCCGCGTTTTTTTCGTAGGGCGGCATCCTTGCCAAACAAATGAGGATGAGGTATATATAACACATAAAGGAGTGCGGATGATATGAAGAAGATGTTCAAGGCTTTGCTTTTTCCGATCTGGCTGGTTCTGGAGGTTGTCGTATTTGTCCTCAAGTTGGTGATGGTGCTTTCTTCGACGGTGCTGGGGATTCTTTTGCGGATTCTCATCCCGATGGCGTTTGTGGCGATGCTGCTGCCTGTCCGAAACGGGTTGATGCTGCTGGCGCTTGCATGGCTGATTAGCCCGATTGGTCTGCCGTGGGTGGCAGATCGCGTGGTGTTTGGGCTGGATGATTTGTGCTGCGCGGTGAAGGGGCGGATCAGAGAATAATCGGGATGGAAAGAGCGGAAAAGTTTGCTTAAACTGTAAAGAAAACTTGTACGGGAAGAGGTCATTTCGTTTGAAAAGAACGAATGGCTTCTTTTTTGATCTGAAGAGGAGGAACGATTGGCAACAACACGATTGATGCCTTTACATATCGGCAAGGGACAGACTGCCGGGGACGCGATTAAACGCGCGCTCGGTTACGTCAAAGACCCGATGAAAACTGAAAATGGCATATTGGTGACAAGCTATGGCTGCACACCGCAGACGGCGGAAGCGGAGTTTATGCTGATGCGGCGAGAGTATTTGACCATTACAGGGCGAAGGCGCGGCAAAGACGATGTGCTTGCCTATCATTTAAGACAGTCCTTTAAGCCGGGTGAGATTACGCCGGAGGAAGCAAATCGAATTGGCTGCGAACTGGCAAAGCGTTTTACACATGGAGATCATGCTTTCATTGTGGCAACTCACACCAATACTTCAAGTGTACATAATCATTTGGTCTTTTCAGCAGTAAATCTTGAGTGCGATCGGAAATTTCGCGACTTTTTAGGAAGTGGTCGTGCGCTGGGCAGATTGAGCGATACGCTATGCGTGGAAAACGGGCTGTCGATCATTGAGAAGCCACAACATACGACTTTGACCTATGACAAGTGGTTAGGCGATAGAGCCAAGCAGCCACAGCGGGAAGAAATGCGGGCGACTATTGATGAAATCATGCGGCAAAAGCCGGAGAGTTTCGATGCGCTTCTTTCCGTATTGAGGGAAAAAGGCTGGGAGATTAAGCATGGGAAGCGCATGAGCGCTCGTGCACCGGGACAGGTTCGGTTTAAGCGGCTTGATTCGCTGGGCGAGGAATATTCGGAAAAGACGCTGCGCGCGGCGCTGGATGAAAAGCGGGAATGGAAACCGAAGGAACGGCGAAAAGGACAAAAGCCTAAGATTGAACATGCAAGCGTAAGTCTGCTGGTTGATGTGCAGGCAAAACTGCAACAGGGCAAAGGCGGCGGTTATGCACGGTGGGCGAAGGTGTTTAATGCCAAGCAGATGGCGCAGACGCTGACTTATCTTTCAGAGCATCATATTCAAAACCTTTCGGAATTGGAAGAAAAGGCAGAAGCGGCGACTTTGCGACACGGGGAACTGCTCAAGAAGATGAAGAACGAAGAAGCACAAATAAGGGAAGTTGCAGAACTAAAAAAGCACGTTCTCGGTTACTTGAGAACACGCGAAACGTATGCGGCATATAAAAAGTCCGGCTATGGAAGGAAATTTCTCATTGAGCATGAACAGGAAATTTTGATTCATCGAGCGGCTAAACAGGCTTTTGATGAGCGAAAACTGACGAAGCTCCCGACTGTTCAAACGCTGCAAACAGAATATGAAGCCTTGACAATGCAGCGAAAAAAGGATTATGCCGAGTATAGAGACGCAAAGAATGAGATGCGCGAATTGCTGACCGTTCGGGCGAACGTGGAGCGGATTCTGAACGATCCAATGGAACAAAGAGATGACGCTGCACAGAAAAAGCAGGAGCGATAACGGCATTTTACGCAGATACGTTTTTTTGAAATAGTGTCTTTCCGCAGAAAGACGCGCAGCCGCAGGACGAAGGAGTGCGAGAAACAGGGGTTTGGGGGCAACGCCACCAACAAGCAGATGCACAAAAGGGTGCCGATGTGCCCTGCTTGCGCACAAGTAGTGCGCCTAGCAAGGACAACAACTAGGTGATGAAAGGTTAAGATTCGGCTATGTCAGAAGTACTCTATACTGAGAGCGGAATGGGCTATTTCATCGTTGTTTTGAGGAAAGCTGCACGGATGAAAGACAGTGTAAAAAACGAACAAAACTAAGAGTAATCTCTAAATGATATATTTGATATATAATTAATTTTTGCATCATATTTTGTTGACAATAATATATGCCCCTTTTATACTATGATTACAAACAGATGAGCGATATAACGAAAAAATGTTTGGAACAGATTATCAAATAAGCCAAATATAACAAATTGAAAATTGACGGTGGATATATGAATCACAGTGATGCTCTATATAAACGTATTTATCAGAAGCTGTTGACCGAGATCGAAGAGGGTATGTATAAGGATGGACAGCGTCTGCCCACTGAGAAAGAACTCTCCCAGAAGTACTATGTCAGTCGTATTACTGCGCAGAAGGCGATGCGGGCTTTAGCGGATGAAGGCAAAATCGTCCGCGTCATCGGTAAGGGGAGCTATATAGCGGATTCCTTTCAGCCTGATATGGAGCTGAAACGAAAAAAGCGCAGATGTATTGCATTGATTATGGGCAGTTTGGGCGCATCGTTTGGTTTGAATGTTGTCTATGGTGCGCTGGATGCAGCAGAGAAGCATGGCGTGGATCTGATCCTAAAAAACTCTAAGGATGACCAGATGCTGGAACGGGAGATCATCAAAGAGTTGGAAAGCGACGCATGCGATGGGCTGATTATCCAGCCGGCCAATGGTGAGCTATACTCTGAGGAAATCATACAAGCGGTGTTTCAGGGGCAATCAGTCGTGATGGTGGATCGAGATATGCAGGGCATCAACGTGCCATTCGTGGGGATAAATAACGAGCGGATGGCCTATCAGGCGCTTGAGAAGTTGATTCAACTGAACCATACGCGGATTGCGTTGCTTGCAACGGGCAACGATAAGTCCTCGACCATCCGAGAGCGCATCAACGGCTACACACAGGCGCACATGAATTACTGCATTTCGATCAATCCGCGCTATATGCTGCTCAATCTTTGCGGCTTTGGACAAAATCAGAATGCTTTCGAGGATCTCAAACAGATCACGGAAAAGCTTAAGCAGTTCTTCAAGGAGTATCCCGAGGTGACGGCTGTGTTCGCGACAGAGTATCTCGTCGCTAAGGCTGCCATGGATGCGATTAACGTGCTGGGGCTTCAAGAGAAAGTGTCCATCGTGAGTTTCGACTGCGACTCGCTACTCGGTGAGAATGCGTGGATTGCGCATGTTCTTCAGCCACAGTACGATATGGGTAAATGTGCCGTGGATGTGATGATGAGACTGTTGAACAAGGAACCACTAGAAAAACGTGTGTGGCAGCTGGAAGGTGAGTGGTGCGACGGTGCATCACTATTTCCTACACTGCAGGATAACGACGTTATGGAGCCGGAATGATTCGGCTCATTATAAAAAAGGAGGGATAACCGTCTATCACACGTAAACTTGTCACGCTGATCATGTGCATTGCGATGCTGGTGTCTGTTGCCTGCGCGTCTGCTGAGGTGGATCGCGAGAAGGACACTGACGATTACCAAGCCGGTCGTTCCGTCTTCGAATTTTGGTAATCCGGACGACAACTAGGGCAATAACACCATGACCCGCTTAATCAAGGACAGACTGAACGTTGACATCGACCTTGTTTGGAAGTCTGATGACTATGTCAACAAGCTCGCGATGCAGATCGTTGCCGACGACCTTCCGGATATATATGCTCGCTTGGATATTCTTTTTGCACGAAGTGGGATTTATAACTTTCTGCAGTTCAATCACAAGCGAGCTGCGGAATTTCTGTGTTTTCAAGGACGTGAAAACACGAGTTCTGCCTGCAAAAAAGAGACGCAAAGCTGAGTCAAGGAGGTTAAGAAATGAAAGAAACCAGTCCATTTTATCCGGTGCGCATGCACCCAGCTTTCCGAAGCGGCCGGTTGACCCCATGGGGCGGGGAGCGGCTGCGCACAGTGTATGGGAAAGCCATCACGGAAGTGCCGACGGGCGAGAGTCTGGAAGTGAGCTGCATCCAGGGGCTTGAATCTACGGATGACAACGGCGAAAAACTGACGGATCTTATCGCAAGGTACGGTGAAGACTTTGCAGGCGCATATGCACATAAGCCGTTCCCACTGCTGCTCAAGCTCATTGATGCTGCGGAGAGCTTGTCCGTTCAGGTTCATCCGGACGATGCGTATGCAGGACGAAACGAAGGCGGAAAACTAGGCAAGACGGAGGCATGGCTGATTTTGGACGCGCCGGAGGGAAGCAAGATCGTATACGGGATCAAAGCCGGAACAACGGCTGCACAGCTACGCACGGCATGCGAGGCGGGCGCGGCGGTTGAACCGCTTCTGCGCAGGGTGAATGTGAAGCCGGGGGATGTCTGCTTTATCCCGGCGGGATGTGTGCACGCTATCGGTGCGGGTATCCTGCTTTATGAGATTCAGCAGTCCTCCGATGTGACCTATCGCTTTTATGATTGGGATCGCGTGGACGCACGCGGGCAGCGCCGTGAGTTGCATATCGACAAAGCACTTGACGTGATGAACCTTCGCTTCGCACTGAAGCCGATTCATGCATCGGACAAACCCGTTGAACGCGTGCTGGATGAAGCGTTTTTTACGCTTGATCTGTTCAATGTGCGCGGCGCGTGCAGGTTGCCCGCCATCAATGAATTTGGATTACTGACCGTGCTGGATGACGGCTTGACGCTGACGGCGGAAGGCTATGAGCACGTGCTTTCAAAGGGAGAGAGCTTTTATTTGCCCACGCGTTGTCCTGCGCTGACGCTTCGCGGAAGCGGCCGGGCGGCGCTGAGCATGCCGCACTAACCTAAAAATGCGTTTAAGGAGGCAGTCAATGTGAAACGGTATGGCGCGCTGGAAGCAGGCGGTACGAAAATGGTTTTGAGTATTCTGGATGAAAACGGGACGATGCTGGAGCGCAAATCCATTCCTACGCGAACGCCGGCAGAGACGATGCCGGAAATGGCAGCGTTTTTTCGCGAGCATTCGGTGACGGCTTTGGGAATTGGATGCTTTGGCCCGCTTGATTTGAACCTGTCTTCTCCGACATATGGAGAGATTACGACGACGCCGAAACTGGCGTGGAAGCATTACCCGATTCTGCGTAAGTTTAATGAAGAACTGGGAATTCCCGTCGCTATTGATACGGATGTAAACGGCGCGGCTCTTGCTGAAGCGAAGCTCGGCGCGGCAAAGGGGCTGAACAGCTGCTTGTATGTGACAATCGGTACGGGAATTGGCGGCGGTTTGGTGATTAGCGGCAAACCGATTCACGGATTGACGCATCCGGAAGTCGGGCACATGCTCGTGACGCCCGAACCGGACGATCCAAGCCCGGAAGGGTTTTGCCCCTACCATAAGCATTGTCTGGAAGGGCTTGCGGCCGGACCTGCGATTGAAAAGCGCTGGGGGATGCCAGGCAGCCAGCTGCCGCAGTCGCATCCGGCGTGGGAGCTGGAAAGCAGCTATATCGCGCAGTTGTGCGTCAATGCCATTATGATGGTTTCGCCGGAACGAATCATACTGGGCGGCGGGGTTATGCAGCAGGAATTCCTGATTGGCGATGTTCGGCGCAAAACGATCGAGCGTCTGGGTGGTTATCTGGATTGTGAAGCGGTTCAAAATGGGTTTGAGGAGTATATTGTCACGCCGGGGCTTGGCGTAAACAGTGGCGTAATGGGGGCGTATCTGCTGGCAAGAGAAGCGGAAGATGGTTGGCTAAAAAGATCATAATATTATAGCATTTTTCAGAATTAAAGCGGATGGTTTCGCTCTTGCAACTACTCGCTTTAATTCTGAAAATTGCTATAATCCGCTTTCAGATGTTTCGGCTGTTAATGCTGGGACGGCTTCCGGTAACCTGCAAAAAAACGCGAGAGCAATAGGAAACGCTGGAAAATCCAGCCATCTCAGCCGCTTCCGCAACGGTTTTACCGGAGGCGATTGCCTTGCGCACAACATCTACGCGCTTCTGATTGACCAGCTTGACGAACGTGCAATTCTTCTCGGTACGCAGCGTATGGCAGATTGTCGATCTGGAAACGCTGAGGGCTTCCACTACATCGTCCAGCGAAATAGGCTCGTTTAGATGTTCATCTACATATTTTTCAATACGTGCAATCAGAGGCAACTCAATCCGGCGAACGATTCCTTCTATATGAACCAGACTGGCAAGCGCACTGATCATTTTTAAAAGCGCTTGCTGCTTTTCATGCCCGATTCGTGGAAGAAGCAAATACAGACTGCGAATTTCATTGAAATTAAAGCCGTTCTCTTCAATCCACTCGCGAATCGGATCGATATTCGTTCCATTGTCTTCCGTAAAAAGCACCTGACCGATCATCACAAAGCCAAGGACTTCTCCATTATAGATGACAGGTGATATGCATTCTTTCAGACCTGCGTGGCAGGTAAAATACTGCGTCTTCAAATCGCGCCGAGCGATGCGCAGAGCCAATTGCTCGCATTTTTTGCATTCAGCGCTCATTGCCTGTGAAGTCTGCAGCCGCGCACAGTAAGCCGAAGGAACGTTAGATGTTGTTGCCAGACAGACGTCCTGTTCCGGATGCCAGAAGGATACGCCCATGCCTGAAAGAACGGCTAGATTCTCCAATAGGCTTTGAAGTTTCTTGCGGTCGAATACGGCGGTTCCCATCGATATCACCTCAACACGATTGTAATGTACGTTCTGACCAATGTCAAGCACACAAAACGCACTCATCGCACACAAATGCATGAAATTAAAGAAACCAATTCCACACAAACGCACAAAATCAAATAAACTAATTGCACGAATGTACATGGAAATGCAAAATAGTTCATTGCACATTTGTCTTGGATATGATATCTTGTGTACAACAAATTCGGGAGAACACCCGAATAAAAACAAATTAGATTGGGAGGAACTGTAATGAAAAAGGTAGTAGGACTGATGATGGCAATTTTAATCGTTGCCATGGGCTGTGCGGGCATTGCGGAGGAGCGAAAGACCATTGCCTACAGCACGCAGGGCGTAGACTCCGATTACTGGTCTGTGATGGAACGCGGTGTAGCGCAGGCCTGTGAGGATCTTGGTTATGACTATGTGATGCAAAGCCACAACAACGATGAAACGCTGATGGTATCCACCTGCCAGAATTTCATCCAGCAAGGCGTCGCCGGAATGGTGGTATCTCCGAGCAAGCCCGAGGCGCTGGCTCCGGTAGTTGCCGCGGCACACGCCAAGAACATTCCCGTGGTCATCGGCGATATGGGTGATGGCGGAACGGACATGGACGGTCTGATTCTTTCCGACAACTACGGCGGCGGCGTTATGAGCTCCACCTACATTCTGGAACAACTTGAAGCGGAAGAAACCAGCAAGGAATTCGCCGTTATCCGTCTGAATCCTGAAGCTGAGATTTCGCAGCTGCGCTGCGACAGCGCCATCGACGTTCTGACTGCGGCGGGTTACACCTGCGTTGCGGACATTTACGCGCCGACCGGCACTACCGAAGAGGGCTACAAAGCCATGCAGGATATCGTTGCCGCGCATCCGAATCTTTGCGCAGTATTCTGCGGAAATGACCGCGAAGCCGTCGGCGCCGCGCAGGCACTGCAGGATGCCGGTCTGACCAATGTCAAGGTTGCCGGCTTTGACGCCGACGAAGCCGGTGTGGAAGCCGTACGCCTTGGCCGCTTGACCTGCACCGTGCAGCAGTTCTCCTATGACATCGGCTATCAGGCAGTCGTGCTGCTGGACAAGCTGATTCGCGGCGAAGAAGTAACGTATGACGACGCGGAACTGAAGCGTGTTCTGGTTCCCTGCGCACTGGTAACGAAGGACAACCTGACGGATAACCCGGAAGATCAGGTCATCTCCAACACCGGCCTTACCCGCGGTGAAATGAACTGATCAAGTAGCAAATTAAACTCTATCTGCATTCGACAATTAAAGTCGAATGCAGAACTTATATCGCGCTGAAAAGAGAGTGAAAGATGGACACGATTCTGAAAATCTCCGGAATAACTAAACAGTTTCCGGGAGTAAAGGCTCTTGATAATGTAAGCTTTGATGTGGAGCGGGGAGAAGTGCACGCGGTAGTTGGCGAAAATGGTGCGGGCAAATCCACGCTGATGAAGATACTGGGTGGTTTGTACCCTGCCGATTTCGGTGAAATCACGATCAATGGAAAGAAGACAGCTATTCGCGGCGTTTTGGATTCTCTGAAAAGCGGAATCAGTGTTATCTATCAGGAATTTAATCTGGTACCGATGCTGACGGTCGCGGAAAATATCTTTCTGACACGCCTTCCGGGAAAATCCGGTGTAGTAAATCGCAAAAAGCTGAACGAAAAATGTTCCGAACTGATGCATGAGTTAAAGCTTGATATCAATCCTTCCGCGATGGTATCTGAGCTTTCCGTTTCAGAGATGCAGATGGTTGAAATCGCAAAGGCGGTATCCTTCGATTCCGCAATTGTCATCATGGATGAGCCGACAGCCTCATTGAACGACAAAGAGGTTGCAACCCTTTACAGATTGATTGACGATTTAAAAAAGCGGGGAACTACGATTTTGTATATTTCTCACCGCATGAAGGAAATTTTTGACCTGTCGGACAGGATAACCGTACTGCGCGACGGCTGCAAGATCGGCACATACAACACAAACGAAATCACCGAAGAGGAACTGATTCACAAGATGGTTGGCCGCGACATCACCAAGTTCTATCATTCGAATGATGATGAAAGCTCCGAAACAGGTGAAGTCGTTCTGGAGGTAAACCGACTGTGCAAGGAAGGCTTCTATAAAGACATCTCCTTCCAATTGCATCGGGGTGAAATTCTGGGACTGGGTGGCTTGATGGGCTGCCATCGAGAAGAAATCGCCAAAACGCTCTTTGGTCTCATGCATCCGGATTCCGGAACGATCGTGCTGAACGGCAAACCCATTCAGATTGACACGCCGGCGGATGCAATCCGCAACCGGATCATGTTTAGCACCGATGACCGGAAAAACGAAGGCATCCTGCCGGATATGGGTGTGGATGAAAACATGACCATAGCGGTTTTAAACAAGATCTGCAAAGGCGGCAACGGACTGATCAATTATAAGGCGGAATCGGCGTTCGTCAAGGAATACACGGACTATATGCAGATCAAATACGCTTCGCCCAGTCAGCACATACTCCACTTGTCCGGCGGCAATCAGCAGAAAGTTCTGTTGGCAAGATCGCTTCTGACAGATTGCCAGGTCCTGATTCTGATGGAACCTACCCGAGGCATCGATGTAGGTGCGAAGTCCGAGATTTACAGCATGCTTCGACAGCTGGCTGCGCGTGGCATTGCAATTTTGATGATTACATCCGAAACGCAGGAACTGATTACGCTGTGTGATCGCGCAATCGTGATCTATCAGGGAACAATCAGCGGCGCATTGAAGAGCAATGACAGCGGTTCGGCAGCAATTACCGAGGACAATCTGATGTTCTGCGCTACAGGCAATAAGCACATCTTCTACGAGGGGGAAAAGCAATGAAGTTTCTGAAGCTTTGGGAAAAAATCGGCATATACGGTCTGACGCTGTTTGTTTTCCTGGTCTGCTGGGCACTTTTGGGAGAAAACTTTGTCTCCGCCTACAACCTCATGAATGTACTGATGCAAATCTGCCTCGTTGTCATCGGCAGCGTCGGTATTG
>OIDZ01000068.1_pt1 | contig 30403 bp, 25 predicted proteins | sample 1581681 | NCBI WGS metagenome assembly OIDZ01 (sample SAMEA3882512, study PRJEB24775) | human gut metagenome | biome: human-associated habitat; feature: intestine environment; material: feces | place: Netherlands | collected 2009/2010
CGGCGAGATCGGCGAGGCGATTCTGCCGCAGGCGATGACGATCCGCACCATTCCGCTGACCATCCCGTTCACCGGCAGGATGGAGGTGCAGGGCGAGGGCATCATGCGCTTGTCCGAACTGAAAAAATACAACGAAACCGCCGCTGAGCCGCTCAAAAACGCGCGCAATGCGGCTGCGGGCGCGCTGCGCAACCTCGATCCGCAGGTGACGGCGAGCCGCCATCTGGACGCATTTTTTTATCAAATCGGCTATATCGAGGGCAGGAGCTTTGAAACCCAGCAGGATATGCTGGCGTTTATGAAGGAAAACGGCCTCAACATCAGTCCATTCGTTTGTCCGGCGCAGACCATCGAGGAAGCACTGGAGGCCGTGCATGAAATCGAGCAAAAACGGGAGACGCTGGATTTCCTGATCGACGGCGCGACGATCAAGATTACGGACATGCGCACGCGCGAGGTGCTGGGCACGACGGACAAATTCCCGCGATGGTCAATTGCCTTTAAGTTCCCCGCGCAGGAAACCGTCACCAAGCTGCTGAAAATCACGTGGGAGGTCGGGCGCACGGGCAAGCTCACGCCGCTGGCGCACCTGTCCCCGGTGGATATCTGCGGCGTGACGGTGAAGCGCGCGACGCTCAACAACTACGACGATATCTGCCGCAAGCGCGTGCGCATCGGGAGCGAGGTCTGGGTGCGCCGCTCCAACGACGTTATCCCGGAAATCATGGGCGTCGTTTGGGATGGCGAAGGCGAAGCGCCGGAAACGGATATCCAGCCGCCGACGGTCTGCCCCGCATGCGGCGGCAAACTGGTCAAGCTGAGGGAGGACGGCGTTCACCTGTTCTGCCTCAATCGGACGAGCTGCCGCCCGCAGGCGATTGCCCGCATGGCGCATTTTGCCTCGCGGCAGGGCATGGACATCGAAACATTCAGCACGCGAACGGCCGGGTTGTTTTACGACGAGCTGGGCGTTCGTTCGGCGGCGGATCTGTACCATCTGGATCGGGAAAAGCTGGTCGCGCTGAAGGGCTTTGGTGAAAAGAAGGCGGAAAAGCTCTTTGCCGAGCTGGAGAAGAGCAAGGACTGCGAACTGGACGCCTTTTTGTTCGCTATCGGTATTCCCAATATCGGCAAAAAGACGGCGTATGACCTGATGGCGCATTTCGGCACGCTGGAAGCGCTGATGGGCGCGAGCGAGCAGGAGCTGGTGGACGTCGAGGATGTGGGCGGCATTGTGGCCGCCTCCATTACGGAATACTTTGCGGACGAAGAAAACCGCCGCTTTGTAAACCGCCTGCTGGAAGCCGGCGTTCGCCCGCAGATGCACGCGCAGCAGGACGCAGGCACGTTGTTTGAGGGGATGACGTTTGTGCTGACCGGCACGCTTCCGACGCTTTCCCGCGCGCAGGCGCAGGAGATGATCCGCAAAAACGGCGGCAAGGCGACCGGCAGCGTATCCAAGAAGACCAGCATCGTTCTGGCCGGGGAAAGCGCGGGCAGCAAGCTGGATAAGGCGCGCGAGCTGGGGGTGCGCATCATCGACGAGGCGCAGTTTTTGCAGATGATCGAGCAGCAGAAGCGCCCGGAGCCGACGGGCGATTGAAAACGTGTACGCTTAACGAAAAAATCTGTGGAAGTAGGCCATTTCCTTTTGTAAATCTCTGTGGTATAATCAGAAATAAATCTGCGTGAAAAGAAGGGGTGATTTTCCGTGCAGAGCATGACCGGCTACGGCCGCAGGCTTGTCTGCGAGGACGGGCGCGAAATGACGGTCGAGGTCAAGAGCGTCAATCATCGTTTTCTGGATGTTTCCTTCCGCCTTGCGCGGCCCATCGCGTTTCTGGACGACGCTGTGCGCACGGGCGTGGCAGAGCGGCTGGCGCGCGGGCATGTGGATGTCTTCGTCAATTATGTGAACCATCGCGAGGATGCGCGCCGCGTTCATGTGGACATGCAGCTTGCGAGAGCCTATCGGCAGGCGGCGGGCGAATTGAGCGAGGCGCTCGGCGTGAAAAACGATCTTCCGCTTTCGGATTATATGAACATGCCGGATGTGCTGACGGTGGAAGCCTTCGAGGAGGATCAGGACGCGGTTCGCGCGCTGTTCATGCGGGCGCTGAATCTGGCGCTGGACGATCTGACGGCTATGCGGAAGCGCGAAGGAAACAGCCTGCGCGGCGACATGATGAAAAAGCTCGACGCGATTGACGGTCTGCGCGAAAGCATTGCGATACGCGCACCGACGGTCGTGGAGGAATACCGCGCAAAGCTCAGCCAGAGGCTGTCCGCGCTGCTCAGCGGCGACATCGACGAGGCGCGCTTCGCCACCGAGGTGGCGATTTTTGCGGATCGCGCGGCGATTGACGAAGAGCTTGTGCGCCTGAGCAGCCACATTGCGCAGCTTCGCGCGACGGCGGAGCTTGACGAGCCGGTTGGCAGAAAGCTCGATTTTCTGGTGCAGGAGCTGAACCGAGAGGTCAATACCATCGGATCGAAGGCCTCCGATGCGCAGATTGCCGGGTGCGTCGTCGCGGCGAAGGGCGAAATCGAAAAGCTGCGCGAGCAGGTTCAGAATATCGAATAACGAAAAACATCGGAGGTATCCGTGGACATCAAGCTCATCAATGTCGGCTACGGCAATTTCATATCTTCAAGCCGCATCATCGCGATCATTGGGCCGGAATCTGCGCCGGTCAAGCGCATGATTCAGGAGGCGCGCGAGGAGCGCCGCCTGATTGACGCGACATACGGCAGAAGAACGCGCGCGGTGATCATTTCCGACAGCGACCATGTGATTTTATCCGCGGTTCAGCCGGAAACGATTGCGCATCGCTTTGATATCAAGGATAACACAACCATCGTCGAGGAGGAAGAACTGTAATGCACAAGGGGAAGAGGGGCGTTCTGTTTGTCTTTTCCGGGCCGTCCGGCGTGGGAAAGGGCACACTGAAGGCCAAATTGTTTGAAGAATTTGCCGACCGAATCGCGTATTCCGTTTCTGCAACGACGCGCGGGCCGCGCGAAGGCGAGGTGGACGGAAAGGATTACTTTTTCATCTCCAGGCAGGAGTTTGAACGGCGCGTGAAGAATAATGAATTTCTGGAGCATGCCGAATTTGCAGGCAACTGCTACGGCACGCCGCGCGCCTACGTGGAAAAACTGCTGGACAGCGGCATGAACGTCGTGCTGGAAATCGACGTGCAGGGCGCGCTTCAGGTGATGAAGAGCATGCCCGAATGTGTCAGCGTGTTTATTCTGCCGCCGAGCTTTGAAGAACTGGAGCACCGGCTGCGCGGACGCGGCACCGAGACCGAGGAGAAAGTCCGCGAGCGGCTGGAAACCGCCAAGCGCGAATTGCCGTATGCGCCGCAGTACGATTACCAGATCGTCAACGGCGGCGATATCGAGGCCGCATATCAGAGCCTGCGCGAGGTATTTCTCAAGAGCACGGGCGAGGCCTGATGCCCAAAGCGCAATGAATCCGCTTCACGGCGATATTTTAGAGGAGGAAAACCCGATATGTCTATGACCGATCCTACGATTTTGCAGCTTCTTGAAAAAGCGGATTGCCGCTATACGCTGGTTGTTGAAACGAGCAAGCGCGCTCGCCAGCTCATCGACGGCGTTCCGCCGCTCATCGATGCCAAGGACAAGGAGAACATGCCTCTCTCCGTCGCGATTGACGAGGTGAATCGCGGGCTGATTACCTACGAGCGTTCCCCGGAAATTGATGGCAAGTGAGATGAAAAAACCGTGTGTTGTCCTCGGCGTGACCGGGGGCATTGCGGTTTATAAGGCATGCGAGCTGCTGCGCCTGCTGCAAAAGCGGGGCATCGACGTTTTTGTTGTGATGACGCAGAACGCATGCCGTTTTGTTGCGCCGCTGACGTTTGAGACGCTCTCCGGTCATCCCGTTGCGGTGGATACGTTTGACCGCCCGCAGACGTGGGAGGTCGAGCACATCGCGCTGGCCAAACGCGCGGATCTGTTTCTGATTGCACCCGCGACGGCCAACATCATGGGCAAAATGGCCTGCGGCATTGCGGATGACATGCTGTCTACGACGGTGATGGCGACGCGCGCGCCTGTTCTGGTTGCGCCCGCAATGAATACCGGCATGTGGGAAAACGCCGCTGTGCAGCAAAACGTCAAGACGCTTCGAGCGCGCGGCGTTGAAATCGTCGCGCCGGTTTCCGGCCATCTTGCCTGCGGGGACAACGGAGCGGGAAAGCTGGAAGACGTTGCAGTGATTGCCGAACGCGCCTGCGAGCTGCTTTTTGCGAAAAAGGATATGGAAGGCCTGCGCGTCATGGTGACGGCGGGGCCGTCCCGAGAGGCACTTGATCCGGTTCGCTATATATCCAACCGATCCTCCGGCAAGATGGGCTACGCCATCGCGCAGGCGGCGCAAAAGCGCGGCGCGGAGGTGACGCTGCTCAGCGGGCCGGTTGCAATCGAAGCGCCTCAGGGCGTGAAGCTCGTGCCGTTTACGACGACGCAGGAGCTGCTTGACCGGGCGAGCGAGCTGGCACAGGAGCAGGATTTGCTGATTCAGGCCGCCGCGCCGGCGGATTATCGGGCGAAGGAAGTCGCGCCCCAGAAGATCAAAAAGCAGGGCGGCGAACCGATGACCTTCACGCTGGTGGAAAACCCGGATGTTGCCGCGACCCTCGGAAAGGCCAAGCGGAGCGGGCAGGTTTTTGTCGGCTTTGCGGCGGAAACCAACGACGTTCTGGCGCACGCGAGGGACAAGCTGGCGCGCAAGAATCTCGATATGATCGTGGCCAACGACGTGACGCGCCCCGGCGCGGGATTTGACGTGGACACCAATATCGTGACGCTCATCACGAAGGACGGGCAGGAGGCACTGCCGATGATGAGTAAGGCGGAGGTCGCGCAGCGGATTCTTGATCGCGCGCTGGCGCTCAGAAGAGAATAAACGATGAACTGCCGTTTGAAAGAAAGCGGCAGTTTTTTCGTAATTGTACGGTTTCAGCGCTCTTTTTTGCTGTTTCACGTGCAGAAAACTTGACGGAATCCCCGTTTACGCATATAATTGAGGATATGCTTATATAGGGCGGCATAGAACCGTTTTGGCGGAGAACACGGCATGGCGGAAGGAGGGCGATACGATGAAAGCAAAGGGATCCCGCGTATGCAGCGGGGCGATTGTGCTTTTTGTATTTGTCTGCCTGCTGCTGGCCGGAGCGGGGCGGTTGATCGCCTCGGAAGGCGATGGGCAGCGCATGCCCGACCTGAGCCAAAGGCAGGCGTGGCTCTGCGCCGCGCCTAATGCGGCACAGGAGCCGCTGACGGATGCGCGTCAGGAGATTCGGCCGGGCGGGGAGCATCGTTTCGCCTTTTCCGCGAATCGGGAAGGGCAGCGCGCAGCAGCGCTTTTGCAGCGGCGCGACGCGAACGGCAACATTCTGCCGGGAAGCGAAAGCTATATGAAGACCGTCTATCGGGCATTTCCCTTGGGTGATGGGTTCGCATAGCGCGAAAAATGGAAATGCGAACCTTTCAACAATATCAAAAGCGAGGAAAAACGTTATGGCTAACAAGCATGCTAAGGCGAAAAATCTGCGCGTCCGCGCGCTGGTTTCGCTCGTCGCAATCATTGTTGTCGTCGCTGTTTGCGCCTATCTGGGTCTGTGCGGCTTCGGCAAGGGCACGATGATCAACTACCTCAAGCCGTGGGGCGATGCAATCAGCCTCGGCCTTGACCTGCGCGGCGGCGTTTACACCGTCTATCAGGCGGAAAACAACGGCGACCCGGATTTTGACACCAAGATGGAATCCACGGTGAGCATCCTCACCAGCCGTTTGACCCGTCAGGGCTTCACCGAGGCGACCGTCACCCGTCAGGGCAGCGACCGCATCCGCGTGGAGATTCCGAACGTGTCTGACCCGAACCAGATCCTGACCATCATCGGTACGCCGGCTCAGCTCTACTTTGTCGATGAGAGCGGCAACAACCTGATGGAAGGCGGGATGGTGAAGAATGCACAGGCGGCGCAGGATCAGGACGGCAAGCCCTGCATCGCCTTTGAGCTGACCGACGAGGGCGCGAAGATCTTCGCGGAGGCCACGGCGGCTAACCTCGGCAAGACCATCTCCATCACGCTTGACGGCGAGACCATCTCCCGCGCGACGGTCAACACCGTTATTGCTGGCGGCAAGGGCGAAATCACCGGCAACTTCACCGCGGATGAGGCGAAGAATCTGGCGACCCTGATCCTTTCCGGCGCGCTGCCGCTGAACCTGACGCAGCTCGAAGTGAGCGCCATTTCCGCGACGCTGGGCGTTGAGGCGCTCGACCGCGCGATTCAGGCGGGCATCATCGGCGTGGCGCTGGTCATGCTGTTCATGCTCTTCCGTTATCGCCTCTGCGGTCTCGTGGCGGATATCGCGCTGACCATTTACATTATGATCGTCGTGCTGCTGCTGGCGCTGACCGGCGCGCAGCTGACCCTGCCGGGCGTCGCGGGTATCATCCTGGGCATCGGCATGGCTGTTGACGCGAACGTTGTCATCTTTGAGCGCATCCGTGAGGAAGTCAAGAACGGCCGCCCGATTGGCTCCGCCGTTCGCAAGGGCTTCTCCAACGCGCTTTCTGCCATCATCGACTCGAACGTGACGACCATCATCGCCGCCGTCGTGCTGTATGCCTTCGGCACCGGCTCTGTGCGCGGCTTCGCGCTGACGCTGGGCATCGGCGTGGCGACCTCTCTGGTCACGGCTGTGTTCGTCACCCACAAGCTGCTGGATATCTTTGCCGACCTCGGCATCAAGAACCAGAAGCTCTACGTGTGATAAGGCGAGGAGGAATGAAACATGGATATCAAAGTGAAAAGCCACCTCAAGCCCTGCGCAGCCGTCTCTATCGCCATTATGATTGTGGCGCTGGTGATGACGCTGACCGGCCACGGCATGAATCTGGGCGTTGATTTTACCGGCGGCACCATTATGACCTACAACATGGGCGAGCAGTTTGAAACTGCGGACGTTGAAAAGGTTCTGGCCGACAACGGCATTTCCGACGCGCAGATCGCCAAGACGGGCGAAAACGACACGCAGGTGCAGATTCGCATCAGCGACAAGGAGAACACGGACGATCTCCGCACGGCGCTGGAAAACACGCTCGGCGAGAAATACACCGGCATGGAATACGTCGATATTTCCCGCGTGGGCGCGATTGCGGGCCGCGACCTGATTAACAACGCCATCAAGAGCGTAAGCCTTGCGGCGGTGCTGATGCTGCTGTACATCGCGGTTCGCTTCGACTTCTATTCCGGTCTGGCTGCGATCATCGGTCTGCTGCATGACGTGGCGATCATGCTCTCCGCGGTGGTGCTGCTGCACAGCTTCATCCGCGTGGAGACGACGTTCATCGCCGCGCTGCTGACCATCGTGGGTTATTCCATCAACAATACGATCATCATCTTTGACCGCATTCGCGAAAATTCCCACAAGAGCACGCTGCGCCAGTTGAATCGTGAGAGCATCGTGAATCTCTCCGTGCAGGAGTCCCTCTCCCGCACGCTGAACACGACGATCACCACGCTGCTGACCATCGTTACCCTGTACATCATGGGCGTGGACTCCATCAAGCAGTTTGCGCTCCCGCTGATTATCGGCATTGTCGCGGGCACCTATTCCGCGAACCTGATCAACGGCTATGTGTGGGCAGCGCTGATGGACAAGCGCGACGCGAGCAAGCGCGCGAAGGCCAAGGCGTAATCAACCGGGCGAATCAGCCCGCCAAATCAGAGGATCAACCCTCTGGTTTGGCGATGAACGCGAATTTGCGTTTATCGCCAAACCACGAGGGAGAAAGGGGGCTTCGGCATGCTTCGATTGATACCGAAAAATCAGGAAAAGAGGCAGGTTCCGCCGGAGCTTGCCTCGCTTGGATTGCCCGATAGGCTGCTTGAGCTGCTGCTGGATCGGCAAATCGACACGCCGGAAAAAATCGAGCGCTATCTGCATCCGAAGCGCGAGGATCTGCATGACCCGATGCTGATGCAGGATATGGGAAAGGCGGTCGCCGTCATCCGCGACGCCATCGAGAAGCATGAGGAGATCACGGTTTTCGGCGATTACGACGTGGATGGTGTCACCGCCACGGCCATTCTTCTGACCTATTTGCGCAAACAGGGCGCACAGGTCGATTTTTATATTCCGGACAGACACGGCGAGGGATACGGCCTGAATATCGCGGCGGTCGAACAGATTGCGGCACATTCCAAATTGCTGATTACCGTGGATTGCGGCATCACCTGCGCGGCGGAGGTCGCGCGGGCAAAGGAATTGGGGATGCGCGTGATTGTGACGGATCACCACCAACTCGGGCCGCAGATGCCCGAGTGCGAGGCGGTGCTCAATCCGCTGCTGGGTGATTACCCGTTCCGCCGGCTGTGCGGCGCGGGCGTTGCGTTTAAGCTGGTTCAGGCAATCGGCGGAACGGAAGCGATTGAGCCGCTTTGGGAACTCGCCGCGCTGGCGACGATTGCGGATATTGTGCCGCTGATGGATGAAAACCGCGTCATTGTGTCCTACGGGCTGGCGGCGATGGCGGCCACGCAGCGGCCGGGGCTGATTGCGCTGATGGAATCCGCCGGGGTTGACCCGCAGAAGGTCACATCCGCCGACGTTGCGTTCCGCATGGCGCCGCGAATCAACGCGGGCGGGCGGCTGGCGCTGGCCTCACGCGGCGTTCAGCTTTTGACGACACGGCGAATGGACACGGCGAAGGAGATTGCCGAAGAACTGAATCAGGATAACATCCGCCGCCGTGAGCTGGAGATTGACATTTTCAAGCAGGCGGACGAGATGACGCGGCAGCAGATTGATTTTATGAACGAACGCGCCATTGTCGTCTGCGGCGAGGGATGGAATCCCGGCGTCATCGGGCTGGCAGCTTCCAGGCTGGTGGAAAAATACAAATGGCCGACGGTGCTGCTCGCTCAGGACGGCGATATCTGCGTCGGTTCTGCGCGGTCGATTCCCGGCGTGAACATCCATGATGCAATGAGCACATGCCGCGACCTGTTCGTTCGCTTCGGCGGGCATGCACAGGCTGCCGGATTGACGATTGAAGCTAAAAATGTGCCGGAATTTAGAAGGCGGCTGAGCGAGGCCATTCGGGCGCAGGCCGCGCCGGAAGCATTTATTCCGACGGAGGAATATGACCTCGAGTTGGAGCTTTCCGAAATGACGGAGGCGTTTGTGGATGCGTTTTCCGCCATGCAGCCGACGGGATTCGGAAATCCCGCGCCGGTGTTCTGCGTGCGCGGCGTGCACACGACGGACGTGCGAACCATCGGCAAAGACGGCGCGCATCTGCGGATGAGGCTTGCGCAGGGCGGCGAAATGCGGTCGGCTATTGGCTTTCGGATGGGCGATCGTGCGGCCGATCTGCCGGAAATCATTGAAGCGATCATCACGCTTTCCATCAACGTTTGGCAGGATAAGCGCAGTGTGCAGTGCGAACTGCGTCAGCTTCAGGCGTATATGCCGGGAAAGGCGTTCATTGCCGAATGTCAGCGGCAGAGCGACGTACTGGATGACGCGCTGCTGAACGCCCTGTGCCTGCCGGAGGGGGAAGCGTTAGGCATTGAACAGATGTCCCTTGAGCAGGCGAAAACGGTTCTGGCCGGTGAATTTGAAAAGGGCTATCAGGGCATTCTGATTGGTGTGCATACGCTGGCGGCGATGAAGCTGCTCAACGTGCATCTGGCTGTGATGCATGCCCAACTGGACTACGCCATTGAGCGGACGAGCGACATTCGCGGCTTTAACGCGCTGGTGATGACGCCGGACTGGTCGAACATCGCGTTTTCGCCGAGGCTGATTGTCGCGATGGACGGATTTTTGAGCGACGGCGAGCGCGCGCTGGCCAAGCGCCAGTTTCCCGAGGCGCGCATCATTGAAGTGACCAATATGCGGACGCAGAGCGCGGCCTGCGCGGGCAGGCTGCTGCCGAGCGACGACGCGCTGCGCCAACTGTATAAGGCGCTGCGCCAGCGGGAACGGACGGATTGCACCCTAAACGTGCTTTCCGCCGCAATCGGGCTGGACGAAAGCACGATTCGATGCGGCATGCGCATCATGGAGCAGCTTGGGCTGGTCGAATATACACTTCAGCCGTTTCGCTTTCAGCTCATCCCCAGCGGCAAAGTGTCGCTGGAAAGCAGCATGCTTCGCGCGAAGCTGTTACAGATGAAGGACGAAGGGGGGAAACCGTTTTGACGCAGGACGAATGTAAAAATCTCGACGAATTGATTGCAACGCTGGTGAAATATCACCCGGAGGCCAATGTCGAGCTGGTGGAAAAGGCGTATCACTTTGCCGAAAAGGCGCACGCCGGACAACTGCGCAAATCGGGCGAACCCTATTTCGTGCATCCGCTGACCGTTGCCGGGATTCTGGCGAAGCTGATGCTAGACGCGCCGACAATCGCCGCCGGTCTGCTCCACGATACGGTGGAGGATTGCGACGATGTGACGATCGAGGTCATCGAGCAGGAATTCGGGCAGGAGGTTGCGCTGCTCGTCGACGGCGTGACCAAATTAAAACGGCTGGATTTCACCTCCCGCGTGGAGCAGCAGGCCGAATCCATCCGTAAGATGATTCTGGCGATGAGCAAGGATATCCGCGTTGTGCTCATCAAATTGGCGGACAGAACGCACAACATGCGCACCCTGAAATCTCAGCCGCCGGAGAGCCAGAAGCGAATCGCACAGGAGACGCTCGACATTTACGCGCCGTTGGCGCATCGTCTTGGCGTATATAAAATCAAGCAGGAGCTTGAGGACCTGTGCCTGCGCTATCTCGACCCGGAGGGATATCAGAACCTGATTGTCAAGGTCGGCATGAAGCGCGCCGAGCGCGAGGAAAACATCCGCACGGTGATCGACACCCTGAGCGACAAGCTCAAGGAGATGAACATTCACTATGAAATCGACGGCCGGCCGAAGCATTTTTACAGCATATACCGCAAGATGGTGCTCCAGCACAAGCCGTTTGAGCAGATTTTTGATTTGATCGCCATTCGCGTGCTGGTGGATACGGTGCAGGACTGCTATGCCGTGCTGGGCGTGGTGCACACGCTCTGGAAGCAGGTGCCCAACCGCTTCAAGGATTATATCTCCATGCCGAAGCCGAACATGTATCAATCGCTGCACACGACGGTCGTTGGCGAAAACGGCATGCCCTTTGAGGTGCAGATTCGAACCTATGAAATGCACCGCATCGCGGAATACGGCATTGCGGCGCATTGGCGCTACAAGGAAGGCAAGCAGGTTGCGGATTCGCTGGATAACAAGCTCTATTGGCTGCGCCAGATTCTGGATTGGCAGAACGACACGCGCGATTCCGAGGAATTCATCAAATCGCTCAAGGTCGATCTGTTCAGCGATGAAATCTTCGTCTTTACGCCGAAGGGCGAAATCATTGATCTGCCGAAGGGCGCGACGCCTCTCGACTTCGCCTATCGCATCCACAGCGCGGTCGGCAACAAGTGCGTCGGCGCGAAGGTCAACGGCCGAATCGTGACGCTGGATACGCCGCTCAACACGGGCGACTTTGTGGAAATCATCACCCAGCAGAACAGCAAGGGACCCAGCCGTGACTGGCTCAAAATCGTCAAAACCGCGCAGGCCAAGGCGAAAATCCGGCAGTTCTACAAGAAGGAATTGAAGGACGAGAACATCGCCAACGGCAAGCAGATGCTCGATTATGAGGCGAAGCGACAGGCGGTCAGCCTGCCGTCGCTGCTGAAAACGGAATATGTCGATCCGATTCTGCGGAAATTCTCGTTTGCGGATTTGGATGATCTCTACGCGGCGGTCGGATGCGGCGGCATTGCGGCGCAGCAGGTCGTCACCCGCCTGCGCGAGGAACAGCGCGCGCACGACAAGCCGCTTGTGCCGGTTTTGCCGCGCGTGGCCGAACCGACGACGCCCGCCCGCGGCGGCAAGAGTTCCTCAAAGGAGGATATGGGCATCAAGATCGCCGGGCTGCCGGGGTGTCAGGTTCACTTTGCCAAATGCTGCACGCCGCTGCCGGGCGACGAAATCATCGGCTATATCACGCGCGGACGCGGCGTGACGATCCATTCCAAGGAATGTGTCAACGTCAACGCATCGCATGACCCCGCGCGCTGGGTGGAGGCCGAGTGGAGCGACACGGTCAATTCCTCGTATAACGGCTCGATTCAGATTCTCGCGCAGGATCGTCACAACCTGCTGGCCGACCTGATGAGCTACCTGTCCGCGCAGAAGGTGACGGTCTGCGCGCTCAATGCCAAGGTCAACAACAACCAGACCTGCTCGATTGAGCTGACGCTTCAGGTGGCCAACAAGCAGGAGCTGGACTGGGTGATTAAACAGATTGCCAAGCGGCAGGATACCATAGAGATTTTCCGCGTGTAAGCGGAAGCGAAAGGACACATACATGAGACTGGTGGTACAGAGGGTGCTCGAATCAAGCGTCAAGGTGGACGACAGGGAAGTCGGGCGCATCGGCAAGGGATTCATGGTGCTTTGCGGCGTTGAGGATGGCGATACCGTGGAGGATGTGCGCTATTGCGTGGATAAAACCGTCAATCTCCGCATTTTTGAGGATGAAAACGACAAGATGAATCGCTCCATCCTCGATGCGGGCGGCGAAATTCTGGCGATTTCCCAGTTCACGCTGCATGGCGACGTCCGTCATGGCCGCCGTCCGAGCTTCATCCGCGCGGCAAGGCCGGAAGTGGCCGTGCCGATGTACGATGCATATTGTCAGGGGCTGCGAGAGGCGGGGATTCATGTGGAAACCGGCATTTTCCAGACAGATATGAAGGTTTCGCTCGTCAACGACGGCCCGGTGACACTGCTGATTGATTCAAGGAGGACGTTCTGATGGAGCTGGATATCAAAACCGTGACGGGCGGCCCGCTGGATGTGAATACCTACGTGGTGGGCGCGTCCGGCTCGAATCAGTGCGTGCTGATTGATCCCGGCGCGGAATATGCGGCGGTCAACGGCGCGGTCTGCGGCAGAGAGGTCAAGGCGGTGCTGCTCACGCACGCGCATTTCGATCACATGCTCTACGCCAGACCGTGGCTGAAGGACGGCGTGAAGCTCTATGTGCATAAGCTGGACGCACCGGCGCTTGCCGATCCCTCGCTGAATCTCTCCGGCGTTGTCGGCGCACAGCTCACGCTGCCGGATGCGGATGTCCTGCTCGAAGAGGGCGACTGCGTAGAAGAAGCGGGCATCCGCTTTGATGTGCTGCACACGCCGGGACATACGCCGGGTTCGGTTTGTTATCGGCATGAAAAGACGCTGTTTTGCGGCGATACGCTGTTCTATCAGGGATATGGCCGGGTGGATTTGGCGGGCGGAAACTCGCTGCAAATGGCGCTCTCCCTGAAACGGCTGCTGAAACTGCCGGGCGATACTGTCTGTTACCCCGGCCACGGCATGAAAACGAAGATCGCCTGGGAACAGGAGGCAAATGCGTGAAGATCGCTGTCCAAACATCGCTGCCTGCGTTTCAAAACGATATCGGCGACGTCGTGCGCCTGTTTTACGGCGAGGGAGCGGCTGTGGAGGAAACGCAGCAGGCCGACGCGCGTCTCACGCATATCCATGAAGAAGCGGACGGTGAATGGCGCGAAATCTTCGTTTTAACGGATTGCAGCGGCAGGACGGAACAAAATACGCTCAGCGCCCCGGCGGTTTCCGGCGGCCTTGAGGAAAAACGCCAGAAGAAACGCTTGATTAAGCGCTGCTGCTATATGCTTTTTAAGCGCCTGTCCGGGCGGCAGCCCGCATGGGGCTCTTTGACGGGAATCCGGCCGACGAGACTGTATTACCAGCAACTGGAAAACGGAAAAACGCGCGGCGAGGCCAGACGGACGCTGCAAGACCTGTTTGACCTGTCGCAGGAAAAGATTGATCTGCTCGATGAAATTCTCGACGCGCAGCAGGGGCTGATGGATCGGCGGGCACGCGCATGCGATGTATATATCGGAATTCCTTTCTGCACGACGCGCTGCGCGTACTGTTCATTCTCATCCGGCGAAATCGGAGACGGGCGATTGGTCGAGCCGTATCTGGCGGCGCTGCTGCATGAGATTGAGGCATGCGCCGAGATGGCGCGAGAGATGGGACTGCATATTCGCGTGGGCTATATCGGCGGCGGAACCCCCAGCAGCCTGACCACGCCGCAGCTTGACCGCCTGCTCGCGCATGTTGAAAGGCATTTCGGCGCGCTGGCGGAATTTACCGTTGAGGCCGGCCGGCCGGACACGCTGGATGCGCAGAAGCTCCGCATGATCCACGACCATCCCGTGACGAGGATCAGCATCAATCCGCAGACGATGAACGACGCGACGCTGACGCGAATCGGCCGCGCGCACACCGCGAAGCAGACGGTGGAGGCGTATGAGCTGGCCAGAAGCATCGGCTTTGACGACATCAACATGGACGTCATCGCGGCGCTCCCCGGCGAGGATTACGCCATGTTTGCGCACACGCTGGCGGAGATCCGCAGGCTCCGCCCGGAAAGCCTGACCGTTCACACGCTGGCCATCAAGCGTTCAAGCAGGTTGCACGAAGAAAAATACGCGCAGGCGGAACAGGACGTCGCTCGCATGGTGGCGCTCGGGCGGCAGACGGCGCACGACATGGGCATGCGCGCGTACTACCTGTACCGGCAAAAATACATGGCGGAAAATCTGGAAAACGTGGGTTACGCACTGCCGGGGCGTTTCTGCCGATACAACATCGACAACATGGAAGAAACCACCAGCATTCTGGCGCTCGGCGCGGGCGGAATTTCAAAATGTGTCATGCGCGAAGAGGAAAAAATCCTTCGCGCACCGAATATAGCCAATATTGAACAATATATCGACCGCGTGGATGAGATGATCGAGCGAAAGCGGATCGTCTTTGCCGAAAAGGCGAAAAAGCTGGATTAAACATCGGCGGGAGGAGGAAGGCGCAGACCATGGTAATCAGCGATAAGCAGACGCTTCGGCGGTGCGTCAAGCAGGCGGTTCGCCGGGCAGCGGTGGTGGAGACCCTGCTGAATTTTGACGCGGCGCGGGGCGAAATGGGCATAAAAGCGCTGACGACATCGATCCCAAAGGCGGAGGGCTTGACGCCGCTTCAGGCCGACGCGGCTGCAGCGTTTGCCGCGATGGATGCGCTGGAAATGCCGATAGAGGATGTCCCGCGCGCGGCGCTGATTCAAAGCGGCTACACAAGGGAAGCGTATCTGCGCGAAATTCTTGACCAGATGCGGGCGAAGCGCGTATTTGCCTGCGTCTCCATTCGGGATGCGCAGAGCGCCGTCTTTGAGGATGACCGGATAGCGCCGCTGTTGACGCTGCCGGAGGATTTCTTTGCGCCGGGGCGTTATGGCGTGGAATACGCCCGTCGAGCCGAAGAGATTCGCCTTGCGGCACAGCAATGCGGCGCAAGGGATGTGCTCATTCGGCAGTTTGATGAGGACGCGCTCCGCTTTTGCCTGATTCCCGTCTGCGAAGACGAGCGTTTGCGTCTGCATGTCCGGCTCGATACGTGCGCGCAGGCAGACGGTTTTCTGCGTCAGTTGGATGCTTCCCATACCGTGCGCGCGCTGGCGTTTGGCGATGAAACCGTCGAACCGATGCTGATTGAGGCGGCCGCGACAAGGCGGCGGCTTCTCGTGCGCGTAAACAAGCGGATTCCGCTTGCGCTTGAAAAGCTGGGGCTGCGCTTTGTGCCCTATGCCAGCGAGGCGGATTTGCCGGAGCAGATGCTGGGGCGATGGATCACGGCCAGAGAGGCGATTTGGCCCGCGCTGTGCGACGCCTATCTGCCGCTGGCCAGATGCGGCTATCCGTTGACCAGCGAAGCGATTGCAAGGGACGTTCAAACCCTGCTTGGCGGGCATTTTCTGATGGATGACGACAATACGCATGAGGCGTATCAAGAATGAGATACGACTTTATTATAGTAGGAGGAAGACAAAATGAATCCGACGTTTATCATTGAAATGGAAAACGGGCAGACGATGAAGGGCGAGCTTTATCCCGAAACGGCGCCCAACAGCGTGGCGAACTTCGTGGAATTGGCGAACAGCGGTTTTTATGACGGCGTGATCTTCCATCGCGTGATTCCGGGCTTTATGATTCAGGGCGGCGACCCGCTTGGCCGCGGCACCGGCGGACCGGGCTACAGCATCCGCGGCGAATTTGCCCGAAACGGTTTCAACAATCCGCTCAAGCACACGCGCGGCGTGCTGTCCATGGCGCGCAGCATGATGCCCAACTCCGCCGGTTCCCAGTTCTTCATCATGGTGGATGACGCGCCGTATCTGGACGGCCAATACGCTGCGTTCGGCAAGGTGACGGAGGGCATGGAAACGGCGGACGCGATTGTCAGCGTTCCGCGCGATCCGATGGATAAGCCGTATGAGGAGCAGAAGATGAAGTCTGTCCGCGTGGACACGCACGGCGAAACCTACATGGTTGAAAAGCTGAAAGGGCGCGGCTGATCGGAGGCGGCACCGTGAACAAAAACAAGGTCGTCGTCCACCTGATGGGGCGCGATTATACTTTGGTGACGGATCAGCAGCCGGACAAGGTGCAGCGTCTCTCCCGATACGTGGATCGAAGGATGCGCGAGCTGGCGATTTTGACGCGAGCCGGGGAAAATATGCTGCCCGTGCTGACGGCGATGACGCTGGCGGATGAGCTGTTTACCGCGCAGGACGAGGTGAACCGCCTTCGCCGCGAGCTTGACGCGGCAAAAATTGAAACCAAACAGGACGAAAACGCATAAATCGAGCGGCGGCGCTGGGGTGGTTGCCCTGCGCCGCTTTTTTCGGAGGAGAAAATGGAACTGCTTTCACCTGCGGGAAACCGCGAAGCACTCGTTGCGGCAATCGCTTGCGGCGCGGACGCTGTCTATTTGGGCTATACGGCCTTCGGCGCGCGCAGCTACGCGGGGAATTTCGATGCGGATGGGCTTCGAGACGCTGTGGCCTATGCGCACGAACGAGGGAAGAAAATCTATGTGACGGTCAATACGCTGGTCAAGCAGTGCGAACTGGATGACCTTCGCGATGTGCTCGACCTGCTCTCCGATGTGCGCGTGGACGCCGTGCTGGTGCAGGATATGGGCGTGGTGCGGATCATCCAGCAAAGCTATCCCCATCTGGTGCTGCATGCCAGCACACAGATGACGATCAACAACGCGCAGGGCGCTCGGCTGATGAAGGAGATGGGCTTTGCGCGCGTCGTTCCGGCAAGGGAATGTACGTTGGATGAGCTGAGAAGGATGGCGGACGTCGGCGTTGAGGTAGAGGCCTTTGCGCACGGCGCGCTTTGCGTGGCGGTATCGGGTCAGTGCCTGTTTTCCAGCATGATCGGCGGACGGAGCGGCAATCGCGGCCGATGCGCGCAGCCCTGCCGACTGCCCTACACGCTGGAAGACGGAACGAGCGGCTACTTGCTCTCCACAAAGGATTTGATGCTGATTGACCGCATTCCCGAGCTGCGCGACGCGGGCGTATATTCCTTTAAGCTGGAAGGCCGCATGAAAAGGCCGGAATACGTCGGCGTCATCACGAGAGCCTATCGCGAGGCGCTCGATGCGGCGGAAGCGCATGTCAGCTATCACCCGAGCCAAGCGGTCATCGAAGGCCTGCGGCAGGTGTTCAATCGCGGCGGCTTCACGGAAGGCTACGTGATGAAAAAGAGCAACGCCGCGTTGATGAGCTGGGAAAAACCGAACCACTGGGGCATTTCGGTCGGCAAAATTATGTCGATGCGGGGAGCGCTTGCGCAGGTTCGTTTGACCAAGGCGCTCAACGACGGCGACGGACTGCAATCGCGCGGGCGGCAGGAGACCGAGTTCACCTATTCCGGAAACGACGTTCCGGCGGGCGCGGAGGCGACGGTTCGCATCGCGGCCGGTCAGGCGCGCGTGGGCGACGAGATCTTCCGGCTGACGGACGCCGCGCAGATGAGGGAAATTCGGGAAATCATGGGCCGTGAAAATGTGCAGATTCCGCTGGACATGCATCTGTACGCCATGCCGAACAGCACCGCTGTTTTGACTGTTTCGGATGGCGACGGGCACTGCGTTTCATCCGTCGGTGAGCAGCCGGTCATGCCTGCGCAGCAGCGCGCGCTGAATGAGGAAACCGCCGCCAAGCAGCTCGGGAAACTGGGCGGAACGCCGTACCGACTTCGAGATTTGACGCTTGAAAGCGAAGGCGCATTTATGACCGCCGCGATGCTCAACAATTTGCGGCGGGACGCGCTTGAAAAAATGCGAAAAGCTCGAACGGAGCCGATACAAACCGACCGTCGGTTTGTTCCCGATTCGCGCGAAATGCCGGCACAGGAAAAGCTGCTGATCGTGCAGGGCGAAGACGTTGCGAGGGCAAAAAGCCTGATTGAATGTGGAGCGGACATTTTTGAATGGCAGCCACAAGTCTATAAGGCGGATGCGCTGAGCCACATGATTGCGGAGGCGGACGGCGTTAAACCAGCGCTCGTTCTTCCGGCCGTCATGCGCAGCGACGAGCTGGAGCATATCCATGCGTGGGTTTGCGAAAACGCGGAAAAGCTGAGCGGCGTGGTGGCCAATAATCCCGGCCAGTTGGCGCTCTCGTGGCCTGTTCCGGTTTCGGGCGGTCAGGGGTTGAACGTTATGAACCATGCCTGTGCGGCATTTTATGCCGCTCTGAACGTCAACCGACTGACGGTCTCCTGCGAGCTGAATCAAAAGGAGCTGCGGGAGCTGTTTGCCAGTGGCGGCAATTACGTGATGGAGGCATATGGGCGGATGCAGTTGATGCTGCTGAACCATTGCCCGCGCCGAACGGAAAAAGGGGACGAACAGCAGGACAGCCGCTGCAACGAATGCGCAAGGCTCGGCGGCTGCCCGGAAATTTATACGGATCGAAAAGGATATCGTTTCCCGCTGCGCAGGCTTCAAATGGAGCACGGCTGTGTTTTGAGGCTGTATAACAGCGTGGAAACGGATATGGCGAAATATGCTGAGAAGCTGCATCATCTTTCCGTCAGCCTCCGTCTTGCCTTTACCGATGAATCGCCCGAAAGACAGCGGGAAATTGTCGCTTCTTACCGCGGCGTGCTGGATAGCGGCAGAGCGCTTCACAGCATTTCGCCATCCGCGACGGCGGGGCAGCTTCTGCGCGGCGTTCAGTAAAAAGCAGGTTGAATCCGCTTTTTTCGAAAATCGCAGAGCGTCGGCTTCCTGCCCATGCGGACGGTTTTACGTCATTTTCTAATCGCGCAAAAAAGGAGAAATCCATGAACGAACGTTCTTTACGTGTGCTTGAATTTACAAAAATCCGTGCGCAGCTGGCGCAATACTGCGTTTCCGACATGGGGCGGGCGCTGTGCGACGCTTTAACGCCGTCCAACCGATTGGAGGACGTTTTGCGCATGCAGCAGGAGACAGAGGAAGCGCACAGCCTGCTTTCCTATTTGGGCGGCACGCCGATGCTCTCGTTTTCAGATGTGCACGCTTCGCTGCATCTGGCGCAGATCGGTTCGTCTCTTTCGCCGCGCGCATTGATGGAAATCGGCGCAAGCCTGCGCGCTGCCCGCGCCGCGCGCGAGGCTATCGTGACGGATAGGCAGGATACGCCGTTGATGAGCGCGAATGCCTCGCGGCTTTCGACGTTCAAGGACATTGAGCAGGCCATTTCCGACGCGATCATCAGCGAGGACGAAATCGCGGATCGCGCGAGCAACGAGCTGTTTCAAATCCGCCGCAAGATGCGCGCGTGCAATGAACGGGTTCGCGAGCGGTTGAACGGCATGATTCACAACCCGAATTTCCAGAAATATTTGCAGGACGCCATCATCACCATGCGCGCGGATCGTTATGTTCTGCCGGTTCGGCAGGAATACCGCTCGATGGTGCCGGGCATTGTGCACGATCAATCCTCAACCGGCGCGACGGTGTTCATCGAGCCGATGTCCGTCGTCGAAATCGGCAACGAGCTGAAGCAGTTGATTTCGGCGGAAAAGGTGGAGATCGAGAAGATTCTCCGGACACTTTCCGCGCAAATTGCGCCGGAAGCGGACGCCATCTCGGATAATCTGGCGATCCTCGCTCAGTTGGATTTTGCGTTTGCCAAAGCGTCGCTGGCCAAGCAGATGAACGGATGCATGCCCAAGATCAACCGCGAAGGGCGGCTGAACATTGTGCGCGGCCGCCATCCGCTGATTGATCCGCAGAAGGTCGTGCCGCTGGATATCCGGCTGGGCAGCGACTTTACGACGCTGATTATCACCGGCCCGAACACGGGCGGCAAAACGGTGACGCTAAAGACCACGGGTCTGTTTACGCTGATGGCGCAGTCCGGCTTGCAGATTCCGGCGGAATACGGCACGGAGCTGGCTGTTTTTGATGACGTTTTCGCGGACATCGGCGACGAGCAGTCCATCGAACAGTCGCTTTCCACCTTTTCGGGTCACATGACGAACATTGTCTCGATCCTCCAAAGTGTGACCCCGGATTCGCTCGTGCTCTTTGACGAGCTTGGCGCGGGCACCGATCCGACGGAGGGCGCGGCGCTGGCGCAGGCGGTGCTTTCCACCCTGCTGGATATGCATACGCGCACGGTGGCCACGACGCATTACAGTGAACTGAAGGAATATGCGCTGACCACGCCGAACGTTGAAAACGCTTCCGTTGAATTCGACGTGGCGACGCTCAGACCGACGTATCGCTTGTCCATTGGCATCCCCGGAAAATCCAATGCATTTGAAATTTCGCGGAAGCTCGGCCTGCCGGAATTTATCATCGGCAGGGCGAAGGAGCTGCTTTCCAAGGAGCATGTTCGCTTTGAGGACGTGATTGCCAACGCCGAATACCACCGTCAGGTGGCCAAGAAGGAGCGCGAACTGGCCGAGCAGGCGCGCAACGAGATGATCTCCATCCGCGATCAGGCGGAAGCAGAGCGGAAAAAACTCGAAGATCAGCGTGAAAAATCCATCCGAAAGGCGAAGGAAGAGGCCAAGCGCATCGTCGAGAATGCCAAGCGGGAGTCGGAGACCATGATCGCCGAGCTTCGCGCCATGAAAAAAGCGGGCGGCGCGCAGGAGCACGAAATTCAAAAGGTCAAAAAACAGATGGAAAAGGCGCAGGACGAATTGGCCGACAAGAAGGAAGTGGGCGGCGAAATTCCAAAGAGCGTCAAGGCGGGCGATATGGTGCACATCGCCTCCATGGATGTGGATGCGACGATCGTTGCGCCTGCGGACAGCAAGGGCTACGTGCAGCTCAAGGTCGGCATGATGAAAATGCGCGCGCCGCTTTCCGATCTGCGAACGCTGACGGCGACGCAGCAGCTCGTCAAAAAGGAGCAAAAAAAGCTGGAACGCAAGAAATCCATGCGGGAAGCCCGGGTGGATATCACCACGCGAGCCGTTCGGCAGGAGCTGGATGTGCGCGGCATGGCGCTGGATGAAGCGATTCCCGAGGTCGAGAAATTCATCGACGACGCGATGCTCTCCTCGCTCGGCGAGGTCAGCATCATTCACGGAAACGGAACCGGCGTTCTGCGCGCCGGCATACAGGATTGCCTGCGCCGCCATCCGTGCGTGAGCAGCTTCCGCCTCGGCCGGTATGGCGAAGGCGAAACCGGCGTAACCATCGTCTCCCTGAAATAACGGCCTCAAAGCGCCCTGTCATGGTGATGGAGGGCAGACTGTGGACAATAAGCGATTCTCCCCCTTACGGGGGGGAGAATAGCCCTTCCTGCAAATGAAAGAATCTGTGAATTTCTTGATTTTGCTATCCAAGCCAAGTTTGCTTATATCAACAAGCTGTGCAGTCCGCCCAAGCGGCGGACTGCCGAAGGGACGACCGGAAGAAGAAATCCGGTCGTCTTTTATCTTGCAGGAAAAAGCAAAAAATGCTAAAATATATGCGGTTCATCCGCAAAAAAGCGCAGGAGGGGAACGGGCTTGATTCACATTAAAGAGCTGTTTCGGCTTCAAGACATTCAGCATTTGCGCCTGATCGCCGGTCGGGACGGACTGGAGCGCACCGTGACGGCGGCCGTTTTGTTTGAATACGACCCCTCCCGCGTGCAGCTTCCGGATTTTTACCGCGGCGATCTGGTCGTGACCACGTTGGCTTACGCGCGCGGCGACGCGCAGCTCGTGGCGCACTCCCTTCAGGCGCTGATGAATCAGGGCATCGCGAGCCTGATGGTGAAAACGGCGTATTTCAGCGAGCTGCCGCAGTCGGTGATCGCGCTGGCCAACCGGCTGGGTACGCCCGTGTTTCTCTTTGACGACACATACATCGAGGAGGTCATTTTGCAGGTGACCGACCTCATCCGCGGCAAGCGGCATTTTTCCGGCTTCGAGCAGGACGTTGACGCGCTGATGCGCGGCGACCTGACCGAGGAGCAGACGCGGGAGCGCGCGCGGCGCATCGACCCGGTCGGGCACGGGCGCTATCGGCTGTACGCCGTCAACCCCAAGGAGCGCGTGGTCTCGCTGGACGACAGGCTCTACGCGCTGCTGGAGACGGACGCGGACGCGGCGCGCCGCTGCACGTTCATCGAGTGGCGGCGGATGATGCTGGCGCTTTGCCGCGAGGAGGACGGACTGACCGCTGAGGAAGCGCGCGCGCGTTTTGGCGACATGCTGACGCGCGCGGGCATTGACGCGCAGGCCGTCGTCATCGGGCAGAGCGATTTGCGGGAGGCACGCGCGCAGCTCGGCACGTCGATGTGCGAGGCGGTGTACGCCGCGCGGGCGGCGAAGCTCTGCGGAAAGGCGGCGCTCGGTGCGCGCGAGCTGGGGCTTTACGCCTATCTGTTTCCGATGAGCGAAAACCCCTTCGTCTGCGACCGCTGCCGCCGGGTGCTCTCCGCCATCCGCGAATACGACGCGCAGAACCACACCAATCTGGAACAGACGGCGCTGGTCTACGTCAAGGAGAACATGGAGATTGCGGCCGCCGCCAAGGCGCTGTTTCAGCATCCGAACACGGTGCGCTACCGCCTGAGCAAGATTCAGCGCATCATGGGCATGGAGGATGACCCGCTCTTTGCGCCGATGCTCAGCCTGACGGTGAGCCTGTCGCGGATTTTGACGGAGGAGCAGGCCTGATCGCTCGCTTGAATTTTTCGCTTGTTTGAAGGAGAGAAACGCATGAACATTATCGCTCGCGCCGCGCTGTATCTGTACGACGGAAGCCAGGCGGCGCCGATTTTTCCCGACAAGGTGGGCAAGCCCGGCGACGAGGCCGCGGCGTATCTGTCCACCGTGGCGGATAAGCTGATGGCCTCCGACGGAAGCCGCACGACCTGCGTGGAGCCGAACAGCGCGCAGGAGGAGATGCTGCGCCGCTTCATCCTCACGCCGTTTCAGGAGGCGGCGGACGCGCTGATGCGCAGCATGGACGAGACCATGCAGGCGCTCGAAATCCCGCGCGAGGGTTTCGATATGGCGATTTTTTCCTTTGAGAAGGACGGCAACCCCTACCGCGGCGCGATGGTGCACCGGCTCGACGTGGCCGAGGATGGAACGACCGGCACGCAGGTCGTCCCCTTTGGCACGGTGCTCCAGCTGCCGGGCAGCAAGGGCTGCTCAGGCTTCGTGGTCAACCTATCCACCGGCGATATCCGCCTGCGGGACGCGCAGGTGTTGACCAACGTGGGCAACCGCGCGCTGTTCGCGCAGGCGCTCTTTGCGATGGCGGAAACGAAATCCACCAAGGAGGCGGTGCAGGCCGTCGCGCAGGCGATTGCCGAGGCCGCGCCGTCCGAGATGGACACCCCGATGCTGACCCCGATGGTCAAGCGCGCGATGAGCAAATCCATCGAGGAAAAGGGCGTGATCGACGTGAAGGACGTGGCGGAGGAGGTCTTCCGCTCCGACCCCGAGCGCGAGGCGATCATCGAGCAGGTCGCCCGCCAGATTCAGGAGGAGCAGCTCGAACCCGTCATCCCGGTGGAAAACAAGCGCGTCGTCGCCCAGCTCCAGCGGGTGAAGATCAAGACGGATACCGGCATTTCCATCACCCTGCCGCGCGAACTGGCGGACGACGAAAACAGCTTTGCCGTCGTGGAGAACGGAGACGGCACAATTTCCATCATCATCAATAAAGTGCAGGAATTGAAGACGGAGTGACAAGGAGGACATCCCATGAACTGGAACGAATACGGCGCGTTTATCATCGAGGAGACGAAAAACCTGTTGGCCATCGACAGCCCGAGCGGCATGACGAAAAAGGCGGCGGAGCACGTGGCGGCGCGGTTTGAGGCGCTGGGCTATGCGCCGCAGACGACCCGAAAGGACGGCGTGCTCGTCTGCCTCGGCGGCCGGGATCAGGAAAACGGCCTGCTGCTGGAGGCGCACATGGATACCCTCGGCGGCATGGTCTGCCAGATCAAGGCGAACGGGCGGCTGAAAATCACGCCCATCGGCGGCCTGCGCGCCGAAAACGTGGAGACGGAGAATTGCCGCGTCGTTACCAAGTTCGACGGCGTGATCGAGGGCACGGCGCAGCTCATCAACGCATCCACCCACGTCAACGAGAAATACGCCGATACGCAGCGCACGTTTGACACGGTTGAAATCGTGCTCGATGAGCCGGTGGCCGACGCGGAGGACGTGAAGAAACTCGGCGTCCGCACGGGCGATTACGTCTGCTTCGAGCCGCGCACCCGCGTGACGCAGAGCGGCTACATCAAGAGCCGCTTCCTCGACGACAAGCTGAGCGTCGGGATTCTGCTGGGCTACGCGAAATATTTGAAGGACGAGCAGATCACGCCGGAGCGCGCGGTCTATGTGCACATCACCTCGTTTGAGGAGGTCGGCCACGGCGGCAGCGCGAGCGTGCCCGCGGGCGTGACGGAGGCTATCTCTGTGGACATGGGCTGCGTCGGCGAGGGGCTGACCTGCGACGAGCGCATGGTTTCCATCTGCGCGAAGGACAGCGGCGGCCCGTATCATTACGACGTGGTGCGCGGGCTGATTGCGGCAGCGGAGAAGATGGGCGCGCCCTACGCGGTGGACGTCTATCCGCGCTACGGCAGCGACGTGGAGGCGACCCTCCGCGCGGGCTACGACATCCGCCACGGCCTGATCGGTTCGGGCGTGTATGCCTCCCACGGCTATGAGCGCAGTCATGTGGAAGGCGCGCTGGCCACGCTCAAGACGCTGATCGGGTATGTGGGGTAAGGCGTAACGCGCGTTTCCCGATGGGGTTTACCAGAAGAAAAATAAAAATGCTCCCCGCGTCCTCGGAAATGGAGGAAACGCGGGGAGCGTTTTTGGATGCAGTAAATGAGAAAATCCGGGATTTCGCACAAATTCCGATAACGGGCGCGCGATGCGCGCCCGCGTTTCATTTGCTTTGACAAAGGATCGGCTCAACCCGCGTTCGCTTCGCGCGCTTTGAGCTGGCGCAGAATCCCGCTCATCATGGCGATGCACAGCGCCAGCGTGCAGATATCCGCGACGGGCTGGCTGATCTGGATGCCGAGCAGACCGAAGACGCGCGGGAAGATCAGCAGCGCCGGGATGAGGAAGATGCCCTGACGCGCGGTGGAGATGATCGTGGAGCGCACGCCGTAGCCGATGGCCTGCGTGAACATATTGCACATGGTGATATAGCCCCAGAGCGGCAGGGTCAGAAGCTGGAGACGCAGGGCGAAGGTGCCGATTTCGATGACCTGCGGATCGTCGCGGCGGAACAGGGCGATGATCTGGCCGGAGAACGGCAGGGAGATGACGCACAGCACGACCAGAATGACGGTCACGACCTTCACGCAGAACCAGAAGGCCTCGCGCACGCGCCCGAACTTGCCCGCGCCGTAAGAGAAGCCGCAGACCGGCTGGAAGCCCTGACCGAAGCCGATGACGGAGGAATTGATGAACATCGCGTAGCGGCAGACGATGGACATGGCGGCAATCGCCGCGTCGCCGTAGACCCCCGTCGCGTTGTTGAGCAGGATGTTCGAAATGCTCGCGATGCCCTGACGGCCGAGGGAGGGAATACCGTTGTAGCAGATGCCGCCGTAGATCCGAAGGCTGGGCTTGAAATGCGAAAAGCGGATGGAAAGCGCGTCCGCCTTCGTGTTGCACATCGTCAGCAGGATGCAGAAGCTGACGACCTGCGAGAGCGCCGTCGCCAGCGCCGCGCCCGCTGTGCCCATATCCAGCGCGAAGATGAGGATGGGGTCGAGCACGATGTTGAGAATACCGCCCGCAGTGATGCCGACCATGCCGTACATCGTCAGCCCCTCAAAGCGCAGCAGATTGTTCATCACGAACGAGCACATCATAAACGGCATGGCGTAGAAGATGTAGGTGGCATAATCCTTGGCGTAGGGGGCGATGGTCTCCGTCGAGCCGAGGAAGCGAACGACGGCGTCGATGTTCGTCAGGCTGAAAAACGCCAGAATGACGCCCGCGATGAACGCCGTGAAGAACGACGTGGAGGCGTAGGCGTCGGCCTTTTCGCGATTGCCCGCGCCGAGCGCCTGGCTGACGTGCGTGCCCGCGCCCATGCCGATCATAAAGGAGACGGCCTGAATGATCGCCATGGCGGAGAAGATCACGCCCACCGCGCCGGAGGCGGAGGTGCCGATTTGGCTGACGAAGAAGGTATCGGCCATGTTGTAAATGTTGGTGATGAGCATGGAGATGATCGTCGGCACGGCGAGCTTCGGGATGACGCGGCTCACCGGGTCGCAGAGGAGCATGTGGTTGCGCTGTTCGGCTGTTATGGATTTCATGGCTTAATTCTCCTTGGCTTCAGTAATGCTTTAGCAGATGGACGGGTTGAAATCAGAGCAGATACCCCGCCAGCGAGAGCGCGAGGCTCAGCGCCAGCGCGGCCAGAACGTCGCTGAGATCGTGCTGGCCGGAGAGCACGCGCAGGCCGCCGATCAGCGCGCAGAGCAGCGCCATGCAGACGACGACCGCCGGACGCGGAAAGACGTAGACGACGGCGCAGGCGATGGCGGCGGCGCTGGCGGTGTGGCGGCTGGGCATGCTTTTGCCCTTGCCGGGGCTGTATGCGCCGACGGGCGGCGCGCCGTAGCGATCGTAGGGGCGTTGCTTGCCGAGCAGCGGTCGCAGCGCCGTCACCACGGCGAAACAGGCAGCGGGGACGAGCACCGCGCGGACGATGCGCCCGTCGCCGGTGAACATCAGATACAGAAGCGACGCGCAGTAAATCGCCGCGCAGAGCAGCGTCGGCGCGCGGAGCGCCCTTGCCCCGCCCGGCAGGCGGTCAGCGGCGCGGCGCGTGGCCTCGGTCATGCGGATGTATTGCTCGCGGGTCATAAACGGCCTCCTTGACTGAACGGGGGAAGATCGGTATAATAAAACCATTGGATCGGGCACGCCGCCTGTGCGGAAGCGCCCCGGAAAGGATCAATATGCTTGAAACGATGAAGGCCGCCATTTTCGATATGGACGGCACACTGCTCGATTCCATGACCCAGTGGCGCAGGATGAACGGCGCGTTCGTCCGCGAAATGGGCATCGAGCCGACGGAAAAACAGGAAGCGGACATGATGTCCATGTCCGGCACGATGGTCGTGGATTATTTCAGGAGCGAGTTCGGAGTCGATACCGATTTTGAGGCGCTCTGCGCCAGAGCCTGCGAGGCGATGGAGCCTGTTTACAGCGGCGGCGTGCCGCATAAGCCCGGCGCGGCGGCCTATTTGAAGCGCCTGCGCGCGCGGGGCGTGAAATGCGTCATCGCGACGGCGACGCCCGCCCGATTGGCGATGATCGGCCTTAACTGCGCGAATTTGGTCAGCGATCTGGATTATATTTTCACCACCGACATGCTGAACCTCAACAAGAGCCAGAATGCGTTCTTTGAGCGCGTGAGCGAGATTATCGGCGTACCGAAGGAAGACTGCGTCATGTTTGAGGATTCGCTGTATGCCATGCAGGGCGCGAGAAACGCGGGGCTCGGCGTGGTCGGCATCACGGACGCGACCAACGCGCGCGACCGCGGGGCGATTCGCGCCTGCTGCGACGCGGTGATTGATTCCTTTGACGAACTGCCGTGACCGGCGCATTTTTTCGCTGATTTTGCTTTGGGTCGCCCCATCCCCAGACCTCCCTCTTCGAGGGAGGGGGACCGCCCGCAGGCGGTGGAAGGAGTAAGTTTTTACGCCGATTCTTTCATTTTAGCACTTTTCGGAAGCCGCGTCAAACCCGCTGGAACGAAAATCAGGCTGTTCCGACAGAAAAAAATGATACAATTTGTTTGCAAAAGCTAACAAAAGTTTCAAGCGAAGACGAAGGGAGCGGCTGCCATGCCGGAGGATTGGAAACAGGCGCTGGAGCACCGTCTGGCCGATGTGCCCAGAGGCGAGGTGCTCATTCGGGCGGCCTCGGGCGCGCCGCTTTTCCCGCCGCCCGCCTGCGCCTGTATCGGGCGGGACGAGAAGGGGCGGCTGGATATCTGGCCGCTGTACCCCGGCGTGGAGCTGACCCTGCAGGCTTACAGCGCGAAATCGGTCGCCTTTCACCACGATGTGCCCGGCGCGGCGATGCTGGAAATCAACCACTGCTACGCCGGGCGCGTCGGTTATACCAGCGGCGCGGAACCGGCGCTGTATTTGGGCGAGGGGGATCTCTCGCTCCACGGGCTGCATACCGGCGTCGAATCGGTGATGCAGTTTCCGTTTGACGGCTATCTGGGGTTCAGCTTCCGCGTGGATGTCGCGCGGCTGGATGAGGAGTGCCCGGCGTTTATGCGCGAGGCGGGCGTTTCCGGCGCGCAGATTCTGGCGCGGTTCTGCGGAGAAAACGGGTTTTCCGTGCTCTCCTCAGCGGAGCAGGTCGGCGCACTGCTCGACCCGCTCTACACCCTGCCCGAGCGCCTGCTGATTCCATACGCCAAGCTCAAGTTTCAGGAGCTGATGCTGCTGCTGAGCGTCATGGATGCGCCGCCCGTGACCCAAAGCGCCTATCAGGCGGAGCAGATCGCGCTCATCCGGCGGATTCACGACCAGATGATGTCGGATATGAGCCAGCGCTGCACGATTGAGATGCTCTCCCAGCAATACCACATCAACACATCGACGCTCAAGAGCCTGTTCAAAACCGTCTATGGCCAGCCGCTCGCCGCGCACATGAAGGAGCACCGCATGGAATACGCCGCGCGGCTTCTGCGCACGACGACGGACTCCCTCGCGGAGATCGCGGAAAAGGTCGGCTACGAGAGCCAGAGTAAGCTGACCGCCGCGTTCAAGAGCGCCTATGGCGTTCTGCCCAGCGAATACCGGAAGGAGAAAAAAGAAAACAGCCGCCCTTGACGAGCGGCTGAAACGATGTTATACTATAGACACAGCAGCGGGCTTTTACAGAGCGTTAGCCCTGCTTGTCGGAGGAAACATGATGTCGGTCATGTTCCTCCTTTTTCTTTTGCAGGTCTTCCAGCGTCTCACGAAGCACGAATGCGACGATGCAGATGCCGGATATCGCAAGCAGAAGGTTCGGCATGGCTTTCACCTCCCTTCGGTTTGATTCCGAGTTGGAATGGTGTCAAGCCCGCGCCGTGCCTGTCGGTAAAACCGACGTAAAATATTATAGCACGGTATTTAGCGCTAAACAAGCCTGCCGTTGCGCTTTGACCAGTATCGAAAAAGATTTTTCGATATTCAACAGGCGCGCAATGCACACCCCTGCATGGACGAGGGCAAAACCCCGTTGTAGGGGCGCGCATCGCGCGCCTGCGTTTATATTGTTCCCATATTCATCTCGCGCCCGTTACAGGTTATGCACCCGCAGCGCGCGAATCGCGTTGAGCACCGCCAGCACCATCACGCCGACGTCGGCGAAAATCGCCGCCCACATGTTCGCCAGACCCAGCGCGCCGAGCGCGAGGCAGGCGAATTTGACCGCCAGCGCGAAGACGATGTTCTGATACACGATGCCGATGCATTTGCGGGAGATGCGGATGGCCTTGGCGATTTTCAGCGGGTCGTCGTCCATCAGCACGACGTCCGCCGCCTCGATGGCCGCGTCCGAACCCATCGCGCCCATGGCGATGCCGATATCTGCGCGGCTGAGCACCGGCGCGTCGTTGATGCCGTCGCCGACGAACGCCAGCTTATCCTTTCCGCCCTTGCCGGCGAGCAGCTTTTCGACCTGCGCCACCTTGTCGGCGGGCAGCAGCTCGCTGTGCACCTCGTCCACGCCCAGCGCCCCGGCGACCTGATCGGCCACGCGGCGGCTGTCGCCGGTGAGCATGACGGTCTTTTCCACGCCGGCATGCTTGAGCCGCTCGATGGCTTCTTTAGCGTGCGGCTTCACCACGTCGGAAATCACGATGTGCCCCGCGTACTGCCCGTCGATGGCGATGTGGATGATCGTACCGAC
>OIDZ01000077.1_pt1 | contig 28057 bp, 18 predicted proteins | sample 1581681 | NCBI WGS metagenome assembly OIDZ01 (sample SAMEA3882512, study PRJEB24775) | human gut metagenome | biome: human-associated habitat; feature: intestine environment; material: feces | place: Netherlands | collected 2009/2010
TTTTTAGTTTTTAAGGGTTCTCTCCTGCTGTTGCTGCTGTCCCTGTTCTTTCTGCTTTCGATTTTCCAGTTTGATATGCAGCCGATCCAACACTGAAACTCTGTTGCCAATGACACGCGGCTTTTTCGGGTTGTTGTTGAAACAACCATCAATCATATTGTAGTTCTGCTCTGTGCCAGACTCCCGCGCCCGTTCATACGATCCATTCGTCAGGCACTTTTCATGTTCTTTCACATCCTGCTGTTTCCTTTCAGCGCGGCGAACATATTCTGTAATAGTGGCCCGAACATTTTCAAAGCCATTCGGTGCCTCTGTCACAAATACACCTTTACTGTCTACCACGATTGGAGAAACAGCATCTCTGCGTTGCTCATTCCGCATCATAAAGAAGCAGACACCCTCTACAACTTCACTATCATACGGGAGCCATGTTCCTGTTTTTCCATCAACCTGGTAATTGGGAACCATGAGGGCAACAACATTTCCGGCAGAGTCTATATCCGTAAAACCGCCAAACTCAACCAACTCGTCTTTATCGACATAGAAGAATTTTCGCTTTTCTTCTTCATCCCATACCATAACATCACTGACTCCGAACGGACGGCCGATAAATGTATTTGGCCTTTGTTCTTCCAGACGCCCCCGAACTGTAACTGGTGTTTCACTCAGTCCTACCTGCCCCTTATAAGCACTTTGGTAATTCTGATGATGAATCAGAAAACCATCCTCTATCTGCTGTGCATAAGATTTTGCCCTTTGCTTATGATGAATCTCCTTGATTTGGAAAACTCTGACCTGTTTATTCATCTGCCACCCTTTCTACTTTCTGATTCGGTTCAACCGGTTTATACCACTCCAGTTCCAGCCCTTTGAACTGCTGCTCGTTCAGCTGCTGCAGCTTCTGGATGCTCTGCTGAACAAGCACAGCCATCTCTGCATCCTCTTCCACAAGCTGCTGAACTTCCGTCAGCGTCTGAATCGTACCTTTGAGCGTTTTCTGCTCAAACATCGCCATCAGCATCAATTCCAGTTCATCAAAGCGTACATTGCTCATAACTCCATTCCTTTCTTTTTCGCTTTCTTCGGCTTATCCTGTTCCTGTGCAGGCTGCTCCTGCTTTTTTGCTTTCAGACTGCGGAGGGCATCCAGAACAGACTTTTTCGTATTGCCGCGTTCCTGCTCCTTACTCTGCTGCCGTGTCGCCATCAGCTTTTCCATATCAGAGATAGCCTGCTGCACCAGCTTATCATCCCTGAAGTAGTTGATGGAGTTGATGTTCTCGCGTTGCACTTTATCGTTCACGACCAACTCATACATTCCAACAAAGCCGCCATCTTCCTCGATGCAGAATCCAATGCACTTGTCAGCGTTCATCCGTTCGGACGGAATCTTGTCGTAGACTTCCAACGCTTCTTCCATCGTCAGATGATCGTGGAACTCTCCCGCAAATGTAAACTCCAAACACTCCGCGACATAAAAGCTGAGCGTTTCTTCCGGCGCAGGTCTTTCTGCGGCGAGCTTTTCTTTCAAAACTTCTGCCTGCTGCTCTGCCACCATATCGGCCTGTTCCCGCAGTTCTGCCGCGTCCATGACCTTGCCCTGTGCTGCATCACAGCCAAACTCTGCCAACAGCTCCATCATAGCCTCCTGCACAGGCTTATCTCCATCCGTTTCAAGGATGCCGCCATCCCGCTCCGTGAAGTCCTTATTATATAAGGTATAGTCGAAACCGTCCTCACAGGTCTGGATATGGAAATAGGCATTCGGCAATTCGTAGGCCAGTTCCACATCCTGCACGGCTAACGCCCCCTGCAACGGCTGGACAACGTGCTTCTGGACATACGGGTTATTCCAGCCCGGAACCGTTTTATAGTCCTCTACGATGGTGTCAATGCCGTTTTTGCACTGTAAAATATCCAGTGAACCCGGCAGCGGATCAGGATTCTTCTCCACCCCCAAGGCTTTCATGTAATGGTTTGGAAGTGCTTGATACTGCGACATTGCATCGTCGAGATTTCCAAACCGCTTAATTTCAAGCGGAACAGCCTGCCGGTTCTCGACCACATAGAATTGCTTTACGAATGGCTGTTCCAATTCTTTCTGCTTTTCCAGTTTCTCTCGGTACATCGTCACAAAGCCATCTAGTACAGCCGAATGGCTGGTAACTACCCAATCTGCTCGAAATTTAATGATTCTCGCATTATTCTCCGGGGTGCCGACCTGCTCTGCCCATTCCTTATTGCTGTGAGAAAAGCGGCCATCATAGTTTTTGTAGCGCAAGGTATTCGCAAGAATGTACCCCACACGCTCCATACCATACTGCTTCACCACCTGATCAACTGCACCATCGCCAAGGTACATCCCATCATAATTGTCCGCAATCGCTTCATGGATTGCCTGCTTACACTCGCTGTTCAGCCGATAGGATGTACGGTACAAATCCACCTCGTCACTTTCTTTGGCATAGCTGAACGGCTCGTAGTAGACAGGCACATCCGAATAGTCCTGCGCGCTGTTGTCCGGCACAGGCACAGCCTTTTCAATGATCTCCGATACCACATCTTCTTTTTTCGGCATATTCCATTTTTCAGAAAGATACTCTTTTACCGCATCCAGAAATTCGTCATCGAAGCCGTTCCACAAATCCTCTGCCACCAGCTTGCCCTGTTCATTGACTGCAACACAAGCCGCCATATCGCCGTGTTCCTCATGCTCCAGCAGGAAGAACTTTTCCCCACCGATCTCCGTTTCATCAACGGCATACCATGTGCCGAGATGCCCCTCGACTGCGATGTGGTCGGAATCGCCGTGGATCAGTCCATTTCTTTTCTGCTGCTGTTCTTCCATAAACTCTCGCACGGTCAACTCTGCGCCCGTGAAGTTCAGCCCTTCCTCACCCAGTTCCAGCCGCCCGTCTGCGCCAAGGTCAAGTTCTTCAGCCATCAGAACAGATGCCGCATGGTTCACCACCACAGTTTTCTCTACTGTGACAGGCTGGCCGGGGTCGTAGTCCGAACCGCGCAGATCATAGCGATATAAGCCCTCCGGCACATCTTCATCCCGCAGTCGGCCATTGCTGAAAAGACCCGGCTTATCAAATATTTCGATTTCCTGCAATTCCTCGTTCAGAAGGTTCTCTTTCTGCAAATCTATATTCCTTTCCTTGAAAAATTCCGGCAGTTCAGCAAATCCAATACTGTCCACATAGTAGGCTTTGACCGTACTGCCATCATTGAGTACCACCACATCGCTGACCGACAGCGAATGCCCCGTAAAGTCTGCTGGACGCTGAATATTGAATCGTTCATAAATGCCATCCAGCGTATCCTTTTCCGTAAGCGGTGCGGCATAGATCAGGTCATAATCTGCACGGGTAACCGTTATGCCTTTCTTCTCCACATAGTCCAGCCCCATGAAACGGTAGTCGTGTTCCGGGTCACGCTCTGTGATCTGATAAATACCGAACTGCTTCTCGCCGCCATACAGCAGCATATTTTCCTGTTCTGTCATACTCCGCTCCTGCTCCAAATCTGCTGTTGCAATCTGGAAGGTATCACTTCCGCGCTCGATTTCTGTTCGGTCAGTAACGATCACTGGCCACGGACTGATGCGGACAAGATAAATCTGCTTACCCTCGTCATACAGCCGCAGAGCCTGTTCACGGTTTATTACTGTCAGCTTAAAATCCGGGCGCGCATACTCGTCCTCTGCATAATCTTCCCGTTGTTCCAATAAAATCGCATCCCATGCGTCAGCCCTAATGCCGAAAATGCCATCGTGCTGCTCGATTCCCTCTTGGCTTACATAATCGCCTACCGTGCCATCACGGAACAGCGGATAGATTCTTTCACCCAGCCGATGCCATTCTCGTGCGCCCTCTTTCGTCAGCGGCAGCACATCATCTTTCCGGTAGCCGTAGTCATGCATTTCGGAAAGACCAATCATCCCATCCGGGAGATTTTCGATTTTCTCCTGCGCATCGTACATCAGGCGGTTGACTTCTTCTTTGTCATCCTCGGCCACTGCAGCTGCAATACCGTTCACCAGTTCTTCTGTTGCTGCCCGATCATCCAGCTTGAAAGCAAAATTCACGATGAGATTTCGCTGCTCATCATCAAAAATCGTTTTTTCCTGCTCCTTATTGGCAATCAACTTTTCCGCATAATGCATCGCGGTCATGCGCTCTGCGCTCCTTTCCGCGACTGCCGCTTCCAGCTTTTCCAGAAAGTCGGCTGCGGTCAATCGAATCGTATCCATCGAGTCTTTCAGCTCCTTCATCTCCTTGCCGCTGGCCCAGCTTGCCACATACGGAAAAGAGTAATCGGATGTATCAATGCCCAGAGCCGAGCATACCGTAAAAGCGATGCTTTCGGCTTCGGTTTCTTTCGTGAGCCTGTCTTTTTCTTCGCCGCTCTGCTCCATCAAATCGCTGTTGTGCAGCATCGCATGAGCAACCTCATGGATCATCGTCTTTATGGTCTGGCTCTCGCCCATGCCGACCTGAATGCAGATTTCTTTGTCTGCATCACTGTAATAGCCTTTGGCATCTCCTTCGATTTCATCAAACCGCATCGGCACAGGCGATACCTGCTCGATTGCCGCCGTAAGCAGCGCATAGTCTTTGACGCTGGCCGTCAGTTCGTTCACTTCCAGCGATGGAATCGGTTCCCCATCGGTCTGTGAAACATCAAAAACCGTCGTCACTCGGAAGCGCGGAACCACATACTCCACACGTTCCATTTCCGGTTCACCGTTTTCGTTCAGCACAGCCAAGCCCGTATCCTTGTCGATTTTCTCGCGTTCTTCCACTTCCTTGATGGGAGCCGGAGCAATGATCTGGATGCCCTTTTCGCCTTTTTTGACGTAACGGTTGAACTTATTCTTCCATGCGTTAAACCCTGCCACCAGTGTGGCATCAGGCCGCTGCATAGCAATCAGTAGCGTATTATTGAAGCTGTAATTATGGAATTTTGCCATCGTGCGCAGGTATGTCGTGTACATTTCCGATGTAAAAATGTCTTTTACACCCTGCTCCAACCGTTCCGTGATTTCTTTCATCTGCTGTTTGCGGTCAACTGCCATGCAAGCCCTCCTTTTTCTTGACCCATCGTGTTTTCATCTGGCGCGGATATTGGTCAGCCTGTTTCGGTGCTTTTGCGCCGTTCCACTCTAATCCCCCGGCCTTGCCCTCACAGGTGTAGCCGGCAGCTTTCAGGGAACTGCCATTCTCCGTGTCCAGAATGTAGGTAATAACTTTGTTGTAGCCCATGGCCCGTGCTGCACGGTATGCCGCCGCATACAAAATACTGCAAGCATTCGGCGTTCCATTCGTACATAGACGGTTGACTTCCAGCGTGTAGCCATCATCCAGCCGCCGCGCCACTGGCCTGCCGCAGATAGCAACGCCCACCAGCGCACCATTGTCCGATACGCCGATAGAAAACTTATGCCCCCGCGTCGGTTTATGGTGGCGGTGATACTGCTGCACAAATGCGTTTGCCGTTTTCAAATTGATCGGTGTTAATGTCAGCAAATGCCCTCCTTCAAAAAAAAATGCCCCGCCAGACAAAATGCAGGGGCTTCATAAAACAGTATTTGCAAAAGCTCCCGCAATGGGGAAGATTTGGCGTGACTTCGGTCACGCCTTTTCTTTTGCTTCCAGTTCATCCAGAGGGATATACCCCAGCCCATCATACTTGATATGGATGTGCTGTACCCGCTTTCCGCTGGACTTATCCGGGGCATCCACATAGATGGCCGATACCAGTTCACGGAGAGCATAGGGCGTAAGTTCTTCAATATGAACGTACTTGTGCGCTTTCTGGACGAACTTTTCAATATTCTCGATCTGCTGTTCCTGTACTTCGATTTCCTGCTGGATAGAGAGGGCTTCCTCTTCCAGATGCTTCTGTTCGGCATCGTAGCTCTGGCTCATCATGTCAAAACGGTCATCGCTCAGCTTTCCGCTGGCGTTGTCCTCGTAGATTTTCATGAACAGCCGTTTGAGGTCTGCAATCCGCTTCTCATTCCGGGCAAGCTGCTTCTTCAGGACGGTCAGCTTTTCGGTGCTTTCCACCCGAAGCTGCTCCGCCATGACCTTGCGGAAGTAGTCTTCATGACGGAGAATGTAGTCCGTCACCCGCTGAACATGACTCAGCACACGTCCTTCCAGAACCTTTACCCGGATGAAATGTCCCTTGCACTTGCTCCCGTTCTTCTTGTGCAGAGAGCAATCAAAGAAGTCTTGACTGAAGTCCCTGTTATTGGACGAACCATATTGCATCTTGGAACCGCAGTCAGCGCAGTAGACCATACCGGAGAAAATGCTGCTCTTGCCTGTTCGGGTCATACGGTGACGCTGGCTGCGAATCTCCTGAACCTTTTCAAACACATCATCGTCAATAATGCGCTCGTGGGTATTCGGGAAGACAGCCTGATTCTCCACAGGATTCAGCCGTTGCTTCTTGTCCCAGATGGAGTTGGTGTAGGTCTTGAAGTTGACCGTGCAGCCTGTGTACTCCCGACGTTCCAGAATGCCCACAACGGTGCTATCCTTCCACGCATAGGGGTCTTCGGAGATAGCAGCCGCTGCTCTTCCGTGGCTCTGCTTGTAGGCACTCACGGTGAGCACCTTGTCCTCTTGCAGTTGCTTAGCGATTTGGGAAGGCCCACGGCCTTCCATGCACATGGAGAAGATGCGCTTCACGACCGCAGCCGCTTCTGGGTCAACAAGCCAATGCTTCGGGTTCTCCGGGTCTTTTACATAACCGTACGGCACATTGACCGTCAGCGGCACACCACGCTCTCCCTTGGCCTTCTGAACAGCCCGAATCTTGCGGCTGGTATCGCGGGCGTAAAACTCGTTGAACCAGTTCTTAATGCCCGCAAAATCGTTGTTTACGCTGTTCGGGTCAATGGTGTCGTAGTTGTCGTTAATGGCAATGTAGCGAACGCCATACTGGGGAAAGGTGAAGTTGGTGTACAGACCAGTCAAGGCAGAATTGCGCCCCAGTCGGGACAAATCCTTCGTGATAACGATTCCTACACGCCCTGCTTCGATCTCGACCAACATACTCTGAAAGCCGGGACGGTCGTAGTTCGTGCCGGAATAGCCATCATCTACAAAGAACACCGGGTTCGGGAAGTGGTTCTTCTTGGCGTATTCCAGAAGGATAGTCTTCTGGTTCTCAATGGACAGGCTTTCGCCGAGCCGTGCGTCCTCTTGCGACAGTCGGCAGTAAAGTGCGGTGATTTTATTCGTTGCTCCAGACATTGTTGTGTCCTCCTTACTCTGTGGAGCAACTGTCGGTACAGGATTGGTTACCGGGTCAAGTATAGCAGAATTGGACGCAGTTGTCATTCGTCTGCACCCTCATCTTCAAATTTTTGCTGGGCGTTCTTGGCAACAATACGCTCCAGCTTCTTCAAAAAGGACTCCTTGCCCTCATAGCTGCCGGTCACGGTGTAGGTGGTGTGACCGACTTTCTCCGTGGTGGTCAGTTCAGGAATCCAGAATGCAGACAGGTTCTTGACATGGAGATTGCCGTTCTCATCTACATAGGAGCCGTGCTTCTTCTGCTCTTCGGTCAAGGGCTGCCGCTTGAAATAGATTTCGTTTTCGGAGATGCTCACGGTTTCGCTGGCTTGCTCCTTCGGGGCATCGTCATACAGCTGGGCAAAAAATGCCAGTGCATCTTCGGGTGAGTCTTCCTCCATGAGCTGCTCGAAAACTCGCTGTTCCTCTGCCGAGAGGTTATTCCATGCGGCTTCCAACTCCTGCTCGTTGGCTGCGTTGACGAAGGCTTCGATCTCTTTTTTCATGGTGCATCCTCCTTTGGCTGCGAAAAGCGGATTTTCAAAAAGTATGGGTTTTCGTGAGAGCAAGAATCGTCCCGTGGCCACAAATTTTCAATTCTTGAAAATTCTTGCCCCCTTGGGACAGCTTCTTGTTGGGGCGTGCCTGCCCCAAACCCTGCTGGGTGATTTCATTCTTGGTGGTTGCTATATTGCTTATATGCCTTTTCAAATCCTGATTTGTTATATATGATAAATTTATAACATTCTCCGTCTTTCATGGAAATTGCTGCAACAGGAACGACCATCTGACTCCATGAAAGCTCCCTTATCTCGTTCATGGGCAATACAAGGTTGCGATACAGTGGACTGACTGTGAGCTTTTGAGTTGAATATGTAATGCTCTGTTCATCAATGTACAAACCACCGCCAATGATTCCATTACGGCATAAGCTACACACAAAAGTTTTTCCCATAATATTACCGCCTCCTATTAGTTGATGGTTGGTTAAGTTGAGTATATCATATTGATTTCCAGAAGAACACCCCTATATAGGAGATTTTAGCCGTTTTACTGCGTACGTGCGTACGAGAGATTGGTACGCACGTACGCAGCGATTTGCCCGAAGCGCACCCTATACAGCCGTTTCCCCCTCGGAGAGCCCACTACACTTTGCAGACCGCAGGGATGAAAGTGTCATAGTGGGTTATTACACTTCCGCAGAAGCGCCTTTTCCTCGCCGCAAACAGCCGGGGTGCACTTTTGTGGAGCTCTTCTGTGCGGCGAATCCACATCGCCCACAGGCGATGTGAGCAGGGATTCCAAAGAGGGCGCAGCACCCTTGGCACACGACTTTGGTACAAAGTCTAGTGTGTTACACCTTTCCAGAGATGTACACGTTCCTGAAATGCAAAAAGCCCCATACCCAACACCTTAACGGTGCGGACATGGGACTTGATGCTTCCTCGGCCTAGCCGGGTACTCGTAACCAATCCTGACAGGCAGTTGCCATGTCATTTCTCGAAAACTGTTTTACGAACACCCAGCTAACTGACGGGGCGGCTCTCATTTACAGTTCCATATCGTGACTTTTCCGCTTCTGGGATTTCTGCGGTTCTGCGCTGCGCTCTGCCTGTTTTGCATGAAGCTGCGCCAGCACAGAGGGTTTCCGCACATTGTCCGCAGTGCGCTCTGCAACGCGGCCTGCATAGTTCACAGGCTGGCGCGGCCTGTCTGCAACTTCGGTTTCGGCTGCATCCTCGTCCACTCCCAGCGCATCCTCACCGCCCTTTTCGTCCATGTTGAGCAGTGAATTCAGCTCTGCAAGTCTCGCGGATTTCTCTGCCAGTTCCGCTTCCTGCACAAAGGGTCGCTTGGCTTCTTCCTTTGCCTGCGCCAACTGCTGTTCCAAGGTTTCCAGTCTGCGTTCCACTTGCGGCAATGCTCTTTCGATGCCAGACAGTGCATTGGTAACACGCAGAATGTTGCCCTGCGGGTCTTTGCCGACTTCCATAGAGTAGTTCCATGCGCCCTTGATGGATAGCCGGAACACCTTATCGAAGTTGTCAAACCGGGAATGCAGTTCAAACGCACCGTAGCTGCCAATCCTTCCCTCGGTGCCAGCCGCTTTCAAAGCCTTGCAAGCCTCAATGATGGCTGCACCCGCTTCCTTGCGTTCGGTGTACACCTTGCCGCTGATCTCCATAGAGAAGTGGTCTTTGTCCTGCACCAGAAGCGGTTTTGCCGCTTCCATATCGGTTTTCAGTGCTTCGATCTGTCCCTGTGCCACAGCGATTTCTCGCGGATAGCGGCGCGCAATATCCGATTCCAAGCTATAAATCTGACTGGTGTGATTAGCTTTCAGCAGTTTCAGTTTGCTGACCTGAATATCCAAGTCCATCTTTTCCTTGATGTAGGGATTGCCCGTTGCCAGTGCCTTGATTTCGGCATAGGACAGCGCGGTATCGTCCACATCATCGCAGGCACGGACAGGCGACTTGGATGTCATAATCTGGCTTATAAACTTCTGTTTATTTTCCAGAATCTGCCACATATACGAATCAAACGTATTTTCAGTGACGTAACGATAGATTTTTACCTGCTTATTCCGGTTTCCCTGCCGGAGAATACGTCCTTCCTGCTGTTCTAGGTCAGACGGCTTCCACGGGCAATCCAGATGATGCAGGGCAATCAGCCGATCCTGAATATTGGTTCCTGCGCCAAGTTTCGGCGTAGACCCCATCAGGATACGAACCTGTCCGGCGCGCACCTTTGCAAACAGGTCAGCCTTTTTGGTTTCCGTGTTATACTCGTGAATGAACGCCACTTCTTCACGAGGAACACCTTTCGCCACCAGCTTCTCCCGCACATCATCGTAGACGTTGAATGTACCATCAGCTTTTGGTGTCGATAAATCGCAGAAAATCAGCTGTGTTCCTCTATCCGACGAAGATTCTTCCCAGACCTTGAACGCATTGTCCACACAGCGATTTACCTTGCTTTCCGGCTCATCCGGCAGCATATCATTCATAAGCCGCTGGTCGAGTGCCAGTTTTCTGCCATCGTTGGTGATTTTGAGCATATTATCGAATTTGGGATTCACATTACCGTTGCGTACAGCCTCGGCACGGTCTGCAAAGGAACTGACCATTTCTTCCTGTGTTTCGCTGGGTTTCAGCACTTCGTTGATGTACTCCGCTTGCGGCACAGGCAGATTCAGCATATCCGCTGTCTGCACATCTGCGGATTCCTTGAACAGAGAAATCAGTTCCGGCAGATTAAAGAACCGGGCAAAGCGCGTTTTTGCACGGTAGCCCGTTCCTTCCGGGGAAAGCTCGATTGCCGTGACGGTTTCGCCAAAGGATGCCGCCCAATCATCGAAGTGACTCAGCCCCATCTTCTGCAAGGTGTCATACTGGAGATACCGCATAATGGTGTACAGCTCCACCATCGAGTTGCTGACCGGGGTTCCGGTTGCAAAGGTCACGCCCTTGCCTCCTGTCAGCTCGTCCAGATACTGACACTTTGCAAACATATCGCTGGACTTCTGCGCATCGGTCTGGGCAATACCTGCGATATTCCGCATTTTTGTGTAGAGGAACATATTTTTATAGAAATGTGACTCGTCCACAAACAGACGGTCAACACCCAGTTCCTCAAATGTAACTACATCATCCTTTCTCGTCTGGTCGTTCAGCTTTTGCAGCTTTGCTTCCAGCGTTTTCTTTGTTTTTTCCATCTGCTTGACCGTAAAACTGCGGCTATCATCACTCCGGGCATCGGCCAGAGCCAGTGTAATATCGTCGATCTGACGCTCCACAATGGCTTTCTGCCGTTCCGGGGAAAGCGGCACTCGTTCAAACTGCGAATGACCGATCACGATGGCATCGTAATCGCCGGTTGCGATCCGGGAGCAGAACTGCTTTCGATTGCTGGGTTCAAAATCCTTTTTCGTTGCCACCAGCACATTGGCATTGGGATAGAGCCGCAGGAAATCTGCGCCCCACTGCTCCGTGAGGTGATTCGGCACCACATAGAGGTTTTTCTGCGACAGGCCCAGTCTGCGGCTTTCCATGCCGGCAGCGATCATCTGGAAGGTCTTGCCTGCACCCACACAATGAGCCAGCAGCGTATTGTTACCGTACAGAATGTGCGCCACGGCATTTTTCTGGTGCGGCATCAGAGAGATTTCCGGAGTCATGCCCTCAAAACGAATATGACTACCATCGTACTCACGGGGACGAATCGCATTGAAAATCCGATTATAGGTCGCACACAAATCCTCGCGGCGGTCTAAATCCTTGAAAATCCACTGCTTGAACGCTTCCCGAATGGATTCCTGCGCCTGCTGTGCAAGCATGGTTTCCTGCTTATTCAGCACACGGTGGTCGCCATCCGCATCGTGAATCGTATCGTAGATTTTGGTATCGCGGAGATTCAGCGCATCTTCCAGCAGCTTATAGCCGTTGACGCGCAGGGTTCCGTAAGTGTTGGTGACAAGCGGATTGCCGCGATCCAGCGACTTGCCCGAAATGTTCCATGCACCAGAAATTTCGGAATAGGTTGCCTTAATGTCAATCCCGGCATAGTAGTTCGGTGTCTTGAACACTTCTTTCATAAACTGCGTGATGTACTCCGGCTTTACCCAGTTTGCACCCAGCCGCACTTCAATTTCCGAAGCATCCAAATCCTTGGGCTGTACCCGTTTCAGGTAATCCACATTGATTTGATATTCAGCATGGTTTGCCGCAAAGGTTTCTGCTGTGGCCAGTTTTTCACGAACATTGCCAGACAAGTATTCATCCGAGGTTTCCCACTGCTGCGTCACAGGGTTTCGGAAAATCGCACCTGCCAGTTCATCCGTGATCTCCTGTTCTGTTTTACCGCAGAGCTGCGCCATGAACGGCACATCTACCTTTGCTTTCTCTCCAATGGAAAGTGCCAGGGCTTCGCTTGGCGTGTCTACTGAGGTAACAGGCTCCGGCTTACGGATGGTACGTTTGGTAAAAATATCGGCAAGCCGTTTGAAATTCTTCTCCTCATCCAGAATTTCCAGCGATGCCAGCAGACAATAACTGCTGTCCTGTCGGAATGCCCGCTTGTTGGCCGTGCTGTTGATAAGGCCATACTGCGCCTTAAATGCAGTGTACTGCTGTTTCAGTTCATTCTGCAAAAGCTGTACTTCTGCATCCGAACCATCATGCAGCTGACAATCCAACAGTTTCCGGGTGGTTTCTCGCAGAGCGATCATACCCAGCACCCGCTCTGCGGTTACGGCAGGCAGTTCCACCTTATTCATAAAGGAGTTTTCGCGGTAGTAAATCTGCCCGTCCACATTCGTGAAGCTGAAATTCTTCACACTTGGGTCTGCCGGTATAGGTTCTTCCTGTACTTCCAGTTCATCGTCGGAGATTTCCGGCTCTGTGATAGTAGTATGGATGTTGCCGATTGCTTCTTTTAACTGCTGGGCAAGGTCTGCACCTTCGATGGGCTTGACCGTAGTTTCCTGCTTGCCGTACTGGGTGCTTTCCGTGGTGATCTCGCCCAGCACCATTTCAGGATGCTGCGCAAAATACTGGTTAATGGAGTAGCCTTTCGGTGTTTCGCCAAGGTCTACCCAGTCTGCCCGCTCTACCGCTACACGGTCACGCTTCTGCAAAAACAGGATGTCAGCAACCACGCTCGTGTTGGCATTGCGCTGAAACGCATTGTTCGGCAGACGAATTGCGCCGACCAGATCGGCACGGTTGGCAAGGTACTCACGGACAGAGGAATCCTTCTTATCCATCGTACCGCTGGACGTTACCACCGCTACCACACCGCCCGGACGCACAAGGTCAAGACTTTTCGCAATAAAATAATCGTGGATGAGAAAATTGTGGCGGTCATACCGCTTGTCCGGTACTTTGTAATTGCCGAACGGTACGTTGCCCACAACACAGTCAAAGAAGCTGTCCGGGAACTGCATTGTTTCAAAGCCCTGCACCGCAATCTTGTTTTTCTGGTACAACTGCTGTGCAATGCGGCCCGAAATGCTGTCCAGCTCCACACCATACATCCGAATCTTCTCCATGCTGTCCGGCACCAGACCCATGAAATTGCCGACACCACAGGATGGTTCCAGCACGTTGCCTTTGGACAATCCCATATTGCCCAGGGCTTCATACATCGCCTTGATGACCGTAGGAGAAGTGTAAAACGCATTCAGCGTACTGGCACGGGCTTCCTTATACTCATCTACCGTGAGCAGGGACTGCAGTTCGGCATACTCTTTCGACCATTCCGCGTTGTTTTCATCGAACGCCTGCGGAATGCCGCCCCAGCCCACATACCGGGAAAGTATCTCCTGCTCTTCTGCGGTAGCCTGCCGCTGCTCTGCATCCAGTGTCTGCAGCACCCGAATGGCTTCCACATTGGCTTTATACTTTGTTTTCGGCCCTCCTGCGCCGAGATCATCGTCCGTAATGCGGAAGTTCATAGGTTTCTGTTTGGGCTGTGCAGGCTGTTCTGTTTCTGCTCCACTGTCCAGCGGAAGATTGTGCTGCCGCCGTGCATGGTTGACCTCTGCCGGGGTCATAGGCTGCTGGGTCAGCGGTTCAAGGGCTTCCTCTGCTGCTGCACGGCTGATGGCATCCGTTCGGTTCTGCACATCTGCAATCAGCTGCATCTGTTCTGGCGGGAAGTCAGGATTCAGCAGTTCTTCCAACTCGCCGCCTGCTTCTGCCACCGAATAGATCACATCCATCTGCTCCGGGGAGAAATCCTCGTAGGCCACACCCGCATTGTGCAGAGCCGTAAAGACTGTGATTTCAACCGCTTCTTCCATCGGTACATCTGCCTGTTCGTACAGATGCCGAATGTACTCCAGCTGTTCCGTTCGGAAAATCGGATACCGGGCTTCTTTTGCAAGGGTCATGTCCTGCAAACTGACCGTTCCATTTCCAAAGTCCACCGAATCCACACGGAACTCTCTATCGTCCAGTTCAACGATGGTATTGACTGGCAGATATTCCTCTCTGCGGAAGTATTTCGTTTGGGCATGGGTTCCATCTTCCTGCTGGCCGGACAGATAGACGTTCTCCCCTTGCTTCCAGAGCTTCATTGCCTGTGAAACCCACTGTTCACGCGGAAAACCAGATACCTCAACCTTGCCGAGTGCGGTTTCCTTTTCCAACAGCTTGCTGCCAAGAAGTTCTGAAACGCGCTTTGCATCCTCGCCGTAGAACTCAAAGTTACCGTGCTGCTCGTAGCCGACCAGTGCATCCGGGTAACGCTCTTTCAGAGCGTTATACTCGTTGGCGGCATCCAGTGGCAGGGGCTGCAGCGTCTGCTCCGAATACTTTTCATCTGCAAGAGGCGCATCTTTTTGGGGTTTCTCAACCGCTGCGACGGTTGACTGCTCTTTCGATTGCGGCTCCTGCTCCATAAAGTCAAACATGGACATCTGCCCCTGTTCAGGAACCGCAATCTCAACAGCCTGCTTCTTTTCCGGGAAGATTGTGTACGTTCCCTCGACATACTGGTGCAGGATAGAGAGGGATTCTGCCTTTCGCTCATATTCTTCCGAATCCAGCGGCACGGACAGCAGTGCATTGTCCATCTGCTCCAGCAGTTCCACCGCCTGTTCAGGGGCTTCCAGTTTTTCGACGAGAGCCTTTCGTCCCTCTTCGTGGTAAAGATCCCGCGGGAAAGGACGTTCCACCTCGTTCGGCAGATGGTGATAGAAGCCCATCACCCGCATTGCCATCCGCTCGCGCTCATAAGCAGGCATCCGGGAGTAGTCTGCCGGCTTCAAATACTCACTGTCACGGATAAGCTGGTCGATCCGGCCTGTGGCCTGATTCCAGTTCAGATGAACGCTGGCATCCGGGTTCCCGTATGGGCCACGCTCCAAAGAAATGCCCCTGCCATCGTGATCTTCGTGAGAATCGTCTGCCCCGCAGAGCGCATGGCTGCTACCACCGATTCCGTAATGGTCTTTCAGAAAGTCTGCCCGTTCTTTTTTATCCTCGTGGTTCAGAAAGAATGAATAGATTGCCAGCCGACTGTCCGAATAATTGCTGCCTCGTGTGAAATAAGCGTTTATTTCATCTTCCGTGATGAACTTCTTATACTCATTCCAGTGAAAGCCATCCCGCGCCGAGTAGTTCTGATAAAGCTTTGCAAACTGCTGGAACAGAGCCGCTACTTTATCCGGCTTATAGAAGTGCATCCGCATCAGGTCTTTATCTTCGGCGTAGGCTTCCCCCAGCGCAGATAATCTGTCGTTCAGGTCAGTCAGAAAATCCGTATCATCCAGCAAGCCTGCCAGCCTGTCTGTCAATTCCGGGAAACCGCCCCTGAAGATTTCTATATCCTGAAAGACTGCTTCGGCAACGCCATCTGCCAAGTCGCGCTCCATATAGGCCAATGTCTGCGCGTGTTCCTGCAAAGCATTCTGCCGTGCAGCATCGAGAACCGCCTGCGGCGCATACTCGCCCTGCCGGAGCAGTTCATGGATACGATTACTTACATCCTCCCAGGATAAAGACGCATTGGCAATCGTACCGCCCTTTGCCGTGCCACCTGCCGCAATGCGCAACCCCAGAACATCGAACCAGACGGCATACTTCGCACCGCCAATTTCAAAGCCTTTGCCGCCCGTACCATATTCGTTTTTCACGAACTCCGTGTATTCTTCCGGGGTTTTCTCGACCATGAAATTGTAGATCAAGCGCAGCTGACCCTTGCTGCGGTTGCTGCCCGTGCGCAGAACTTCATCAACCACCTCGGAATCCAGTGCAATCTTCTCTGCGTACCGTGCCCGAATCGGTTCTTCAATGGCACGGATCTGCTGTTCCACGGTGGGCAAATCAGGAAAAGAAAAAGCAGAGGCAATTTCTTCCTCTGCTTCGCTCAAATCCTGTTCCGTTGCTGTTTCAGTTAATTGTACACCAATTCCTTCAAGACGATCTCTTCTGCCATCGCCGTCAGGCTGTTCTGGTGTGCCACCCATGCCAGCGGGTCCTTCTCCTTGCTCGGTGCCGGAAACTTCTCGTTCAGGCTGTCCAGCAGGGTTTCCACCCGACTCTCCGCTGCTTCCTCGATCTGCGCCAGATGCTGGTTCAGTCTGCCGCTCATCAGCATACTCTGATACCAGTTCTTGCGGTTCTCTTTCAGGTACGTCCTGCGCAGCATCCCGTACTTCCCGATAATCTGCGGCTCGACCTTCACGGCCAGATTCGGGAACAGATAATCTCCCTTGCGGTAATACGTCAACTCCATTTTCTTGTCCTCCTTTGGTCGTGGTATCTGCGGTTTCACGCTTTAATGTGCTAAAGTTCGCATTTGTATTATACAAGCTGTCAACAGATTTTTCAAGCTGCTGCGTGATTTCTTTTTTGTAAATTTTCCGCATCTCACGGCCAATGTCAAAAAGAACCGCTTCGCACTGTTCGGAAACCGCATTGCCAAGGAACGACAGCACCGGCAGCTTGTTGAAATCCACGATGCGGATAAAATCATCATCGTCCAGTACATCCATAGGCTCCTGCCCGCAACGCCGGGAAAGCGTATAGAAGATACTGTTGGTCATCAATTCCCGGAAGCGGACGCGGATGTTATCTTCGTCCAATTCCTCCAGAAAAGTGTCTTTCACCTCATAGGTCAGACCATCCATCGCTTCATCCAGATTGTCGGCGGTCAACTGCTGTGCCAGCTCCATCAGGGCAGTATTCATGCTGTCTGTCTGGGATAAACCATAGGTATCTGCCAGATGGTCTAAGATAGCCTGCTCATGCTCGTGGCTGTCCAGATTCCATAAGAGCGGTGTTCTGCCGCCGCGCACCAGATGAGTGTCAGCAATATCGAACACATACCGCAGCTTGGTACGAGGTCCGGTATCATCCAGAAGCGCGATGCCTTTTGCGCCACGGTTGACCCATCGGCTCATTTTCTGATTCCAGAGTTCCATTTCTGCGCAGGCGGTTGCATCGGGCCGCTGCGCGTGGATCAGGAGCGTATCGGTGAACGAATAGCGGTACAGCCGCGCCGCCACATCCAGATAGCTCATCCAGTCCTGTGGCGAGTTACTGACATACCGGGCGTTCTGCTGCGCCAATTCTCGAATATCGTTAATCTGTGGCAAGGGTCAAACCTCCTTTACGTTTTCGTTTGCATCGGTGTTTTAGGAAATTCCAGGCTGTACTGTGCGCGGCCCTCTTCGACACGCATCACAAGGTCAGCGGCAAATGTTTTATCTTTTTTCGCGGAATAAAAGTCTTTTACATGGGTGCGGCCTTTCTTCAAAAGGTCTACCGCCATCTTCTTGTCCAGCGTTTTTCTCATGTTAGACAAGTATCTGCTTTCTTTCCAGAGGGCAAATTTACAGTTGCGGTCTGCACAACAAAAGCTGAGCTTACTCTCATGTACAGGGTTTCCGCAGACCGGGCATTTTCCTACGCTTACCTTATTATGATGGGGAGCCGCCGCGACGGTAGGAATCTGCCGGAGGTCGGCCAGCATCTTATCGAGCAATCCGTGGATGCCCTGCATAAAATCATGGGGCTTGATCTCACCGCGTTCCATCCGCAGCAGGTCATTTTCCCATTCGGCTGTCATGCTGGCAGATTTCAGGTAGCCCGGGATATTACGGATTGCGGCCACACCGTCCTCCGTTGGAATCATCTGCTTGCCTTTACGCTCAACATAGCCGGAGGATACCAGCTTTTCCAGAATTGCGGCGCGCGTTGCAGGGGTTCCCAGACCTTTCTTCTCAGTGTCCTTTTCAAATTCCTTGTTGCCTGCCGTTTCCATGGCCGACAGCAGGGTATCTTCGGTGTAGACTTTCGGCGGCGAAGTAAAGCCCTGCTTTTTCTCTGCCCGTACTGTCGGAATAACCATCCCCTGTTCCAAGTCGTTCGGAAATGACGCATTCTTGTTCTTCTCCGGCTCCACAAGCGGAACAGGTTTTGCAGTATAACCAGGCTGCAGAACATCCTTATATTTTGCCGTGAAGTTCCAGCCCTGGCAGCATACCGTCACCAAAATATCCTCATAGATGAACGGCGGCTGCACAGCCTGCACCAGTTTCCAGATGATAAGCGAAAGAATCTTCTGTTTGGTTTCGGACAACTTTTCCTTATTACACTTTGCGCCCTGCATCGTCGGCAGGATCGCATGATGGTCTGTGACCTTGCTGTTGTTGATAACACAGCTTACGTCTGCCGCCGTGCCATCCAAGGCCATTACCAGAGATTCCACTGTCTTGCGCATATCCTCGGTCACAAACTGGCTGTCCGTTCTTGGGTATGTCACCAGCTTTTCTTCGTACAATTCCTGCAATGCCTGCAAGGTCTGGCTGGCGGTCAGGCCATAGTAGCGGTTTGCTTCTCGCTGTAAGGTCGTCAGGTCATACAGCTTCGGGGGCTTCTTCTCCACTCGCTTGCGCTCGATGCTGCCAACCACCGCGCACTGCCCATCGCAAGCAGCCTGCATGGTATCGGCATCCTGCTCCTGCGCCATCTGTTCCGATGCCGCCACTACACCCGCACCGGACAGTTCCACTTTGTAATAGGGTTCTTTTACAAAGTTCTGGATTTTGGCCTGCCGTTCGGCCAGCATCGCCAGCGTCGGAGTCTGCACCCGTCCAATGGTCTGCCGCCTGCCGTATTTCTTGGTAAAAGCCCGTGTGCCGTTCATACCAATCAGCCAGTCTGCCTTTGCCCTGCACTCCGAAGCGGCAAACAGGTTGTCATACGCCGCGCCATCTCTCAGGTTTTCAAAGCCCTGCTGGATGGCAGCATCCTCCATGCTGCTGATCCACAGCCGCCTGATGGGGAGTTTGCTTCCGGCAAGGGCATACACACGACGGAAAATCGCTTCGCCCTCGCGCCCTGCGTCGCAGGCATTCACCACATAATCAAACTTCTTGCTGCGGAGCAGTTTACGCAGAACATTGAACTGCGGCTTCTTGGTATTGTGTACCAGCAGTTTCCACTCAACAGGGAGAATCGGCAAATCCTCAAAACGCCAACTTTCATAGCGTTCATCGTAATGTTCCGGGGCTGCATACTCTGCCAGATGCCCCAGACACCAGCTTACCACGCAATCCCCACCCTCCAGATACCCGTCCTCCTGCCGATAAGCACCGATCACTTTTGCAATGGATTTCGATACGCTCGGTTTTTCTGCAATCACCAGATATTTCAACGCTTTCTCCTTTTTGAAAAAAGCAGGGATAGCCTTTCGACTACCCCTGCATCCTTATGTTACGGTTTTCTTATGTGCCATTTTCGTTGCCGGACTGATTATCCTCGTTCACAGTCGCAAGGCTCTGGTCGGTTTCCAGATTTTCACTTTGCGGCATTTCTTCTTTCGGCTTCGGCTTATAAATGTAGAAGTAGAAGAAAGCACCTGCACCGCCCAGTGCCGCCACGAATACCAGCAGCAGAATCTTATTCATGCCACCGCTCGATTCCTCTTTCGGTTCTTCGATTTCCACATCCGGGGTAGGTTCGGGTTTGGTTTCGGGCAGAACTACCGCAGGCGTTTCTTCTTCCTGCTTGCCGTTCCGATCTTCATCGTCCAGAAACTCCTGCAAATCGTACTCGTCGATCATCGAGAGCATATAGACGTTTTCGCTGTTCCGCGCCCGGTCAATCACCAGAAAGAACGTATTGCCGTCCTTCGTCTTGACCGTGAAGAACTCCTTGCTGGGGTCATCCACGATGTTATCCTCCACCTCGCCGTTGCCTGCGATGGTGAACGGGATCTTTTCTTCCTCCGTCGGCTCTGCTTCCTCGATCACCTGCACAGGTTCCTCCGTCACCTCAGTGGTGTCCACAAAGGCAAAGGCCGGGGTCGAAAAGCCCACTGCCATCAGCAGGGTCAGAATTGTGCTGGGGATAACAACTCCCAGCCGTTTAAGCATCTTTTTCAATCGCTTCCTCCGTTTCTGCTTCCTCCGAAGCGTTGTTTACAGCGGTCAGGAACGTCACGTTGCCCGCCTGAATGTTGTCAAGCAGAGCCAGCAGTTCGCGCCCGCCCATCTTGGTGCTGCGGATGGCACGAATGATCTCGCTGTCCTCTTCCTTTTTCTGTGCTGCCCGGATGGTTCTCAGCCGTTCTTCCAGTTCCGCGATCTGCTGTTCCGTCTTTTCGGCTTCATCCAGATATTTCTGTAATTTTTTGCCCATCGGCCCTCCTTTCAGTTGATGCGTCCAAAGCCTAAAAAGTGGCTTTGCCAGTAGGTCGAATTGATACTGGTGTAGGAAATAGGATCGCCGCAGTGGATCATCATACCATTGCCGACATAGATGCCAACGTGCGACGCGCCAACGGTGTTATAGGTTTTTTCAAAGAAAATCAGGTCGCCGGGCTTTGCATCCGCAGGGGAAACATAACTGCACTTCCCGCGCAGGCCGTTGGCTGTTGTACGCCCAACGCTCCACCCATTGCCGCAGTTATTGATAACCCAGCAGACGAAGCCGGAGCAGTCAAAACTGGTGCTTGGGGAACTTCCGCCCCACACATACGGCATACCAAGATACTTTTCGGCTTCCTCAATCATCCTTGCGAACTTTTCATCCGAAAGGGCTTCCGAAGGAATATCATACTTGAAACCACCGCCGGAACCACCAGTACCGCCGCCCGTGCCGATACTGCCCGTTGTGCCGCCGCTGTAAGTCGGGGAGCCTGCGCCGAACAGTTCCGGGCGGTTGCCGTAGGTCAGATTATAGGCATCGTACCGTCCGGTCTGCTTCCGGTTCATGTTCTTCCGCGCGATGGTATCGAAGCCCTTATTTTTCAGCAGGACATTGAGGATTTTATACTCGTACTCCACTTCTTCCTGATAGGTATAGGTTTCCATGCTGATGTTTCCAAAAGCGTCAATCGTTGGCCGAATCCCTACTCTGGTTTCCATGCGAGTGCGAATCTCAATGGTTTCCCACACTTTCAGGAGATACTGCTGCTTGAACAGTTCTTTGATAACAGGCTTGACCTGTCCTCTGGTGAACTGCTCATAAACCGCAGTCAGATGGGAAATCAGCTGATACGGGTCATGGCCGATCTCGTCCAGCTGATAGCGGTATTCATCGTAGCCCGGATGGGTGGATTCCATCTGCCGAATCTGCTTATCCAGTTCTTTTTCCAGTTCCAGATAATCTTCTTCCGCACCTTTCATGTCGGCATCCTTGCTGGGGTGGGTCGTTCCCACAAAGGTACTACCCGTTCCCTGAATCGCTGCACCACAGCTTGAAAAGGCCCCCAGCATGACCATCACCAGCAGGATACCCACTCCAATACTGACCCACAGGGTTTTATTCTGCGCGACGATCTCCTGCACCGCCGCCTTCGCTTTTTCCGTAATGGTGTTGGTTGCCGCTGCTGCCTGCTTGCTGGCGGCAGTTCCGGCTTTCTGGCCGCGCTTGGCGGCTGCATAAGCATCCTTATACTGCTTTTTCTGGTAAAACTTCGCACCGACTGTTTTTGATTCACCTCCTGCGGCAGTCGGCGGTGGCTGGGGCTGTTTCTTTTTTAGCGGCGGTTCTGCTGCATTTTCTGCAGTACCGCCCTCGCTCTCGGAGAATTTCAGGCGGCTGGACTTCTGATCCTCGCCACCTCTTTTCTCTGCTCTGGCAGATTTGTCTTTGGGCTTTTTCCTGCCTTTGACAACGTGGTGCAGGCGTTCGGCGGCTTCTTCCGACTTATGAGCAGCTTCCACGCCGGAATTGTCCTTTTCTACCTGATGTACTTTCTGATGGGCATACCCGGTGGCTGTGTCCACTCCTTTCTTGGCCACCTTTTTAACGCCCATCCCCATACCACGGACAATGCCGCCTTTTTCATCCTCAAAAGAAAGTCGGCCTTTCTTGGTCTGCGGCTCTACATCCGCTTCCGCAGGCGCATCCTTCGGCTTCCCATCCTCCTGATGGGCTTTGTAATAGTCTGCGCTCTGCTTGGCGGTGCTGTGATGCCGGGGTGCATCCTCCTCCCCGTCCCCGGCATCACAGCACCGTTCTTCTTCCACGATAGGTTCTTCGTCGACTTCCTTTTCCGCAGTTTCTTTTGCCGAATCTTCCTTCTCCAGCTTTTCTTCTGCGGTTGCGGACTTCTGTTCCCCGGTGCGGAGGTTTTCATCCACCAGACCATCCTTGGTCATTTTCTGGACGATTTTATCTCTGCCCCAAAACTTTTTGTCTGCTATGGAAATCACCTCCTTCCGGCTGGAGCCGTCATGCGAGCAGGGCTGCGTGGGTTTCCCACTTATCAAGCACCTGCTCCAGCTTCCGGGCAAAGGCGATCAGACGGGCATTCACTTCCTCACGGTCAAGATAACCGTGGGCTTCCATGTGAAAGCCGTCAGTCAGTTCATCGGCCAGTGTGCCAACGGCGTAAAAGTCCTCCAGCACCGTATGCACTACCGATTCTTCATCTTGGAAGTTGAGCGGCTCCACCTCATCGAAAGGCGGGCCGGAATCGCTTTCGTGCGGCTCCATGTCAGAGTGATGATGAATCTTACGGCTCAGTCGGTCAAAAATGTTCGGTGTGTTCATGCTTCTTTTTTCTCCTTGTATTTTCCCATCTCATTGGGTTTGGTGGTCATCAAGCTATACAGTTTCAGCGATGTATCGAACTTATCCTTGAACGGGATAATCGTATTGCCGTAGAACAGCAGCCCCTCGCCCTCGTTGCTGTTCGTCACATACGACAGCTGGAACGGTGAAATATTCAGCTGCTTTGCAAGGATTTGTCGGTCGCCCGATGCCTGGTTGAGCATATAAATAAAATCGCTGTTCTCAAAGATGTTCTCGATTTCCCGGCTTGCGAGCAAATCCTTGATGTTCTGGGTGATGCCTGTGGGTACGCCGCCCCATTTTCGGAACCGCTTCCAGATCTCGACGCTGTATGCTGCGGTCTGTTCCTCTTTCAGCAGGAGGTGGAACTCGTCTATATAGTACCGGGTGTTCTTTTTGCTGTTGCGGTTGATGGTAACGCGGTTCCAGACCTGATCCTGGACGATGAGCATACCCAGTTTTTTCAGCTGTTTGCCCAACTCTTTGATATCGAAACAGATAATTCTGTTATCCAGTTGCACATTGGTCTGGTGATTGAACACTCGCAGCGAACCATTGACGTAGATTTCCAATGCCGTGGCGATACGCTGCGCCTGCCGCTCTTTCTGCTCCCGCAGGCAGTCGTACAGATCACCGAGCGTTGGCATATTTTCCGGCTTCGGGTCGTTCAGATACTTCTGGTAGACCAGCGGCAAGCAGCGGTCAATGACCGACTTTTCTTCCGGCTCCATGCCATCCCGTGCGCCCATGATAAGTTCGCACAGGGAAAGAATAAAGTCCGATTTCATGCCCAGCGGGTTATCATCGTCCGCGTAGTTAAGGTTAATGTCCATCGGGTTGATGTAGTCCTTACTGGTGGACGAGATATGGATAACCTGACCGCCCAACGCTTCCACCAGCGGATAATACTCTCCCTCCGGGTCTGCGACGATAATATCGTCCGTTGTGGTAAAGAACACGTTGGTGATCTCACGCTTTGCACTGAACGACTTACCGCTTCCCGGTGTGCCGAGGATCAGGCCATTTGGGTTTTTCAGCTGCTTCCGGTCTGCCATAATCATGTTGTTGGATACCGCGTTCAGGCCGTAATAAAGGGAATCGCCCTCCATGAAAAGCTCCTGCGTGGTGAAGGGAACAAAGATGGCGGTGGAAGTGGTCGTCAGTGCGCGCTTGATGGGAACGAGATTATTGGCCAGCGGCAGGCTGCTCATAAGTCCCTGCTCCTGCAAATAATCCAGACGGTTCAGTGTGCAGTTGAACTTCTGAGCGATACCAGCAGTCTGAAAAACAGCACTATCCAATTCCTGCTTGGTCTTGGCCGTATTAAGGAACAGCACCGTAACAAGGAACATACGCTCATTGCGGCTCTGCAGATCATCCAAAATCTTCTTGGCCTCGCCGCCATAAGTTGCAAGGTCGCTCGGAATAATTTCCATATCATAACCAGACCTCACAGCTTTCTTCTGCTCCTCGATTTTCATACGGTCCAGGTCGGTAATTTTGCCTTTGATCAGTTTGATAGCTTTCAGCTGATCTACCGACTGCACATGGATACTGACGACCAGATTTTTGTCCATATCCAGAAACTCGGCCAGCACCTTATCCGTCAGTTCCGGGGCAAGGATGTTCAGATAGGATGCAGCACCATAGGTGTCACCCATCATAAAGTCCTTGCCGCTTTTGAACAGGAAACTGGTCGGGGCAATGAAGTCTTTCGTCGTCATGCCGCTCTGCAGGATGCGGTCATAGCTGAAATCGAACTTCTGCTGTTCCTCCTGATGAAAGGTTTCGTACATGATCTGAAGCCGTTCCACGCCGTTCAGCGGATAGGCTTTCACGCCCAGCACCTTGAAATTATTGAGAATATCGGTTTCGATACGCTCTAACCGGGGCTTTGCTTCCCGGACACTCTTCGCTTCGATACTGAACGTGATGTACTTCGTCCGAACCAGACCGTTATTGCCCTTAGCAAGTTGTTGTTTCAGCATCTGCGCATATTCCATACGCACATCATCAAACTGGTCGTGCTGCGGCTCGATTTGAATGACCCTGTTGTACTCGCTCATGTCGCTCTTATGGTTAATGAACGACAACTGAAAGCGAATACTGGCATCGAAGTAGTTGAGGAAGTCGCACCAGCTTTCAAAGATGGTGTTTTTATCCTCGTTCTGCGCCAGCTGGTAGTTAATGTCGTAGAATCGGACGGTTTTGGAATACAGATGTTCCTCCACCCGGCAGATACCATCGCGCCCCATTTCCAGATATGGAATGGAACGCTGCACGGTCAACCGCTGTTCCTTCTGATTCTTTTCGGGTTCCCGAAAGAACTTCTGGAAGAAGCCGCCCGGCTGCGGTTTCTTCTTCGGTTCACTTTTTACCAAGGAAGCCTCCTTTCTTCTGGATCGGTGCTGCGGTTTCCAGTTCCCGCTCATACAAGTTTTCGACCTCATAGCGGCGTACCGCAGGGCGTTTGAATCGGACGCTGATAAAATTCGTCAGGATGGTTTCAAGGTGCATCCCGTTTTTCTCATACAGCGCAAAGAAAAACTCCGGCAGCATCAGAAGCACCATGCCTGCCGCTGCATTGCTGGTTCCCAGCGTATCGCGCATGAGAAAATAGAACGGAACGCCGATGCCTGCCGCAAACCCCATACACACTAACTGGCGTTTCGTCAGGTTCAGAAAGACCTTATTCTTCACTTTGGAAAGGTCTTTGGGAATCGTTACATAGGCCATTTATCACCAGAACAGCCAGACCGCCGCCGGGAAACGGCGTTGTCTGCTGTCTTTTCCTTTCATTGGATTTTCCCGGATTTAGTGACTGCCGAAGATCTGTTTGGACAGACTTCCCGTTTTGAGCAGCGAGAAGCAAAGAATCACCGTGTAGGCCATCGTGCCGAACAAAGCCGAGTGAATATCCGAAGATACCCGGATGCTGCCAATGAGGGCTGCATAGATTGCCACGCAGACCATCATTAAAAACGCCTGGAATGCCAGAGCGAACAACCCCCGGAAGTAGTTCGTACCCACATGACCCCATTCACGGTTACTCATGGTTGCAAATGGAATCGGAGCAAGCGAAGTGTAGAGGTATATTTCTATCATTCTGCCGTACATAATTACCGTGATAACCACCGACAGAATTTTCAGACACCAGCTTACAACAAGGGTTTCCAATGCCAGCGTCACCAGTTCGCCAATCGCCATTGTTGCCATTGCCGCCTGCATCTGCATGGAAAGAGAACTAATATCAATGGCGGTATTGCCACGGATAATGCCGGAGGAAGAATTTACCACCGACTGCCCAATGTCAAATACCGCCATTGCAATATCGAACGTATGACTGACGAGATAGACCGCGATCCACATCTTCACGAAATACTTGAAGAACATCCATGTGTCTACATCGTGCAGATTGTTCCGTTCCGTCAGCATCGAGATCAGTTCATAGCAGAGGATCAGCGTAATGATGATTCCTGCAATGGGAATCACCACCGAATCCGAAATGTTACGGATCATGCTGAAAATGCTGCTGTTCCACCCTTGCGGTGTCTGCCCGACCTGAGCAGCGATCTCACTGGTCTGTTGGTTGACCGCCGTGAACATCGTACTCAGGTTGGACTCCACCATGCCGGAAAGAAGTTCCCTCATCCATTTTTCGATTGCTGCGAAAATATTATCGAACAATGGCGGGTTTTCCTCCTATCGCTTGTTGATTAGCCGAACAGACCAGAGAGCAGCGGGATCAGCTGGGTGCCGATGAGGATGACACCGCCGCCGGACATCAGCTGCTTCATGCCCTGCGACTTTGCACCGGGGTTGTCGTTTCCGTACCCTTCCATGAGGTTCACAACGCCCCAAACACCAAGGCCCGCGCCGATGGCAACAACGAGAGTCTGCAGAACGGTAATAGCCTGATTGAAGAATTCCATAGTCGTTTTTCGCCAGATTGCAGCATTGATAAAAAGTACGATTCCAAAAGAAAAACAGGCTGGCACATCTTCGGTGCTGCCTGCTTCCTGCAATTCTGGCTTCTCCTTTCATTTTCATAAAAAATCAGCCTTTTGGAATCGCAAAAAATGTAGAGATCAATCGGGTGAATTTCCTGCCACGGGGTCTGCCCGGACAGGCGGGCGAGCATACTTGTTTCGGATAAGCACCTCCTATTTTTTATGCGGTTGCTTCTTCGGTTGCTGAGGTCAAATCCACCTCATAGCAATCAAATTCTTCATCCATCCGCAGTTGCAATTCATGCTTCAGGTAGCGTTCCACATCGAAAGCGTTCTTCTTATCAAAGTCCGACAGTTCCTTGTACCGCTTATGCTTGGTAATGTCGAATTTGTCGCTCAGGAATGGCCTGACTCCGCGCAGCTGCAGGATGCACTTGCTGCCATCCATGACAGAAAGTTCGTCCCGGCTCATAAGTTCCTTGCCAGTCTTTTGGTAGGTTGTACCAAAGGAAGGGCTTTGTCCGCGCGTGTCGGAAGTGTTATATAGGTCGATGGTTTCTTTTCCCAGGGTTTCGGATATTTCTTTGAGCGTCGAGCTTTCCTTGCCGCCGAGGAAAAGCATGGTGTCGCAGTTGCCGATGATGGTTTCTGCGGCATCCTTGTAGATGGTTTTCAGCTGGCTCTGCGACTGCAGGATGATGGATGCCGAAATCTCACGGCTGCGGATGGTGGCGATCAGTTTGTCGAACTTCGGAATCAACCCGATGTTTGCGAACTCATCGAGCAGCAGCCGCACATGATACTTCAGCTGACCTCCGCATTGATCGTCTGCACGGTCACAAAGCAGATTGAAAAGCTGGGTGTACATGATGGACACCACGAAATTGAACGTATCGTCCGTGTCGGAGATGATAACGAACAAGGCCGTGCGGCGATCCCCCAGCAAATCCAGTTCCATTTCATCGTAGGCCATAAGGTCACGCAGCTCCGCAATGTCAAATGGGGCTAATCTGGCACCGCAGGAAATGAGGATGGATTTTGCCGTTTTGCCAGAGACGAAAAGTCAAGGACTTTTTCATCAAATTCACAAAGAAGTCACATTTTGCGGACTTCCTCACGAAGCATACGCTTGATTTTGTCCTCCATCGTCTCCTTGGCGGTCTGGCTGAAATGCACACGCACGATATAGGTTGTCTTGCCGATCTGCTTTCTGACAGTCGGGCAAGTGGCGGTGTTGGTTGCGGTATTGTTCATTC